>OHKD01000031.1_pt1 | contig 94681 bp, 89 predicted proteins | sample 1568801 | NCBI WGS metagenome assembly OHKD01 (sample SAMEA3879525, study PRJEB24766) | human gut metagenome | biome: human-associated habitat; feature: feces | place: USA | collected 1985/1987
AATCCTAGGATTATTTAGGGTATAACCAGACTTATTTAGTGTATAACCAGTAAGTTACTTGGTATACCTAAAAACTCTTAAAGGCTAACATCCTGATACACATCCTCTTAAATAGAATTTGAACAGGTTTTTCTTCTTATATATTCTATAGGCCCATTTCCTATTAAAAAAATCCTTATCCTAAGGAGAAAAATCAATAGACCATAATTTAATATCCGGACTGTGGATACATTTTTGTAGCTAATAATACACGATGTATCTAATAGATACAAAAATGTAATTATCTCCGGATCCTTCACATACGCAAAAATTGATAAGTATATTTCCTAGTGAAATCATAGACTTTATCTAAGAAAATTAGAATCTCCTGGTAAAATCCTAGACTCTTTTAGGATATACCAAGATTTCATTAGGATATACCCAGCAAGCTATATGATATACCTAAAAACTTTATATAGCTAACCTCTTAACAATTACATTCTTACATTATATTTTAATAGCTGTTCCTTCTTATCTTTTCTATCAAGACAGAACTTTCCTGATAAAATTCCGGAATTATTCAGTATATAACTATATTTCATCCTGGTATAACCAACAGTAATAACTCTCTGATATAAACCTGCTTTCTCTGTTTCTATAACCTCGCTTCGCTCGGTGGGCCAGGAGGTGGAATAATTAATAGAGAAACTTTGAAATACAGAGTTTTTTTTTTATTTTAGACCCCTGATAAACAATATGTAACTATGGCAGAATTTATTACATCAAGTGACGTACCTAAACTGGTACAAAACCAGTTTCAGCAATTAGCTACAGGAACCGGATATACAGTACTACCGAATGATATATGTCTAGAATGGGGATCCGTATCAGTGTCATCAGGATCACAACAGGTAGCAGTTACACTACCAAAAACACTAGTCAGAGTATATAATGCCGTAGTATGCGTGCAACATCCTGTCAATGAAGGAGCATATGTAGCATATGTAAGAGCAATATCCACCAGTACACTGACCCTCTATAAATACGGCTCCGGAGCAAATACACTCAGATGGTTTGTTGTGGGATCTGTCTCATAATTATCCCATCTCCCGGCCCCCTTACATCAAAGTATTTGCAGATTGAAATAAAATACCTATATTTGCAGTACTCATAAATACACCATATGTCCTGAGGACCTGCCACAATAACCACAGGACACTTCAAAAATCACACATTTTCCCCCAGTCCCGCCTGATCTTATCCCAGACGGGACCTTTCCTTTATATACAGGTAAACCAAATCAATCTGCCCGAATATTATAATACACCAAAAATACTTCACTACCTTAAATCTACCTTACTGTTATATATACAAACTTTTCTTCACAACCTTACCATACTACAAGTCAAAACTATGATGACCTGGGAAGCTGAAAGCTGTAGAGAACAGAAATTTTTTTTATTATTTTTTTTTATTTGTGGGAGAGGGTGATAATTTTTTTTTTAATTTTTATTTGTAGGGGAGGGAGATAACCACCCTAACCCTCCCCCTTCTATGGCATGGTGGGTAGTACTGGGGGTATGGAATTCCCGGAGTTCATTGTGCTGATGTTCAACAATTTAAAATTATCGAATTATGGCAACTTTAGTAAGAAAATCAAAAGGCAGTAAAAGCAATGTGAATGTACGTGACGGACGGACCTTTAATGAGGTATGTAAAAAATCATGGACTGTGGAGGAGTTCCTGGAGGAGTTCGAAGTGAAGGGTGGATTGGATGTAGTTCCGAACCCTCAGAAGATTAATGAGATTACAGGCCAGCCTAATTTATTCCTGTCCTTTAGAACTGAGGATGGAAATGTAACAGGGGCTGTTGCTAATAAGGTGCAACAGCATATCATTGAAACTGGAAAAGCCCCGGCAAGACCCATGATTGGGTTGTTTGAGGTGGAAGGAGAGGAGATCTATACATTGTATGATCAAGGGGAAGGAAATTCTCCTATTCTGACCTTAACAGTAGACTAAAAAAAAAAACACCAAATCACACAGTATCAAGGCAGTAAGCTTCGGCTCACTGCCTTTTTTTTTACTCGTTTATTTAAGCACTCAAGTACTAAAAGAATGAAAAGGAAAGACTGAGGATATAAAACACCTGTTCTTATGAAGTCTCAGAGTAGCAAATGGGAGGTTCTTATGTACTAATAATTGAAGAAGTGGCTGAAAATATGTAAGAGGTAAACAACCGAGAAGCTGTTATTATGAAAGGGAAAAGTGGGCTAAGTGCCTGATTATCAGCCCCTCCCCCTTCCCTAACTTTCTACCTATTACTATTTTTCATACCTTTACTACATTCTATTATGATATAAGTACATGTTTTTACCCTGTCTTTTTCCTTCTTTATCTTCCCCAAACCTTATCATTCTTAGGGTTTCAGAGTACATTACTTTGCTAAAAATTCTCCTTATATACTATATAAAATTCTTTAATTTCGGGGTTGCATTTTCCGGGCTGTTATCCCTTATCAAGATCCTGAACATTAATTTCGGCTATTTTACTATGGACAAAAATATTAAGGATTACATCACAGGTATGTATAACTTTTTTTATGATGGTTACTGGTGGGATAAATATGATACAGACACGAGAATGCAGGTATTGTGTGAACTGACAGACATATACAAGGAAAAACTTGTCAGAAGATCAGGGCCTGGAGAGGATAAATTATCAGAATAAATAGTCGGATTAAAAAACGGAGAAACAATGAATAAAGAAAAAAAAACAAGGAAAAGCCGGTTCCCTAAATCCGGTATAGGATACAGGAAAATGCAGGAAGTATTTAAAGCTTACGGACTGCAACAGATTACTTACAAGGAATTACTGGAACTTATAAAGGATCTGGGATATGTCGGTGAGACTGCTACTTTGCTGGTAAAACATAAGGTACTGATGCCTGTAGGCAATTCAACATACTGGATAGATATATACAACAGGAGGGGATTCAAAAAAGTAGCCTATATAAGGAAACACTATCTGGTAAGTATGAGATACAGGAAGATAACCCCCATATCCCCAAATGCTCCTGTATATCTTAAAATATGGGGAAGTATAAAACTATTTTTCAATACATTATGAAATACTGCATTATAAAAATAACTTCTGAAGATCTGGAGGGAGGAGAATTCAGCTACATAGATATTACTAAGGAAAATCTTCTGTGTGTAAAAGACAGGTTAAAGGAAGCCGTGGAAGTATATAACAACCTCATACAGTATATCCCTGTACTGCTGTGTTCAGAAAATGGCCGTGGACTGTATGAGTTAATGGAGGATGATGATAAAGACTATCCTTTCTTTATACTGAACAAAGAAACATACGAGAAGTACTGTATTCTTAATAAACTGGAGGAACTGGCTGTAGAAATCGCTGAAGATACTGGCTATCTGGTAGGTATAGATGATCTTGCGAAAGTAGTAATTAAAGTACAGTACGACATGCATAAGACCATAGATCCGGGCAAGGCTGTATATGACAGGGATATAACAGACAAAGTAAAAGAGATAGCCTCAGAGTTAATACACAAACCGGAAAAACAGCACTGTCAGAAAAATGAAAACAACAAAGGAACAATTACAGAAGATGGCAGTGGAGACTGCCAGGGATAACCCGTTCCTCATACTGGAATGGGCCACAGGAACAGGGAAGACAAAGGCTTCCCTGCTCATTATGGAGGAGCTGGCAAGGGAGAAGAAGGCTGACGGGATAGATATCCCCCTGAAAGTCCTTATCCTTATTGCTGAGACTGCCCACAGGCAGAACTGGAAGGAGGAAATGGACAAATGGCTCTCCGGGACCCTGCTTATGGATATAAAGATGGAATGCTACCAATCCATCCACAAATGTAAGGGTGAATATGACCTCCTTATCATGGATGAAATGCATCATATAGGATCTGAAAAGAGGATGGATTGTCTGTGGGATATAGATGCCTACAGGGTACTGGGTCTTACAGCCACCCTGAAAGACAGTATATTCAACAGTATAAAATACAGGTTTCCGGGGATAATAAAATCTGTTATAACCCTTGAAGATGCTATAAAATGGAACCTTGTCCCCTTCCCTGAAATAATCCTCACCCCCCTGGCCCTGGGGCGTGAACCTGTAAATACAGTTTACCTGCCGTCAGGAAAAGGAAAGGAGAAAAAACAGGTCGGATGCTCTGAACAGCAGATCTACGAAAGACTGGACAGACAGGTGGAGATGCTGAAAAGAATGTATATACACGGAGGACAGGAATACCAGAGAATAAGGTGGATGAAGGCAGGATCCGAAAGGAAAAGATTCCTGGGAAGTATAAAGACGGATGCTGTCAGGGAGCTTATAAAGAGGGAAAACCTGGATAACAGAAGGTACATATGCTTCTGTTCAAGTATTGAACAGGCTACAGCACTGGGACACGGGAATGACATACACTCAAAAAAGAATAATTCCCAGGACAGCATAAACAGGTTCAATAACAGGGAATCCAATTGCCTGTATTCTGTGGGTATGGCTCAGGAAGGACTGAACCTGACAGACATAGAAGTATGTATTATAGTACAGCTGGACGGAGAGATAAGGGGATTTCTGCAAAAAGTAGGGAGGAGCCTGAGGGGAAAGGATCCTAAAGTATATATTCTGTATGTTGAAAATACAAAGGATGAAGAATATCTCCGTAAAGCCCTCGATGAGATAAAAATACCTGCTAAAACATTGATGATATGATGAATACAGTAGAAATCAGACTAAAGAAAAAAGCATGTGAAATGTATGGGCTTACCTTGGAAGAGGCCCTTATTCTTATTACCTTTGACACTGTTCCGCAGTTTATGAAACTGAAGGATGAGCTGGTAAAAAAAGGCCTGCTGAGCCTTAAAAGAGATGGTGATGATGAATGGTTTCTTCCGGATAAAGCCTGTAATATTGTCCATGATATATTGCTGGAAAGCGAGACTATAAAGAAAAGGGATCTGGGTCCTCTCTGTAAAAGACTCAAGGAAATATATCCCGGAGGATGCAAGGAAGTATCCGGCAAAAGATATTACTGGACAGATTCAGTAAAGCTGATAGAAAGAAGACTTAAAACATTCTTCTCATTATATGGGGAATTCAGTGATGAGGAGATAGAAGAAGCAACGGAAAGATATGTAAAATCCTTTGAAGGAAACTATGATATGATGAAACTTCTCAAGTACTTCATATTCAGGGAAAAATCCTTCGGAGGGGGAGTATCTGAACCTTCTTCGGATTTATTGAACTTTATTGAGAACAAAGATGAAAGAATAGTAACACATTTAGACAGACTGAGATGAGACTTGAATTTGATTTTATGGCCCATAAAAACATCGGGCTGGGAGTAGGAATATGCTGGGATAAGAAACTCCTCCCTCATAAAAGACTGGTATCACTGGGGATAGATTTTCTGTGTTTTACAGTATTTATAACTCTCGGAAGGAAATGAGCCTGTACGAAACAGTAATGGGGACTATACGAAAGAACAGGGAATCCCTGCAAGGGGAAGATCCAAATTGTATAGTTTTCCCTTATGAAAGATTCAGGGGATGTTTCCCGGGCCAGGAGAAGGGTAAGTATTATGGTATTACGGGGAACCAGAAATCAGCCAAATCAAAGTGGACTGATTATACCTTCCTGTATGAGCCTTTCTTCGATATGATAGAAAACAACGGGCCTGAGATACATTGTATGTATTTCACCCTGGAGATGAGCCCTTCGTATAAGATGCTGGAATTTATGTGCCATGCCCTGTACAGGATATCAGGAGGATCTATGAGGTATTCTCCCAGACAGGCCAGGAGTGTGGGAAAAGGAGTGAGATTCCCGGATGAGGCTATGAAGGTAATGGAATCCGATGAGTTCAGGCATATATGTGAAAAATGGGAGGAGACAGTAGAATATATTACCGACCAGAGGAATCCTACAGGTATCAATAAGGCTATAAAGGAGAGGGCTCTGGCACACGGGCATTATATCTTCAGGGATCCTGAGAAACAGGAAGGAGTAATAGGGTATAAACCTGATAATGAGGATATCTATGAGATAATTATTATAGATAACCTGGCTAACCTGTCCATTGAAAGGGAGTTTACAGAGAGACAGAATATAAACAAGCTGTCGAAGTATATTGTTGCAGCAAGGGATCTGCTGAACTATACCTTTATTGTCATACAGCATCAGGCCCAGTCTGTAGAAGATAAGGATTCCTTTAAGTTTAATAAGGGAGAACCTACTTCCGCAGGGCTTGGTAACAGTAAGGAGATATGCAGGGACCTGAATATGCTGTTCGGGATATACTCACCATTTAAGATGGGACTGTCAGGATACAAGGGATATGACATATCACGTCTGAGAAATTATGCCAGGTTTGTGAAGGTCCTTGAAGACAGGGATGGGGATGCTACAGGAGAAATACTTCCACTCCTGTTCGACGGTGCTGTATCCATCTTCGACGAGATGCCCAAGTCCTTTCAGGAAAAGGAAATGGAAGATTTCTACAGGTATGCGGAGGCTCATGATTCCATGCCCGGAATGCTGTCTTTCATGAGGAAATCAACACCGGTAAGTATATGGTACAAAATAAGAAGAATGAGTTTTTTAATATCTAAAAAAGTAAAACAGTTATGGGAAAAATGATGATTGTAGTAGGTCCTACAGGGTCCGGGAAAACCCGGTCAGTAAAGAACCTTAATCCGGAAAGTACGGTAATTATTAATGTGACAAACAAACCACTGCCATTCAGAGGATCGGAGAAAATCTTCTCGGAAGACAAGGATAATCTCCTTCACCTGACAGCATGGGATAGTATAGCATCCACTATACAGACCATCTCTGATGAAGGCCCGCATATCAAATATATCATTATTGATGATGCCAGATACATCATGGAGAAGGAACTGTTCCAGAAAGTCAATGTGGTGGGATACTCGAAATTCACGGAGATAGCACTGCACTTCCAGACTATTATGGAAACAGTGGAGAATGCACGCAGGGACCTCATCGTATGTATGATGATGCATGATGATGATGTAGTGAATGACAAGGCCATAGTAGGAAAGAAATGTAAAACTGTGGGCCGGATGGTGGATGAGCACTATAATCCATTAGAGGTAGTGGCCATCTGCCTGTATTGTTCCCCTTCATTCGGGAAAGACGGAAAGCCGGAATTTAAATTCTATACCCACAAAATGAGACTGAATGGGGTGGAAATTCCTGCCAAGACACCGGAAGATATGTTCTCAGAAGATACCATCCCGAATGACCTGAATATCGTGTTCAAGGCTATTGAGGAATATTATTAAACTGTACTCAGATAACTCAGAGTTATATATTTATTATTAATTATTTAAAGCTTTAAATTATGGAAGAAAAGAAAATGGGCATTTATAAGAAAGCCCAGGTTAAGAGAATGATTTTAGGTTTGAAACCACTATGCCGTAAAGTTGACTCCCTGAACAAAAAGATTGAAGATCTGATGGCAGAGAAAGAAGAAGTAGTCAAAAGCATGAATTCTATTAACAAGGCCATTATTGCATTTGCAGGAAATGAATTTGCTGATGAAGTAGAAGCCCTGATCTTCGAAATGCTTAAAACACCCACTCCCCAGGCCCGGGAGGTGGAGAATAAAACAGAAGGAGAGCCACAGGAACAAAGTAAAGAGGAAGCCCCGGCAGAAGAAACAGAAAATAGTAAGGAGGAGCCGGAAGCAGGGGAAAAAGAACAGGCTTCAGAAGAAACAGTAGCATCAAAATGGATCAGAATAGACTAACAGTTTAAAGTAAGAAGATATGAAAATAGGACAAGCACAAGAGTCGAAAGAATCTGTATCAAGGAAGTTATATACCGGAGTGGCTCCGGTGAAGGTGCTGCTGGTAAATCCTTCAAAGGACGAGCTGGAAAAGGAATTTGGGTGGAAGGTTGATAAGGAACCTGTATATACCGGGGAAAAGGATGGTGTGAGATGGGTGAATATTACCCTGTATACCAAGCCCGATATTGAAGGAGTAGAGGATATCCTGCCTGTGAAATTCTTCCTGAGGGATACAGCAAGGCTCAATTCTGCCGGAAATAAGTGTCAGTGCGTAAATGCCTACGGGGAAACAGTATGGCTGTCACAGGAAGACTATGACAACTGTGTTATCCCCGGTAATATGAATTTCTCACCTGAGGGGGTAAGACAGGCCTATTCAGGGGAGGATTCATTACTGGAATTTATCCGTACCCACCTGAATGTGCCCTCCCGTATGTATATGACGCAGGATAAGGAATGGAAGGAGATTGAAGATCCTGAAACTGCACTTCTGCAACTGGAAAGAATCGGTGACTATTTCTCCGGGGATGTCTCAGAAGTAGTGGAAGCTCTTTCCCTGTTCCCTGATAACTGTACCAAGGTGTGGTTCGGAGTACAGAAAGATAGTAACAACAATAACTATCAGACTTTCTTCCCTGCTAAATTCGGCAGAAAAGCAGCCCGTAACTGTTCTTTCATCCTGAATAACATCACCAGATGTAAGGCAGCGGGAATGTACCAGAATGTGGAGTTCGGAGATGAAGTGTTTAAGGAATATACAGAGACTCCTACTACATTCAAGGCTCCTGAAACAAAAGCCGCCACAGTGGAAGAAGTAAAATCAAAGTGGGTGAAAAAATAAAAAAAAACAGCATAATATGATACTGACTGCCCGTCCTGATGATCTTAACAGTCTATACAGAATAGTAAGTGAATTTCAGATAATCTCATATTACCTGGGAATCACGGAACTTCCATGTATAATAAATGCGCCGTACAGACCTGACAGGAAACCCTCACTGAGCATCTTTCAGGGTATGGACGGGCATATCAGGTTCAAAGACCAGGCAAGAGGAGATTCAGGCAGGGTACTGGATCTCCTGAGTCTGATGTGGGCCTGTACTGCACAGGAGGCATTCAGGAGGTTATGCAGGGATTTGTCTGATATCAGGAGGGTTCCTGACAAAAAAAAATTGTCAGGACCTGTTTCCGGAAAACAGGGATCCTCTCTGCCGCACCAGGGATCGGATGTCAGGGTAAAAACCAGAGACTGGAGGCCCTATGACTATGAGTTCTGGGAAAAGCAGGGAGTGGATAAGTGGTTTCTGGATATCTCGAATACCTATCCTATCAGCACCATATTCTTTATCAGGGAAGGAAAGACTACTTCTATGCCTGCCGATAAATATGCCTATGTATATGTTGAATTCAAGGACGGAAATCCTACCATTAAGATTTACCAGCCTTTCAGTGACCATCTTAAATGGATAAGCAAGCATGACAGGTCTGTATGGGACCTGTGGACACTGCTTCCTGAAAGAGGAAACCATCTGGTAATCACTTCCTCACGGAAGGATGCCATGTGTGTATGGTGTTGCACAGGTATACCCTCGACAAGCCTGCAAGGTGAAGGATATGTCCCTAAGCCTCATGTTATATCTTCACTGAAACAAAGGTTCGAAAATATACATGTGCTGTTCGACAATGATTTCAATAAGGAAATCAATTACGGCAGGATGTACTCTGAGAAGCTGTGTGATGAATATAGCCTGCATCAGATAGAAATCCCGTCTTTATACAAATCAAAAGATCCCAGTGACCTTACAAAAAATCATGGAAGGAAACTGGCCACCCGGGTACTCAGGGATATGATAGGACTCCCCCAGGACCCGGATGATATACCATTTTAACAATCAATATTAAAACAATCAGATTATGGAAAGTAGAATTATCAGAATTACAGATGAGACAGTTAGCTGGGCAAAACAGATTGAAAGTACAGCAGGAACTTTGGGAGAACTGAAAAGGGAGCTGGACAATGCCGGAATCAATTATAGTGGTAAGGAATTCCATGAAGGAAGATCAAGAACTATGCTTACAGATGATCAGAGCCTTCTTCCTGACACTGTGATGTTCCGTGGGAATCCTACACGTGAATTGTCTATTATCCTAATGACCCCGGACAAAAAAGTATCTTCCGGAACATTATCCAGAAAAGAAATTAACCAAATGATTGTCTCAGGAGGTTTACAGGAAAATGTGAAAAAAGAATTCGGAAGGAATTATACGCAGGTATCGAGTGATAACCTTACAGCCTTCATAACAAAAATGGAACGTGCATCAGGTAATAAGAAAAAGGCACAGGATAAGAAGGAGGAGGTCCTGGAGGCAGTGTATGATACCGGGAAGGAGGACAGAAAGGAAGAAAATAAGCCGGAACCCTGTGGTACAGAATCTGTATGGTCCGCAGCCAGACTGGATAGCCTGCTGAATTGCCTGTATAATAAGGGAATCCTGAGTGATACTGACATTAATAGTATCAGGGAGGGATCTGTCAGGAAGAATGAAACCGAAACCCTTCTGTCAGAATTGAAGAAAGAATTTAAGTACCTGAGATGACAGTAGATGAGGCCATTGAGGAGGTATATCGGAGATTCGATAGCCTCCTCTCCTCCTTTAATGATTATTTCGGGGAGGAGTATGTAGATGAGGATGTCTGTTCTGAAAGGATAAAATCACTTTCTATACATGAAGATATTATACAGAAATGTGGCACATTTGATGATGCTATAAATGAGATATTGAATAGACGTAGTGAAGATTCAGATTACTCGGCATTTAAAATTATTATATACCGCCCGGAGGTTATTATACAGAATGAAAAAGAAGAAACACATACTATAAAGGATCTGTATATCAAACTTACATTTAACAACCTTATGCTGTCCATAAAAGGCGTCAGAATGAACAGAAGTACCTACTCATATATCGAGGCATGCAGAGGGTATATCCATTCACATTGTCACAGTAACTCAGACCTGTCAGGGGTATTTAGGACATGTTGTCTTGGGAGAACAGCCCTGAGTACTGTAATAAGTACTATGAAATCTATATGGGAACCTGGATTTACAGAGACTCTTCCTGTATTACTGGATCAGTACATACATGTGGAGTCTGTATCCGGAGTCCCCTATCAGTATATGGCAGATCTGAATATAGAAAAGTCCGACAGACTTATATATACACAGTATTCGGATACAAGTAACGTATCTGTAAGTATACCGGATATAAAGTATCTTGTAAAAACCTTTCTGGTATCAGGTAATATAAAGCTTGCAGAATGTGACGGAAGGGTAAAGCTCAGTTATATACCGGAAGAACTGGCAGTTATATTATCAGATTTAGCTGAGGACTGTTCCTTGGATATACCCTTATATAGAGGACTTCAGGATAGTTTCGGATATATATATAGGTATGATGTATCTGAAATAACTAGCATTGACCCGGATACTGAACGTATACTGTTCATGTTTAAAGGCAGTCCTGTAAGACTCCGTGTAGAATCGGAAGATGATATTATTCCCAATTTCCGATACTTTATACAACCAAAGGTGTATAGTGTATTCGTCGATATTGTTGAATCTTTATTAACCGCTTATGCAAAAAAATATACATCAGAACAAGCAATCCCTGAGAAATATAGGAAATATAGAAATTCCCAGGGACATTCAGAATAAGATAGATTGGGCTATCTTCGAACTTCCTGACACTGAGTGGTCAGGAGTTTTGTTTTACAGTATTAAAGACAGAAAAGGAAAGATTTCCGCTGTAGTAAAGGATATTCTCATACTTGATATAGGAACATCCGTACATACTCAATATGACAGTAATGATGTTAACAGGTACATAGCAGCTTTCATAGCTGATAATGAACTTGAGGGCAGCAGTATAGGGCTCATACACTCACATCACCGCATGGGGGCTTTCTTCTCAGGGGAAGATATGCAGACCCTGGCAAGTGAAGGGAAGGAAAAGAACTGGTTCCTGTCACTGGTGGTAGATTCAAGTCATACCTACGAGGCCAGAATAACAAGGAAAGTAGTTTATAATGGTACTTTGAAAGGATCATACACAGATCCTGACGGAAATACCATATATACAGGTGAGAAGAAGTTTACCTCTACTCAGATAGAGACTTACTCACTGGATGTAAAATATCCGAAATCCTTCCTTAAATTCCCTGAATCTCCCTTATCTACGGCAAGGGAAATATCAAGACGTAAGGCACCATGTATGACAGCAAACAGAGACTGGCTTTCTGAACATCGGGACTATGAGAGTATTATACCGTACCAGCCCTCAGCTTATATGAAAAGCACCGGGATATCACGTGGTATTACACAAAGAGCTTCCTGCCAGAACAATGACATTGATACAGGAGTATGTAAGGTATTATCCGGATTCCTGCGTCTGGACGACATAGACAGTATAGTATCCGAACTTATCGATGAGGCCGACAGTAATCCGCCGTACTACAGGATGTGGGAGGATATAGATCCTAAGTATAAGAAGAAGGAGATCCTGGAAAAGGTAATCAGGTATATATGTGATTATGAGGATGACAGTCTGGATCCTATCCTTGAATTAGTTGAAAGTAAATTGAAGACATTATGAATGAAAATTGTACACAAAGATTCTCCGGAGCTGTATGGTTCGAAATGGTAAAATACCAACATGTGAATATTGTAGGACTCGGAGGTATAGGAAGCTGGACCTCTTTTGCTATAGGAAAGCTCGGTGTAAAGAGTATGGATTTTATAGACCCCGATGTAGTTTCTCCTGAGAATATGGCCGGACAGATGTATTTCGATAGTCTTATAGGACAAAGTAAGGCTGTATCTATGAAGAGAGTATTGGAGGCATTCAGGGTTATACCATGGACAGGATACTACAGGGAGAGGGTAACCAGGAACAAAGTATTCTCAGGACATGTTATATCATGCCTTGATAATATGGAATCAAGAAGGGAAGTTTATGAAGCCTGGAAACGTAGTGTTGATAGCAAAAGTAAGTCTGTGTTTATAGATGGCAGACTAAGTGCCGAAATGTATCAGATTATATGTATGGAAAGCAGTGAGGAGGAGAATATGAAAAGATATGAAGAGCAGTATCTTTTCAGTGATGCAGAGGCCGAGGAACAGATCTGCTCCTATAAACAGACTGCATTTATGGCTATGCAGATAGGAGGAATGATAGCCAATGTATTTGTCAACAAGCTGTGTCAGGTATACATGCAGTCGGAAAGATATGTCCCCTTCTTTATGGAGTATCACGGTCCTTTGATGACTACTAAATTTATCGAATGATGGGAACGTATACATTAAGCAATATACTGAATGGAGTTTACTATGACATCTCTCCACTAAGACGTGTATATCATACATATAATAACGATATGCATGATTACCTGATACAGGTCGGTAATGACGGAGGTAAGTACTACATTCCATGTATAGACAGTATAATGATGGCAAAATCTCTGAAGGAGGCTATACACACTATAGGTAATAGTAGGAATAGTCCATACATACTACAGTATAAAGGATACAATATGCTGTGTATAGCAGGGACAGCTATATATGACAAGGGGGTTATCCTCTCTGTCTTTATTGATAAAAAAGAGATTTATATAAACTATAATGCTCCTGTATTACCAAAAGCAGATATGACAAGACTGATAAATACAGCTATATCGGCAGGATACACTATCCATTCCGTCTATACTATTCTTTCTGTAAATGCTGTCGATGAGAAACAGTATACTGTTGTGACCCCTTTAGTAAAGATAGAGGCTCTGAAGAACGCAGACAGGTTTGTAGATGTGTATTTCAGTAAGAATTATAATATTATAATCAATCAATTGTATGATAAAAAATGAATTATTAGGTAAATGGGGAGTCTATATGAATGAACAGGTGCTTATGAATACCCTCACATCTATAGATAAGGACACGGATAATATGTGTCCGGAAATAGATAAGGTATTCCGTGCCTTTCATCTTACAGACCCCTCCGGGACCCGGCTTGTCATAGTAGGACAGGATCCCTACCCTCAAAAAGGAGTAGCTACGGGAATATTGTTCGGCAATAAAGAAGGTACCAAATCCGAAGATTTAAGCCCTTCTTTAAAGGTACTGAAGGAATGTATTCTGCATCCTGAGATCTCTTCTTACAGGCCTTCTGATGAAGCCAGATTCGATCCCACTCTTGAGTCATGGGTGTCTCAGGGAATACTGATGATAAATTCAGCCCTTACTGTAAAGGTAAATTCCCCGGGTAGCCATCAGGCTGCCTGGAGGGAATTTACAGATACCTTTATCAGAATGTTTTCTTCCGACAGAACAGATGTAATATGGCTGTTCTTCGGGGCTCAGGCAGCCTCCTTCATTCCGGCAGTGCAGAATGCGGCATGTATACTGAAATGTGAACATCCTGCTTATTTTGCCCGTAGTAATACCAGAATGACAGATGATCCGTTTGCCAGGATAAACAGGTTCATGAAGGAGAATATGGGGACTGAATTCAAATGGTTATTACCTGAATATGATGAAGAAGAAACAGACGGTCTCCCATTCTGATAAGAACAGGAAGATTAAAAATGCCACCCCCGGATTCTTCGATGGTATACAGTTTAAGTCGAAGGCTGAACTGAATATGTACAGGTATGCCCTGAGAGAAGGAATAAGACTGGAGTATGAGCCTGAAAAGGTAATACTCATGAAAGGGGACTATCCTGATAATGTACAGGTATGGAGTACATACAGCAGAAGAGGACAGGCAGCTGTCTTTCAGCCTGATATCAGGAAACTCCGTGACCTTACATATACCCCTGATTTTGTATACAGGCATGGTAATGTTCTGGATATTATAGAGGTAAAAGGATTCAGGAATGATGTATACCCTGTAAAGAGAAAACTGTTTATAGATTACCTGAACAAATCAGACCATCAGGGCCTGGAGGTGAGGTTTTTTGAAGTAACGACGGTACACAGCATGAAGAAGTGTATTGAAGAAATTAAAAACAAAATGAAGACATGAATGAAGAAGAACGGAAAATTACCAGCCTGATACAGTCTATGCCGGTAAATTACCTGAGAGCATCAGTGGATTCCCTGAAAAACAGGGAATATGAGACCGTAATCAATATTATCAGCCTGATCAGAGAGAAATTCAACAGGAATCCTGATCTGCATATCAGTGTGGATATGGATGCCCTGGACAGAGCTGAACACATTTTAAAACAATTAGTGTAAACTACCGCTAAACTAAAGATTTAGCGGCTTTAAACCTAAGCAGTGATATGCAGAGTGCAAGGCCACATACCCGATTTTTCAGGCTGGTTTACGACAGCCCCAAGCAGAGCGATATTCTTTGCGGCATTAACATCCGCATCCATATCGCATCCGCAATATCCGCACTTGAAAGACTTGTTGCGTCTTGCGCCTATATGGTGGCAAACAGAGCAAGTCTGCGAAGTATATGCCGGCTCCACGACAACCAGAGGTACACCTGCCATTTTCGCCTTGTATTCCATAAAGGAGCGGAGCTGATGGAAGCTCCACAAATTGAGTTCTTTTCTAAAGCTCTTGTTCCTGCGTTTGGAGGTGGAGCGTATATTAGACAAGTTCTCTATGGCAATACCAAGCCCTCTGACTTTGGCTTCCATAACGATTTGTTTGGAAATGGTGTGGTTGATTATCGTCGCGGTAGTTCTTTCTTTCCCCTTAAGCCGTTTCAAGAGTTTGGCACAACCACGTTTGCATTCGTGAATGCGGCCTTTCGTGCCTTTGGATTGAATGGAACCACGGATTTTTCGTTGCTTTTCCCTGTAACGGTTCAGAGATTCGGAGGAAAAGGTTTTACCATCGGATGTACACACAATATCGGTGATTCCGAAGTCACAACCGATAAACTCCTCGACATCCTCCATATCCTCTTCGGGGACTTCTACCGTCTGAAAAAGGTAAAACTTGCCTTTCTTGAACACAAGGTCAGCTTCCCCTTTGATGTAAGGAAGATAGTTGGTGTTGTGGCAGACGAACGGCATCTTTTGCCTTTTGCTTACAGTCCATATAGAAACATGGGTATTGGAGTAGGAAAGCACCCTGCTGTCATAGCTGATGCTTCCGTATTCACGGAACACACACTGACGTTTCTTGTCAAGTTTGTAGGCGTCCGCCACCTTGCTTATGCAGCGTACAACTATCTGAGCGGAAAGGTTAAAGGTATTGCGTATGTCATTGTAGCAAAGGTGATGCAGCTTAAACTGATTGAAAGTCCTGTTCCGCCATGCAATGTCAGAAATCTGATTGCACGCAGCATTAGCCTCCTTGAGAGTTTCAAGAAGAATCCGATGTTGTTCTTCGGACGGGATAAGTTTTGTTTTCAATGTCAGTTTCATGCCTCTGATATACGGAAAAAATCGGATATATTCAAATATTTGAGTGAAAATAGTATTAACCAAAGAGGGAATCGTGGTTCAATTCCTCCCACAAACTGAAGATTTGTGGGTTTCCTTGAACCGATTTTATGAAAAGCTTTAAAGACCTGTCAAAAGATATAACAGATGAGGAATACAGATCTATGGATCTGATATCCTATTCAATGCTCAGTGCCTACAACAGGGAAGGACCTCAGGCTATAAAGAAATACCTTGACCATGATACGGATACAGACAGGTATCTGGAGAGAGGGGCATTGATGGACAGAATAGTATTTGAAGGCCCTATATACATCAGGAAGAACTTTTCTTTCCTGGCCGACTGTGATATGCCGGGAGACAAACTTAAAAGTATAGCAGATTCCATTCACAATGCCTTTCCGGGTAAAGCACTGGATTCAATTCCGAAACAGGTTATTGTCACTGCTGCAAACATGCATGACTATCAAACTAACTGGAAGGATGACACCAGGGTGGATAAGATAGTAAAGTCTGCGGGGAAGTATTACAGCCTGCTGACTGAGGGAAAGAAGATACTGTCAGTAGATCGGTATGAGTCATTGCTGAGAGCTTCCGAGATACTCATCGACAGCCCTGTATATCCCCGTTGCAGTGGCAACGGAGAAACAGAAATGTTTACCCAGCTGAAGTTTGTAGCCAATGTGAAACATGTCGGTGAGTATAAATTTATGCCTGACCTTATCATCGTCAACCATATCAGAAAGACCATAAAGATCTATGACCTGAAAACTACAGGAAAATGGGAAGAATATTTCCCTGACTCTGTAACCAGGTACGGGTATTATATCCAGGCCTGCATGTATGTACAAGGGTTGAAGAGTATTATAGAGAAGGATCCTGATTTCAGGGAATATACTGTAGACCCTGTATTCTCCTTTATCACTATTAATACCAGCTCTCCAGGCCCTATACAGTGGGATTTCAGGATGTCACTGAATACAAACGGATTTGTGGACAATAAAGGCACAGTATACAAGGGATGGGTACGGCTGTATAAGGAATGCCGGTGGCATATCAGTACAGGAATATTCAACTATTCCTATGACACATATGTAAATAATTACAGAAGAGAAATTACTAACATTAATGTAATATGAAAATAAGATACAAACTGCATTCTGCCAGAACAGAGATGTGTATAAATAAAAAGGGGGACTGGATAGACCTAAGATCTGCCGAAGACAAAGTCCTGGAGAAGGGTTGCTATACTCTCATAAGCCTTGGGATATCTATGGAACTCCCTGAAGGATTTGAAGCTATCATAGCTCCAAGAAGCTCAACATTCAAAACATACGGATTTATAGTTCCTAATTCATTCGGAATTATAGATTCGTCGTATTGCGGGGATGATGATGTGTGGAGAATGGCCTGCCTGCCATTTGACAGGGCTGTTGTGAAGAAGGGAGACAGGATAGCACAGTTCAGGATACAGCCTAACCAGTTTGCAACACCATGGCAGAAGATAAAGTGGTTGTTCACAAAGAAAATTGAGTTTGTGGAAGTACAACATCTGGGAAATGAGTCCAGAGGAGGATTCGGCTCCACCGGAAGGAGGTAATATGGGAATAATATGTCTGGCATTTTTATTAATGGCATTGTGGTCGGTATATCTTATTACCATAAGAACCTTAAGGGATCTGAACAGGAACAATGAGAATACGAAAGAATGGGAGTTTTTCTCCTTTGAGGATTATTTCGAAAGAACAAAGACTCCGATGATCATTGTTCACCTGTATGGTAAGAAATGCAGGTTCCTTCTGGATTCCGGAGCTCACCAGAACTGCCTTGATATTCAATTCCTGTATACTATAAAGGATAAGCTGAAAGGGAAGACAATAGCCGAAGGAGATAAGATACAGGTGGGGAACGGAGCTATTATGGATTCCTATGGTATGCAGGTCAGATTTAATATCAGGAATATGGAATTCAATGAGGACTTTCTGGTCTCAGACCTGAAAGGACTGAGAGAGTTCAGCAACAGGGAGGGCCTTAATGTTACAGGAATCCTCGGAAGTGAATTCTTTGACAAGCACAAGTGGAAGATAGATTTCGACAAGTATATAGTATGGCATAAAATAAAAAAAAATGAGATATGTAGTAAGTAATAATACTGACCTGTTCGGAACCTCTGATAAATACGGGAGGATGTCTGTGGAGAAATCCCTGGATATCCTCCGCAGTATGAAAAGAATAGGATTCGATACTGAGACTACTTCACTGGACTGTCATTCAGGAAATATCAGGTGTATACAGCTTGGAAACTTTGATATACAAATCCTTGTCGACACTTATACTATTGATATACAACTATATAAGGAGTTGCTGGAATCTGAGGACATACAGTTTATAGTAGTTAATGGTAAGTTCGATGCCAAATACCTGCATAATCACAGGATATGTATTATGAATATGTATGACCTGTTCCTGAATGAACAGCTGATATATCTAGGGTACCCTTCTTATCCTTCGGCAAGTTTACAGGGACTGGCCCATAGGTATGCAGGAGTCAGTATGGATAAGTCCGTACGTACGGAGATAGCTTCCAGAGGCCTTACTCCTGAGGTAATAGTGTATGCATGTGATGATGTGAAATATCTTCTTATGATAGCTGATAAGCAGGAAGAGGAGCTTAGAAGACAGGATTTGTGTACTGCTGCTGCTATAGAAGGAATGACTATTGCCCCTCTGTCTTACATGGAATGGTGCGGAGTGATTGTAAGCCGGGAAAAATGGATGGAGAAGGCGGAAGATGATATGAGGGATCTTAAGGAGTCTGTAGAAGCTCTTAATAAGGCTGTAATAGAATATTCACTGGAACATCCGTCTCCGGGGAAAATCCTTTATTTCGATCCTTATTCCATGTCCAAAGAGGAACAGAAAGAATGGGTTACAAACAATGTCCAGGATTCCAACAAGACAAAGAAAGTAAAAGGAAAGACTGTTCCTGTAAAAAGGAAAAGACTTAAGAGGAGGCCGGATCTGGATAAGGTAGTTAAGGACGGGAATCTGGAATACAGGAAAATAGCCTATGAGAGAATGTCGCAATATCCGTACATCTATGAGGATCCTCAGTACGATATGTTTCATGAATCCGAAAGATATGTATGTGATATCAACTGGTCCAGTTCAGGACAGGTAATCCCTCTGCTGGAGGAGCTGGGATGTGATGTTATGGTAGAAGACAAGGATAGTCCCACAGGATTTAAAAAGACCTGTGATGCCAAGAAAATAAAGCCGCAGAGATATGTCCATAAAATTGTAGATCTCTACTGTAAATACAAGAAACTGGAGAAAGTAGTCAGTACTTACGGGCCTAAATTCCTTGAAAATATCCACCCCCGGACCGGGAGGGTCTATACTAATTATCATCAGCTTGGAACAGATACCACCAGGTTCAGTTCCACAGACCCGAACCTTTTGAATCTTCCTAAGAATGAAAGAACCAGATCATGCTTCATTCCAAGGGAGGGATGGCTGTGGATATCACAGGATGTTAAAGGGGAAGAGTCTGTTCTTATGGCTGATGCTTCAAGGGATGAGGCTATGATCAGTGAGTTCCTGGAAGGAAGTGGGGATGGATTGCATGTCCCCCTATATAGTAATATATAGTAAAAAACTGAGAAAAATCGGTGAAAAATATGGTAATGGTGATTTTTATTTATACTATTGCATAGTTAATAACTGCCATAGATAAATAAAATGACTAAAAAGGTATGATTTCTTGTATAAAGATGCTACTATTTTTCTTTCAAGAAAGCGTAACTTATTCAATACCGAGATAACTTATAACATTGCGAATAGGGTTATAAGTATTGTAGAGCATAGGCTTGAATAAATATAACAGCCCACGAGTTCTCAGCCCCTCTTAAAGAGGGTGAAAATATATGCCGAACTATAAGGAGGTTACCAGTACTTATAGAACCAGAGGATAAAAAGCCTTTGGGATAACAAAATATGATGCACTCACTGACTGGCCGGATGGTATTCAAAGAACTGGAAGGCCTGTCCACGGCAGATATTAAGAAATATCACAGTGATCTTAGAGATACAGCAAAGAAGTATGAGTTCCTGTGGAATTATCTGGGAGGATGGACTACCCTTATGCAGAACTTCGGTCTCTCTGAAGAAAGAGCAAAGGAACTGGATAACAGGTACAGATCTGGTTTTAAAGGACTCATAGCATGGCAGAATATGAGGAAAGAGGAAGTTATGAGACTGGGATATGTAATTATAAATCCTAAGACCGGACACAGAGCCCATATCTATGATTTCGATGATCTGTGTGAGCTGAAAGAAAGCTTTACGGAGGAATTCTGGAACAAGTACAGAGAGATACCAAAGGACAGATTCGGAAAGAAGTCCCCCAGGGACCAGGAGGAGAGAGATATGGTGAAAAAGGTAAGACACTACTTTAAAAGAAAGTCGGAAGCTGAGAAATTTTCGGTGAACTACTGTAGAATGTATGCAGCCTGCAATAGGAATATTGCTTGAATAATGGGAAGAATTGCTGGGAATCTAAGCAGAAAACTGTATGATAATCAGCAGCCGAGCCTCAGGGAAGACTGAGGAAGGTTCAGAGACTAGGGACATTACGATGAGCCCACAGCATCCCACTCCCCATCCTCTAAAAAGAGAAGGGAGATGATATAGTCCGATCTATCATGAAAATGATAATTAATAATTTGCTTTTTAAATAATTATTAATAAATACGATACAAGGCACCGGAGCTCAGATACTTAGATTCGCTCTGATCAATATGTTCAGAGAATGCAGGAGCAGAGGATGGCTGTATGATAAGGTAGAGTTTTATATAACACCCTACGATGGACCTAAAAGACCTTGTCGTAGTAAAACTGTGTTAACTGCTGGGAACTCCTAAAGAGATAATAACTACAAGCAGACAGAAATGTCTGTTGAATGTTTGATAATATTATCTATATTTGTACGATACTATAAATCTACAATAATGGAAAATCAGCAACTTTACTCTCTAAGTAGAGAACAATTACAGGTGTTTTTGACAGCAAAGATCGGTGATGGAGGTATATATACATCAAATAGTAATAGCACCTATTACTGTACTAATTGTAAGTATGAGGAGTATATAGACTTCAAATCACAATTACTGGGAGATTTGTTTAAGAGTAAGACTTTTGTGGAAGAAAACGGATATTCAAGGACCAGCATATATTGTATGAGGTCCAGGTCCTGCCATATACTACCTTCTATAAGGTCTCTTAGTCTTAAAGATACTATGGATAAGATAGATGACTTAGGAATAGCTCTATGGATATATGATAATGGATCCCTTCATAAAAATGAGATGTACTATAATATCAGTACTCATAGATTTAGCAGGGAGGATCAGGAACAGGCTTTTATCCCATTTTTTAACAGGATAGGAGTATTCCCTGAGATTGAGGTTGAAAGAAAAAAGGATGGAAGAGTATTCTATTATTTAAGGATAAAAAAATATAAAGGAGCTAAGATTTTGTCTGATATACTGTCAAGATACCCATTAAATTGTTATTCCTATAAGAGGTGGAGCTCAGAGACTAACCAGAAATGGTGTAAGTTCCAAGAGGAATTGAAACGCACAGGTAAAGAAATTAATAGTATGTCCGGAGTAAAACTCGGATGTATATGGAGAGAAATTTCTTTATAAGAGATAGTCCGGCCTTATCTGAAAGGATAAGAGAATATATGGAATCGATGTATTCGTAACGTAAAATGGAGGTAAATATAGGAGCTTCAAAGGATATAGCACAGGAAGCCTCAGACCTGCTGACCAAGTGTATAAGAGATGCAGGTGATCTGTTTACATCTGTACTGCATATAGATGTAGATGTAAATATTGGAGACAGATGGATTCATTAATAAGTGTAATTATGAAAGAAAGAAACTTTGGAAGAGATATAGAAAATCTCAGGAATCTGATAGAAGAGTATCAGGAAGCTGAAAAATCGGATATTCTTAAGGTAAACCCTAATGAGATATCTTTTACATATCATGGTCAGCTGGCAAATAGTACAGGTATGGCTATAAGATGTATCGGAGATGCTCTAAGAGAGAATATGGGTACTATTCTTCTAAGAGCAAGACAAATGTCAGATAGTCGGTTACTGGAAATTGAAAGAAAAATAAGACAATTGTGTTCTGATATTAATGATGAATATGAGTGACAAAGTACGGTTACTAAAAGAAACAAAACAATATGAGTGAAAATTGTCCTGTAGGATCTGATTATGACCATGCAGCACCGTGGAATCAGAATATGACAAAAAAACAGAAAATAACTGTAGTTATTGAAGCTTTCAGGGAGGTAACATCTGTCCTCCCTGAAGACTATACAACAGAAGAGGCCCTTGAGTCCATAAGGCCTGTTCTGGAGGAATTAAAGGATCAGGGATGGACGATAGGAGAGTCTTATATACAAATATGAATCATGGCAATATTAATAGGAGTAGTTTTATTCGTAATAGGGGTAACTCTTTATAAATCAGATAAGGATCCTGATAATTTTTCATTCTTCAAGATCTGGGGAGGAATACTCTCTACAGTAGGATTTTTATTTACTGTGGATGGACTTATAAAAGTTATACAGTAATTTCAGTAGAAAGATTTCTCTATAATTATCCACTCTCCCGGCCCGGGGGAGGTGTATATAAATGCATTAAATTTAGAAAAATGAAAAGGAAAGTGAGAGAACAGGACAGACCTGGATATATTTATAAATATCCGGCAGGAACAAAAGTTAGAATAAAGGATAATGTGGAATGTCATCCTGATTTCCACAAAGGAGGACTATTAGTGTTCCAGGATGAATCTTATGTAAATGATGATGAATATCCGGTGGGTATAAATGTAATGGGATTAGGAGTATGTTATATGTTTCGCCCGGATGAGTATGAAATTATAAAATAAAGAATGTAGAGAATTGTTAAACAAAGCTAGAACTCTTGGTGATACGTTACTAGAAGCCGCCTATGAAATGCTTTGTTATCTTGCTGAAAATAATTTACTTAAAAAATAGAAATTATGACGAAGGAGGACTGATAACATGGGATATATTGAAGACTATATAAAAAAGTAGGCTATGATAAAGGAATTCTCAGAAGCCGTTTCTTACGTGAAAAGTAATATTGACTACCCGTTTGACAAAATATCCGGATATCTGGAGTATGCAGATACTAAGGAGCACTCTGGATATGTATACGTTGAAAAATATACATTACACGGAGATACTTACTGTGCAGTAAGAGGGAGGCCCGACCTTTTCTTAAAAAGGGAAGGCGACAATGACGAAGATAATTTTCATTGTTTTGTTGATAAAAAGACAGTATTTAAGTACTGCCATTTCGGCTATTTTCTGTTCCCTCTGAAAGATGGCAGATACTGGATGGTACATTATGAATATTTAGATGTCGGTGAGGCTAAGGTATAAACAGGATATAGGTAAAAGAAAAGGAGGAAAAGAAATGAGTATAAAAGAACAAGCTCTAAAAGAGTACAGTGAAACTACATGTAAAAATCAAATGTACACAGTAAATTTATGTAAATGTCCTTATTGTGGATCTTACCACTACGAAGTAGGGTATTTTACGTCCGCGGCTAATTGTAAATGTCTCGATTGTAGTAGTCTATTTTGGTTCGATTTTAGTATTTAAATTACGTTTGAGATTGTAATTTGTATTAAATCTGTAAAATAGCAATAATATGAAACTATTATTTGTTATAAATAACATTCAAGAAGCATACTATGAATATGAAAATACAGGAAGTATGCCAGCAGTTAAAAAGCGTTCTGTTGAAATAGAATTAACAGATGAGCAAGTAAGAAAAATAGGTATCCGTAATATAGGATATAGTAGTAGGACCCCCATAACAGAGACTATAGAATCAGTATCTTTGTTATTAGAAGGCGCAGTACAGGCAGATAAACATCCAGAATCTTCATGGGTCAGGGTTACAGAAAGATTACCAGAAAATGACTTTAATTGTATTGTGACAAATGAATACGGAAGAGGAGTAAATATAGCTTACTATGTAAAAGAGGAAAAATTATGGCATACTTCTTACTCCGGAGAGGCAGTCTATGGGGTCACTCATTGGATGAAAGTGCCTGAAATTATATAGTAAATGAAAAATAACACTAAAGAATATGGAAACAAAAGAAAATAACAAATTTAAACCATTTAATCTTGAACAAGCTAAAGCTGGTAAACCTGTTTGTACAAGAGACGGACGTAAAGCAAGGATTATTTGTTTTAATGCTAAAACATTGTGTGATTATCGTATAATAGCCCTGGTTGAAAATGCAGATAACTTAATATATGAGGCTGCATATTCCTTTACCGATAAAGGTGAATACTTAAGAGGTAGTATTCGTAATATGGACCTTGTGATGCCTCTGGAAGAACATGAAGGATGGGTTAATATATATAGAAATGCTGGAATAGTGTCGGCCCGGTGTATCTACAATACAAGGGAAGAAGCTATGGAGAGTGCAGAGGAAGAGGATTATATTGATACAGTTAGAGTAGTATGGTATGAATAAAGTTGAAGACTATGAGTGAACTAAAGGACCGATTATTAAAGCAATTAGAGACAGACTATTCAGAGGACGCCAGAAACTGTCTTAAAATATATGAAGCCATTAAAGAGTTAAATGAAGGGAGTATCCCTAGTGATCAATGGATGGTATTATCCAGAGTTCAATATTTAGGAACCCATATAGATCCTATGAGAGTTTATTCCCCTTCTAAAATAGATTACGTATTCTTAAAAGGATTAGAAAGAGACGGCGAGATGAAAACATTACTAATAACAGAAACAGAGGCTAGGATAATTTATCCGAATACATCCGGAGAATTTAAGAAAAAGCTTGAAGATACCTTCGGAATAGAAAGACTTACATTGAGTTTCCAGGAACTGGTGAAGACCTATGAGGATGCATGTGAAATCACAGGATCAGTTCCTGATATAGAATGTGATGACAGGTCTGAATTAGCACGTTTAAAACTGATACAGATCTATAAGGCCTCTAATATATTGAACGATAATTGGAAGCTTACCCCTCTTGGTACTCAATGTGCATTTTACCCGTCTTTTATGTGGAAGAAAGATAGACTTGTATGCAATGATATATGTCATACTTTATACAGTGTCTCCTGTGATCCTAAATTATGTTGTGGCAAAAGGGAGGATGCTTTTTACATAGGAACTCGTTTTATTGATTTATATAGGGATTACTTACTACTAGAGTAAAATGGAAATACAGGAAATAAAAATTGATGGGATAACATATATAAGGAACAAATGTTCCCGGGTATGTAGTGATTGTGCTGTCAGGGATAAAGTGTATTGTACTATTCTCATTCAAAGTGAACAAGTTACGCTTTGTCATCTATTTGACGGATATGCGCTTAAAGTAAAGGAGGAATATGAGAAATAATAAGGATCTTATTAAAATCAGTAAAGGTCATTATACCTATAAAGGTATCCAGATAAACTGCATTGGGTATTATCCTCCGGAAAAAAGAGTGGTATGGGAAGCTGTAGACAAGAATGGCTGTGGTTTCGCCCACTCTTTTTCCTTAAGAGGTGCTATTAGGAAAATTGATGAAGATATTAAAAATGAAACCTACTCAGATAATAAAAGAAGCCACAGATGCTATTAGTGAGGATATCCGGACAAATTATGTATATGGTAATATGTTCCTGGCAGATGTAATAGGGAACTATGTAGCTGATATCAAATCAGGATGTATAAGCCTCGGCATTTTTCGTCAGAAAAATAAGATGGATATATGTAATATGGTTTCCAATGTCAGTCTGTATTGGTCAAAAGTAAGAAGTCTGATGGGGGAATATGCCTACAGACACACTCCGTATATGCTGGAACACTTTGATGAGGAATTCGGAAAACATTTGAAGGTACTGTTCTATTCGGTGAAGAGAGAGTTGGACAAGGTAAAACCTCATATGTCCTACGTATTGGCCAATATTACTATGGTCTATATGTTATCATCACTGGAAATAAACAGGACTCAGGAATACGCCAAAAGGGTCCAGGAGGCCTCAAATATAGGTATGAATGCTGTATACGACCAATGTATAGTATCTGTGAGAAATATATCTGTACAGCTAATGAAAAGACTGGCAGATATGGATGTGTCGTCTATGAATCCGAAAGAGATTTCTATGGCCTTTTCCATATTCAGTAAAGAACTGAATGACTGTAAAATTAAAATTCTTAGTAAGGAATAAGGCAGGAGATTCTCTCTCCTGCCAAAAAATTTCTACCACGAAGACTTAAAGAAAGCCAGTGCCTCATCAGGATTCAGAGCATTCATAACAGTCCTTCTCATAGGAATAAGTTCAAGTAAATACTTCTCAGCCCTTGTGTATCCCTTATATCTTCCTGTTTGTATCTCTTCCAGTGATCCCGGCATCACTATCTTGAATGTGTTGATAATATTCTGAATAGTATTTATACCTGCGGCAGGCTGTTTCAGAATTTTACCAGCTTCTTCAATCATCTGTAATCCGGGAATCTGGGCACCCAGTTCTGTATATAACCTCCTTGACTGGTATTCAAGCATCTGCATATGCCAGGGCCTTTCCTTATCATCTTCCCAGTCCATAAGACCCAGGAAGGCTACCAGTCCTATAAAGTGCCCTACCTCTATAGCAGCCCTTCTCAGATTATATTTCTCCTCTTTTGTAAGCTCCTGGTAATGTGCTGCCAGATGAAACTGCATTCTTCTGAGATCCTTCATCAGAGTATATATAAACCCGAATGCAGTATTGTAATACCCCTGTGTCCACTGGCCCAGGTCCATATTATACCGTGCCGCCTTAAATCTTTTCATATAGTTAGGTCTGATCCATTTCCTGTACAGCATAGCCAGTCTTCCTACTGCCAGTTTCTGTATGGCAGACCTGTCAGCCTTATTATAAATACCATGCATTCCCTGGTTTATAGCAGCTGCCTTCTGTTTGAAATTGAATTCATCTTCCTCAGTCCATTTTGTCCCGTCTTCCTTTGTAATCCCTTTCTTCAGCCTCAGGAATGCCTTTACGGTTTTTCCATCCTTCTTCTCAGCGACTACTTCATAAGCATCGAATAATGGTATAGTATTACCTCTTTCATCCTTTACCTTTATCTTATTAGCCAGAGCCATCGATGTTCTGTTCTGCATCCAGTGTTCTCCTGCTGTGTTTATAAAAAATACAGCATTCGATCCCAACAGCTTTGTAAACCAGTTTCTCCTGTTAAATCCTGTGTCATATACCTTCTCATCAAAGTCCTGCATTACATCAAAGTACTCATCCCACAGGGACAGCTTGTCTGTCTTTACCCTGTTACCTATACCAGCCAGGTGTTCAGGCAGGAGCTTCATATATTTTCTGTCTGCCGTAGCTGTATCCTTAGCTCCAAAGAACTCACCTGTAAAGGATTCTACATTCATCATTACAGATCCTGTGGTAACATTGGATATACCTGCAAGCAGGTTAAGTCCGAGATTATTTGCAGATGTATACCTGTTTATATTGTTGGCCAGCTTAGCAAGGCTTACTCCCAGTACGTCCCCCTCATCATTCATATATTTTCCATATACCTGCATCTGAAAATAATCATCCAGCCTTCCTGTGAAATTAGTCACCCCCCGGCCCCTTTTTGTCAGTTTATTTATCACTTCCCTTCCGGCAGATCTGAATGATTCCATTACAGGATTACCTCCTTTTGTCTGCTGTATTTCCCTTTCATACAGTACATCCCTTCCTATTTCTATCTCGTCCAGTATCTCTCCCATATAATTATAGTCCAGAGCCATAGAAGCATATGCAGACAGTGTGGATACCACATCTGTAGATATCTGTGAAGGATCTTCAAGCTTACTGACATAATATATAGGTAATTCCTGTATCTCGTTTCCTCCTGAATCGATAAGGGTCCTGGAGAAGCCAGTGTCATCAACACGGGAGACAAAAGAATCCTTGATACTTTTTACCACCTCCCGGACCCCTCCTTTTACCCCTGAAGCATTTTGTATCCTTTCCACAAGATCCTTACGTATCTGAACAGCATTATCTATACTGGTCACTCCTTCAGGAAGCATGCTGTCAAGATCTGCTTTTATCTCCATTACCTTATCATAAAATCTTCTCTGCGGAGCAGTCATTTTCTCAAAGTCCGGATCACCATATATGGATAATTTAGGAACTCTTGTATCCCCTACTATGTCAGTGTTCTGGTCATACCAGGCATTCACTTCATCCCAGTAAGCTTTTTTATTTATTCCGAACCGGGTCTCCTTATACTTCTCATGAAGGCTGGAATACATTTTCTTTTTAGCCTCTGAATACTTATCCTGATCTGCCTCTGTAATATACTTTCCTGTGAGATTACCATTCTTATCCTTCTTGAACATGAAATCAAATCCCTTAGTTCCGGATTGTTCCAGTATAAGTCCCTCCCTGACAAGCTCCTTCTGGTACTCAATAGTCTTCTTTCTGGCTTTGTCCCTCTGTCTCTTTACTATACGGTCTATTCCCTGATGTATAATGTCAGAGCTGTCAGCCATACTGTCAAGCCATCTGCTGAATACTGATATATCTGAGTCAGAAGAAGCTATCAGCTCTTCAAGAGTGTACTCCCTATCCCTGAACTTTCCTATAGGGACTACTATCTTATCACCTATAACAGGTCTCATAGTCTCCGTAAACAAGGCTACAGCCATTTTTCTGTATTTAGAGAATACCTTACCGGAAATCCCTGACAGCTCATTTATATAAGCTTTCATCTCACTGGTATACTCCGCCTCTTCTCCTCCTATCTCTTCCTGAGAGATATCATCCTGTATATATTGTATCAGCGTGTTATAGGAACTGATAGTTTCCCTCAGATCTCTCAGTCCTGATGCTTTATCCTTCGTAGTAAGAGTACTGTCCCTGTTCAGGTCATTAAGGGCCTTATCAGCTTCTTTCATGTAGTTTAAAGCATTCTTCATAAACAGGAAAATACCTTTCTTTTCCATATGGGCATCCCTTGACCTTTCAAGGTTATCTATAAGTAACAGCTGGTCCCTCGTAAGCTTGTCATTGGGATTTCTCCTCTTATATATAGCAAGTCTTTTAAGCTCACTGTTTATAATTCTCTGTATTACAGGAATCTCCTTATCTACCTTTTCAGACAGAGAGTAGAACTGACTGCTTTCTGATATATTCTCCAGTTTCATCTCCTTATTCATTTCTCCTGTAAGGATTTTCCCTGCCAAAGCTCCTGCTTCCCTATCAGCTTCAATGATGGCCTGTTCTATCTTTGAAGAAGTGATCTTACTGAATAAATTCTTTACAGCACTTATAACACGGTCTATAAGAGATTTATACGGGCCTTCAGTTTTTTCTCCCTTAAGGAGATGTTTTGCCAGTAATTTCCCGGCTGCCTCCTTAGCCATCATACTACTGTCATTTTTATAGGCTGTCCTGTAATTATCAAACTGGTCTCCGAATACACTTTTCTGTATATCAGGATCAGAAGACAGGTTTATAAGTCTCACAGCCAGTGGATTGTTTCCTAATGCAGCCAGTGCAAAGTGTGCGAATTCCTCAGGTAATGCAGCCTGTCCCTTTTCTCCCCTGGCAATCCTTATCAATTCTGCTATTCCTGTAGCAGCGTCTCTTGCAACACTGAAATCAGTAATACCTGTTAATCCTCTTCTCTCTTCAAGTTCTGTAAGGGTTCCATATGTAATCCCTGCTTCCGCCATAATATCCCTCAGTCTGTTATTAAGGGCTTCATCATACCCAAGAATTGCTTCCCTGTCTTTATTCTGCTCTGTTCTGGGTTCTACAGTAATTTTCAGAGTTCCTCCTTCTACAGGTATAACATCGGCCACATAATCCCTTCTGAAAGGATTTTCCCTGTTAAATTTATTTACCCTTCTTATCAGTGAATCATATTCCCTTCTTTCAAATTCTCTCTCCCTTCCTTCTGAATTCACAGCCTCCAGGCCCCTTTTCATTTCCTTCATTACGGCTCCTTTATCCAGAAGCTTATCCAATCCTGCTTTCTCATACAGTGAGGATATGGTAGGTTCCCCCAGATCATCAAAACTGAGTACGGATTTTGTATCTTCTGTGAAAGCCGGATTTTTTACCCGGCTGTATATATCCTTCGTAACAGGCCTGTTATAGCCTGTATACTTCAACAGATCCTTAAATAATGTACTTTCTCTTTCTTTCCCTGTACTATCCTTGATAGTCGGGATTATTGCACAACTTAAAGCCATATTAACACAACTTTTTATTATCTGAAGTAATTACCTCAACTGGTTCATATCTCATGATTTCAGATCTGTTATTCTCTGTCTGTAGCACTTCCTCATAGGTTTCCTCCGGCTGGGATAATGGATTATAGTTCCTGTCATCCATATCTTCCTGATACTCCGAATTGTTCAGGTCCAGGAGGTCGGCTATTTCAGAAACAGTTGAAGACATTACTTCCCCATTTATTCCATAGGAGTACTCAGGGAACATACCATCTGCTCCCAGTGGCTGTATACGGTCATAGGATGTACCATCACCAGACAGTTTGTAATAGGCTATATCACCTGAACTATTTTCCTTGGATATGAAGTCCATGAATATATACCTGACCTTATTTTTATCCCTGATTATCTCCTTCACCATACCCATATCGTCCCCTGTAATCTTATCCCTGGTATTGAGGGGTACAGTATTAAGGAATTCCCCCTTATTATCGGTGAATTTTATATTTCCCTCCAGTGTCTGAGGAACCAGCAGCTTATTGGACAGATGGTTGCGGACAAACTGGGTAACAAACGCAGAATAATCATCTTCAGATCCCAGAATCCCTCTCTCTGCCTCTATATACCCGGGGATATTCTCTATAAGTACCACAGGAGCCAGATGCATATAAGATGAAGGACTGAACCCGAATCCTCCCCTGAAATAACCATACCTGAACAGATCAAGGGCAAGTCTGTTGGCAGAAGGGTTATTCATATAAAGAAGGTTGGCCCAGTCCCGTGAAAAATTCTCTTTCATAGTAGTATTAAGCCTGCCTACACCGGAGATACCAAGAACTGACAGATCTGAATTCTCAAAGGGTTTATCTGTCTTCAGAGCTTTTATAAATCCCAGATTACCTATCTCAGGATCAGAACTGACTATATCACTGAATCTGTTCGGAAAGTTCATGATAAAGTCCTTTCTGTATTTTTCATTAAAGAACTCTGTCTTACTCATTATATAGGTAAACAGATCCGAATATAATGTTTTCAGGGTCTTCTTATTCAGTCTCCCTGTCTTAGTCATGGATTCGACACTGCTTACAACCTGCCTGAAATTATCCTGATGGTGAGGCATATATCTTGACAGTATATTACCTGTACTGAATATCCCGAGAGTATAAAATGCCTGCAATATAGGTACTTTACTGTTCAGTATATCTCTTCTTAAAGAATCTTCATCAAGTACTGGTATATCTTTAAGAAAGTCAGCGTTATCAAGAGGAAATTTTCCTGAGTCTATCTTCTCCCTGAGTAATGTAATGTTTCTCAGCTTTATCTCGGTATCAGCAATATAAGGTCCGGCACTTCCTGACTGTGTGTCTGATCTTGAAGCCCTTACAAGCATTCCAAGGGCCTCAGCAGTATTCATTATCTTTGAGAACAGCTTAGAAAATTCTGCCTGTTTCCTTACATATGAAGCAGATCTTTTATCAGCAGGAAGAACCGACTGCATAATATTGTATATTAGTTCTTCCTCCGTAACATCACTGACATTCAGCTTCGAAGGATTCTTTATGTCAGCACTCTTTATCCAGTCATTGCTGATCCTGTTTACTACATCCATGCGTCCCTCCCCGGTCCTGGAGGCCCTGATATATTCATCAGCCATTTCCCTGACTATAGGCTGATTCATTATCAGTGATACCTGAAATGCTGAGTATCCGAGCCTTGATAACAGCATGGAAGCATCAGATGTAAAAGTATTCTGATTTAAATCCTCCAGGACAGGGTCCTTAGCATTATCCACAGAAGCAGCCAGAAATCCTGACACATTCCTGCTTATATAGGTACCATCCAAAGCTTTCTGACTATGCAATGATGTGAGAGTATGTCCTAACAGAGGAAAGGCCCCATTCACAGGATTCAGAGACACATCTGTGAATTGTGATATGGCATGATGGGTATTATGATTTGCATATATCCCAACCATTCCGAGACCTGTCATATTATTCTTATGGAACTCTATCTGTGTCAGAGGGCTTAAAGGATCATACGGAATCTTATATTTCTCTACCATGTTATCCAGCTCTCCGACACTCAGGTTTTTCAATCCTGAGACAAGATCATTCCCCAGTTCTTTTCTCAGAGATTCATGGCTTATTCCTGTCTTAAGCAGGACTGCTACCCTGGCAGCCTCCTTGATCTTATCAAATCCTTGAGGATTTAACATCTTAAATGCTGTCTCAGGATTCGTAAGTATACCCCACATCAGTTCTATGATCCTGTTATTCCTGGCATCAGTACCATTTTCCTTCGGCGACAGGTTATCATTGTATTTTACGGCATCAACATATTTTGTATGATATATATCATAGTTATCCATGATATGATCATACACCTGCATCTCAAAGGAGTCCTCACTAAAGGCTATCTTTCCATTTACTATCTCATCCAGGACTATATCCATCTGGTTATTATAGTCCTTCATACTCTTGTATCTTTCTTTGAGGTCCCTTTTAACAGCTTTCCTGTCAAGCTTTTCCCTGACACTGAATGCAGGAATCATAAGGTACATCTTATCTACGTCAAAGTCACTACCTGTGATTGTAGTAATATCGGACGGAAGCATAATAGCCCCTCCACTCTGTTGGGGAAGGAATCCTTTTATATAAAGCGGAAGCATAGAATACTTATCCTCTGTAGGGATCCTGTACCCTATAATCTTTCTCATACTATCAGGTATTTTATTGATATCCAGTACATGTGAGCCTTCCTTCATCATTCCGTCTACCAGTGTTCTGGAATACCATGGCATATAACATTCAATATATTTGATATGTCTGTCTTTTCCTTCCCCTTCGAATACTATATTCAGGGAATCTGTAAGCCCGTAATTACTTACCTGTACACAGGCTCCCCCCTTTATTTTTTGTCTTGTAATCCTGTTCTTGATAATACTGTTCAGCAAAGGCTGTACCTTATTAGACATAGATTCATCATACAGAGGAATCCTGAATTCCCCGTTACTATTCAGTTTCAGGGATTTTACAAGCTCATTGCTATAGTTTGCCCCTCCTCTGGCCTCTTCTGTAAGAATCCTGCTCAGTATGGCCTTATCGCTGAATATCTCACTTGTAGCCATATATGATTGAAGCACATTTTCTACATTCAGGGCATTATATTCATTCATCCATTCAGTAAATGGTATTGTTCTGTCACCTACTTTAATATTTGCTTCCGGTGACATATCAGCAGATATCAGTCTTCTGATCTGTACTCCCACCAATCCCTGTGCATCAAGGAAGTGTTCCGGATTTTCCTGCTGTTCCCCATAGTCATTATAATCTATAGTATGTATCACATCCGTATTTTCTTCCCCCTCACTTATTCCTGTGGCCTTCATCAGCAGATCATAAACATTATCCTCCTCCAGGCCCTGGGGGATATCTATAGCCCCCTGTATACCTACTTTTACAGCAGAGTCGAACTGTACCACATCTATCTGATTCTCTTCCATAAATCTGTTTATGGCTCTCAGAACAGGGGATGATCCTGTCTCCCCGGCAACTATGCTATGTACAGCCATAATCAGGAACTCAGAATTCTTATGCTGTACAGGTACCTTTATATTATTTCCTTCTCCGCTTTTTACAGAAGTCTGACTATATACGAATGGTTTTATAGTCTGCCATACTGTCCAGAAATCCTCCATATCCCATCTTCCGGATCTGATATTTTCATAGGCCTGTTCTTTCTTATTATCCCATTTCCCCATCATAGCCATTACTGCTCTGTATGAAGATAATGACCTGAAAGCCTGTCCATCAGTCACATTTATTCCTCCCTTCCCGTCTTTAGTCCTGTACTTTGAGATAATAGCTTCTTTATCAAGCTTTGTAATAGTATGATCCTTTACCTTTTCATCCAGTACTTTTTCAATATCATTAATGGCTGTAGAGGTAATATGCAGGTCTTTTACATATATAGACCTTTCATATTCTCTTCCAACTACTTCATTATTGAATAATGCCCTTGTATTCAGTCTCTGTGCAGGTGAGTTTATTTCCTTAAACCTCTTCTGGAAATCAGTCATCCCCTTATAGAAAGCCAGGTCAGTAGTAGTTATTTCTATAATCTGTGATGTGGCAAAGGCTGAGTTATAATAATATTCTTTCAGGAATCTTCTCAGTCCTTCCTCTGTTTTTATACCCGGAAAATACTGGTAAGGTATTGAATCTATAACCTCCCCGGGCCTGGAGGGTCTTACTTTATTAAGCAGGCCGAGAGTATTGAACCTATCCATCATCCTTTCAAATCCCTGATTCAGAGATTCAGAAACAGCATCTCTCACAAAGTTTCTGAATTTCATAGAGCTTATATTACTATCAGATAGTTCTACAAGCTTTTCAAGAAAGGAATTTCCATTGTACCTGACAGTATTCAGGTATGGTATGAACTTAAACTCAGCTCCTCCTATATTCTTTACAGACCCGTCAGGATTATAGGTAACATCAAAGTTTTCTATAGGTTTAATAAGACCTTTCTTTATAAGTTCCGATCTCTTATTTACAAGCTTTATCCTTCCTATTTCCTGTTCTGCTATATTAACCATCAGATCAGGTATAATATACTCGAAACTTCTGAATTCTCCCTTATAAAAGGAGCTTTCTGAAAATCTCGGCATCCTGATAAACCTGGCTATGGGAGCATTAGACATCACAGGCACTGCATAGTAGGCCCATTCTCCGGAAGGATCGGAGGCATACTCATTTATCACAGTTATAGTATATTGAGGAGAGGTCATGTCCTTATACTCCACACCATCAGAATGTAACAATACCTTATGCTGCAATCCTTCTCTTATACTCTTATCCTTATATAACCATTCAATCCATGGGCATAGCCATACATCTCCATTCTTAAACCATTTGTACTGGCCGAATTCCCTTTGTATGAATTCCTCGTACTTCTCATCATTCCCCACTTCATTTTTCAGTTTATTGAATAGAGTACCTATATATGAAGGCTGTACATGTCCGTAATAGGTCTTTCCCCTTTCATTACTGCTGCTCTCTATACTGTTTTCTGATACCTTTCCAATCTCTGCCGCCAGTTTCTTATATGATCCCCTGAACTCTTTCATCAGGATGTCATTTTCCTGCTTACCCTTAGCATCCTTCAATATATTGAAGATATTATGCAGTGGCCGTGTAATCCTGTAAAAGGCCCCTGTATCAGATAGCAGGGATGATACAGAATCACTGTTTGTATCAATTCCGACAGATCTCAGCAGGTTGGTAATATCCTCAGCTACCTTTTTCTCTCCCATGAAGGCTTGTTTATCCTCCGCCTTGCCAAACTGTCCTGACAAGCTTTCCAGTGTCTTAAATCCCTTCTTTATATTTTCCATGGAAAGGGTCCGGGAGGAGGTATATATACTATCAGGGGATAGCTTAAGAGCTGCCGAGATATTATCTTTCCACCTGTTCATCAGAGTGTCTGAAGCTCCTGGAAGATTTATAGCTACAGTCTTATATGATACAGAACCATCTGCATTCCTGGATGATCTCTGGATATAATACGGGAGGAAGTCTTTCCTGTAACTGGTATAGAATTGAGATTCCAGTACAGGATCATTCTTTATCATATCTATTACAGAGGATATCCATGGCTGTGATTTAGACAGTTTCTCCATCAGTGGTATCATATCCCTGCTGTCAGTCATATACCTGAGAGCCTCTATAATGGAAGCATGCACCCTGTTAGGATCAAGATATTTTTCAAATCCCAGATCATCAGTAACAGCATATCCCTCATTATCTACCTGTGGAATAGTACCTATAATCTTTCTTACTTCCTTTGTCAGGGACATATTTGAAGGGACCATAGTATAGTTTATCATCCAGTTCTCATACTGCTTTTCTTCCCTGCCAAGTCCGTCAGTACTGTTTGTATCTATCTGATTCCCATCCTCATCTGTCTCTGTGACAGTATCCTGACTTATAGTACCTGAATCAAGGTCTATTCTTACCCCTTCGGTAGTGACAAGATAGACAGATGCTTCCTCAGCCAGTGCTTTAAAGTTATCCAGTATTTTTTTATACTGGTCCCTTTTGTATCTAGCTACTCTTCTGGCCTCCTGGTCCAGGCGGGTTCCTGACAGCCCGTATTGGGCCAGGTCTTCCTTTTCTGATTCTATATTATTATCGACAGTATCCTCTACATACCATTTAAATATATCACGTACTTTCATGAACAGTGATGCCGGGGATTCAGACATAATTATCTGTCCCCTGTCCAGTGATGACAATTGCCTCTCAAGATCTGCCTTCCTTTCCAGTGATAGCTCTTCCTCTACCATCATCCTCAGCTCCTCAGCCTTTTTCTCTTCCTCTCTTGTGAGTATCATGGAAAATAATCTCGATAACAACATAGCCCTGTCTCTCCTGACCTCAGAAGAAAATTCCCTGTCAGCCTTTTCCATATAGTTCATACTTCCGGAAGCTTTCTGTCTGATTCCGGCATCATCGAATACTCCTGATACTACCTCAGGCTGTATACTTCCGGAAATATCCTTCAGGCTGAGTTTTTCAACATTCAGTTGTTGTTTAAAGTGTTCTATCATTCCTCTGAGAACACCGGCAGATGGGTACATTCCACTCCTCTCATCAGGGTTCTCTTCCACCCACATACCTGCAAGATTGGCTACTATCTGTACATCCTCTCCTACAGAGGATGCCAGGTCTCTTATTTCTTGATTTATAGGAATACAGTATGACATATATTACAAATTTTTACCAAAGATACTACAAATCATATAGAAGCACATCTCACAGCGTGTTGTTTTTCTTCGTATGTCATAGCATCCCAGATCTCTTTTTTCCATCCCTTTGCTTCCAGCATATCCCTTATTCCCCCTTTCAATGATCCGAAGCTAAGATCAGTCCCGGGCCGGGAGAGTGGGTTAATACTGGCAGAGGAGAAACCTCCACTGTTAATCTTATTGTAGAATGAATATGTGTAAGGCCTTATATTTCTCCAGTTTGTTACAATGTCTAACAGTTTACTGAAAAAATCAAGAATCCTTCTTCCGAGTCCCTTTTTCCTCACTCCCATCACATACTCCCTGAATTCCTCAGCCATTCTCTCTTCAAGCTCAGTATCCGTGAGGTCTCCCCATTTCTGTCTTGCCTCATTCATCAGGTTATTCTTCTCTTTTTCAGAAGCCATAAGATCCATTACAGCATGAAAAGCCTCATGATATACTGTTCCTTCGGCAGCTATATTACTGAGCCTTATCACTCCTTCATCATATACTCCCCAGGCCTCAGCTCCTCCCTCTGCTACATTAATAAGGCCCTCCTGGACCCTTAACCTTCCCTCTTCCGACATCTGAGGTAAAACAGTATTAAGCCAGGAAATCTCACTTCTGAGATCTGCTTTAGCCTGATTACTGTCTGCCAGCCTTGTCATAGGTCTTCTTTTCAGGGTAGTTCTGATTGATTTCATATCCTTATTGGATCTTGAAGATTTACTCTCTCCTCCTGTAGTAAATGAAGAGATTATAGTATTCCTTGATGAAACCTCCTTTACTATATCAGGACTTGACTCTACAAGTCTCATGGCCTGTTCAGGAGACACAGTTACTGAAACAGTCAGGTCATTAGGAATAAGGTTAAGAGTAGCACCATTGTTTCCGAAGACTACCCTGTAATAAGCACCTATTTCCTTAGGTTCTGCTTTCTTGTCGAACCCTCTCGACATCCTGGCTTCCTTTACCAGGTATACCTTTACTCCATTGACGGATCCTATCAGTTTCAGGTAGTTCTTATACAGTTTATCTTTCCTTGTATAGTATCCTATCACCGATCCTTCAAGCCTGTTATTCTCAATAGCAAGGTTCTCAGGATTTCCCGTCTCAAGTGAAGAATTGAAGACAGCATCATTGTTTACAGGTTTATCCTGTACAGGAGAAGGAATGTAAGGAGTATATTTCACAGGTATTCCTTTCTCAAGGGATACAGAACTGATTATACTGTCATTATACTCTACCACTACTGGCAGCAGTCCCATAGAAGATACAGGAGTACTATACTGACTGTCGAACAGATCTTTCAGTATAGACATCTGTCTTCCTGTATACTCTGACAGAGACATAGTCTGTAACCTGTGTTTGGATGTAAAATAATCTACAGTACGGCCATACCTGTCCATAAACGGATGGAATGAGTATTTTCCGGCCTTAATATCATACATCTTTATATTTCCCTTCCTGTCTACAGCTATGATATCGGCTTCTCCTGCTATTCTGGACCCGTCATCATATTTCCTGAATACTACTATTCCGGAAGAAATTACTGTTTCACCTGCTTCATTCAGACTGTTTCTTATATTTCCAAGGGAAGACAGGTAGGACTGAAAAGCTTCCTCACTGACATTATCAGGCTTAACCACCTCACGGCCCATGAAGAAATTTCTTGTAATGAGCCTGAAAGGATCAGAGGCCTTTACAGGAGGATTTGCTTCTGATAATGATTCCCTGAGAAGAGACAGGATCATATCCCTGTCCTGTGATGTGGTACGTCCTTTATACTCAGTAAGATCTATGCCGTATTTCCCTTTCAGGAAATCAAGGTACCTGTTATACTGCTCAGGTTGGCTGCTCTTCTCAGCCAGAGATGCACTTACAGCAGAGATGGTGTCATGTACTTTCGGATTCTCTGTCCACAATCCACCCATCACAGACCGTACACTTTTATATTCATGATACTGGCCATCCTCCTCCATGATACTGTATGTATCGCCTGTAGAGTTTACCCTGTCTACCTTTCTCTGATTTTCTTCTATATCGGCGATTATGGTATTATTATCTGTTTTCACAGGAGGGTCGAACTGTTTCTTCAGATTTGAATATCCGTCATCTCCCGGATGGATAATCTTCCTGCTTTTCCTGTTATACAGGTCACCATTAGGAAGAAGTACCACACCATTTATCTGTCCTGAACCATTCATAGCATCGCCGTATACCTGTAAGGAATATGCTTCTGCCTGTAATACAGGATCAGGAGATTTTACTATACGTCCGTTCTTATCCCTGACTGTGGATCCGTCTACATAGAATTTGTTTCCCCTGAGATCTACTTCTATACCTCCAACACTATTGGATTCCCTGGCCCCTGCTTTTCCTTCAGCAGGCGGAACACTATTCTTTTCAGTACCCTCAGGAGAGAAATAGTCTGTAGTAAACCATGTCCCCCTGAATCTTGCTTCCAGTATATTGGATGTTACTATACCTGAGTCTATGATACGTTTATTATATCCCCTGGAATTGAGTAATCTGTGTGATACCTGGAAAGGCACATTCATATCCTGTAAGACAGCTACAATGTCCCTGACAACATCTTCCCGGGGCCTGGAGGGTGGTGGTGTTGAGGGAGATGAAGATCCTCCTGATCCCAGTGTCAGAAGAGCAGGAAGACTGCCTGTATGTATATAATTTTCCACCTTCTGGCCCCCTTCAATGGGAGTACCTCCGGCATCGACAGGAACTTTTACTATCTTGATAAAGGACTCTGAACCTCTTATCTCAGGATAGAAAGATACACCACCAAGATATAATACATTCTCAAGCATTTTCTTAACTTTGAACATATCATCCTGGTTCCTGGCTTCAGCCAGTGCTGTCAGTCCCTTAATGAGATCCTTATATACGGGAGTATTCTGTTTTGTTACATCATTTATATCATACTCAGACAGATATCTTACCCTTACATTTACAGGACGGTACTTCCCTGCACCATCCGGAAGCATAAGGTAAAGATTGGCATTCCTTCCCTCAGTACTGAATCCTGCCAGTACCATACCACTTTTGTTGGGTACCAGCAGTGCTCCCTGTTTTACAACCCCGAATGCAGCATTTGAAGGATCTACGTACGGGATATCAGACAGGTTTTTCTCTTCAATACCTGTAGGAACCCTTCCTACCATAATTTTAGATACAGAGATGCTCTCTGATGATATATAGTCTCCTTTTCCTTTGTTATAGGATTCAATTATACGGTCTTCAAGCTCTGAAAGACCCTCATACCTGTCAGATATTTCCCTTGCAGGTAATGATCCCACTATCTGGTAGGATCCGTCATTATTCAGGACTATCATAAATATGGTGGTACCGTTGAAATCAGGATTTTCTGCTGCTATCTCATTGAATTCCTCAGATATGAGAAAATGTACCCTGTCTCCTTTTTTCAGTTTTCCCTGATTTACATAGTCAAAGGCTCCTTTTCTTACCAGAAAATCATATAGTGGTTTATACTTTTTCCCTTCAATGGTATCTCCGAATGGTGTGAAATCTCCTATCCTCTGTCCGTTGATAGAAAACTCTGATATAGCAGGGGCATAATAGGATCCTTCCGGTAATCCATCTGTAGCAGAGGAACTGTTTTCATTATCCATGGATTCCTTTGAGGTCACTCCCACAGGCATTTCGGGCTCTTCTACTACCTCTTCCTCATGCCCGGCAGGATTGATATCTTCCTCAGTTACAGACATTCTGTCTTTTATGTCATTATTTTCCCTTTCCCTTCTCAGTGCCTCCTCTACAATAAAGGCGGCTTCAATATTATCATCATCCTCCAGGCCCTCCTTGTATGAAGTATTGTCAGGATCCAGTATCTCATCAGCAGTGGCTTCTGACTGAACCATCCTGTCGAATATAATCCGGGCCTTATTCCTTATATTCTCATCAGGAGATAAATTATCAATTATAGAAGATACATCTTCGGTAAGATTTTCCTTTTTATCCTTCTCTGTTATAACAGGATTTCCTTCCTTCCTGAGCTGTTTTTCCACCTCAGTCCTGATCTCCTCTGTAGGGGCATTACTAAGGGCTTCTTCAAGATCTGACGGAGTTTCTGCCTTACCAGCCTCTTCCATAACAGTCTCTGTATCCATCTGTTTTTTATCCTCTACGGCTTTCTCCTCCTCCTCAGACATCATTTTTCTAAGACTATCGGGGTCCTGGAGATAGGAATTATATTTAGCAAGGAAAGTATTACGGGCCTTAGCCATCTTTACCATATCATTGGCATCCTCAAGAATACCTATGCCTGAAGGACCTGCAAGCTCTGCCATGGATAACAGGGACTCAGATATCTTATCATTCTCTGCCAGTGTTACCAGTGCTTCCATAGGAGACTTCGACGACAGCTCCTGTATATCATCATATGCTCCTGTATTTCCTGTACTCTTAGCTATTTCAGCTGCTGTAGACAATCCTGTCCTGAAAGAAGAGTACATTTCAGTAAATCTCTTTTCCCAGTCATCTATCCTGGTCATCATCCATGTAAGCTCTTTCAGCTCATCAGAACTAAACTCAGTACCCGCCTTTGTCATCAGGTCAGAAGCTATCTTTCTGTATGAATCTGCTTTCTTCCTTGTATCCTCTACTTCCTTCCGGACTGATTCCCTGATTTCTGAATCAGTCATATTCCTGTATCTTGAAGCATCGGTACCATCATCTGTTATTTCCCTTAATGATTCTATATCACTGTCACTGATAGTTCCTGCTTCTTCAAGTATATCATAAAAGTCCTGTATCCTCCCTGCATCTTCGAACATCATCACATCACTGATAAGCTGTGAATGTTCTGCATTCTTGAACTCAAAGGCATCTCCCTCTTCGGCTGCCCTGTCCATATCCCTCTGATACTTATTATGTCTTACCATTCCCTGGTAGTAATTCAGGAACTCCGGAGACTGTATCCTTTTATTCAAAGCATCTGCCACTTCCCTGTTTCTGCGGTTTTCTGCCTGCATCTCCCTGATATCTTCTCTTACACCACCCTCCAGGCCCGGACGGATTCCCCTTTCCGTAGTTCTTATTGTAGGGATACCAAGAGCGGCAGTCATAGCACCTATAAATCCCTCCTCATAGTTCTCCACATTACCATAGGTATCCAGAATAGCATCTCCCATAGCTTTTATAAATCCTACAGATTCTTCCTCAGATACAGGATCTATCTTAGCTCCGTAGAAAGAATTAAGCTCACTTCCGTATTTATATCCTGCTCCTCTGGATATAGCCGATTGCCCCATTTCTTCAAAAGGACCTTCTGCTATACTCTTCTGTAATGTACGGCCTACAGTCTCAGCAATACCTGCTTTATGAGGCTCGTATACCACTTTCCCGTCTATAACTTTTCTGGTAAGACCCGCCGTCTTTCTGGCTGCCTTATATCCTCCGGCATAGAATTTACCGAACTGCCACATGTCAGATAATGTGAGGAGGGGGATATTAAGAAGGAAATCAGTATTACCCATCTTCAGCTTATCCTCCTGTATTTTAGCAAGGCCCCCATTATAGTCGAATCTTGCAGATGCCCTGCCTTCTATCAGGGCACTTCCCTGAGCAGTGGGAACAGGAACAAATCCACCATTACCATCATTTTCATATGTAAACAGGTCAGGCCTTTCGGACATAAGTCTGGCTGCTTCTTCCTGTTTTACATTATTATAAGCTTCAGTAAGGTTACGTATCTGTGTCTCTTCCCAGTCATTACTGTTCTGTATAGCCTCTATCCTGGCTTCTCCAAGAGCACCGGAAAATGCACCTGTAAGCTTCAATACAGGACTGGCATATCTGAGTTTCTTAGCATCATTTGCCAGTGCCTCTGTGATCCTTACACCATTCAGAAATATATCTTCTCCTGACCTTGCTGCCGACAAAGCATCATTTACAGATTTAAATCCTTCTCCTGAGGCTGATACAGCCCCTTTGAAAGCATTTCTTACCTTGTTTAATCCTGATACTTTAGAAAGGACTCCGGCTCCTACACGACCTGAATATGCGGCTCCTACAGCAAATCCAAGATTCTTTATTACCTTATCTCCTATGAAATTGGCAGTAAAGATATTCTTATACCATGGGTCTTCAAGTTCCTTGTCTGTATAGTAATTCGGGAGGGCTTCCTCAGACCATTCATTGATACTGTTCATGACTCTGGAGAACTGGTTGTCCCATAATCCTGACCATCTTCCCTCAGAAGCTGCCGTACCTATACCCACAATGGTTCCCAGAATACCATCAAGGAAAGTGGTGCCTGCCAGTACTCCTGCCTTGGCAAGTCCAGATCCGAGCTGTACAATACCACTCTGTAACTCACCGCGGGTATTGCTAAGATTATCCAGTTGTGAAACAGTTTCTATTTCCTTGTCATACCTACTGTCTCCTACTCCTGTGAATCCTACAGAGACATCTATAGGCTCATTAATGTAAGTATTGAAAGTTCTCCTTCTGAAATTCCCGGACAAAGCCTCTGCTGTAAGAGGACTGCCTGATTGTACCAGTCTGCTATATTCTCCCTGTTCCCTGTCTACCCCTTTAAGTCCTTTAAGACCTCCTACTCCTATTTCAGAAGGATCCTGAATACCCATATCATTCAGATCCCCTCCTTCAGCAGCTATATTTACATCAGGTTTCCCGGTATTATTATCTGCTACTGTGTTTAACCAGTATAACAGGGCATCATCATTATAATATCTCATCTGCCTGTAGAAATTATCACCGTCCAGGTCATCCAATGCCTTTCTGAGTTCATTCCCATCTATTTTTTCTCCTGGTTTTTTCCTTAAATAATGCCTTATCTCCATTAACCTGCTGTGGATTTCACTTGGATCCTGTAAATATTCAATATCAGGCTGAGGATAGGAACTGCTTATAGCAGGGATATTAAGTACTCCATAACTGGCGGGATCATATTTCCTGTCCGGCAATCTGCTGAACATATCTTCATGGAAATCACTATAGGCATGATTGAGTTCATGTACCCTCAACTGGTCACGGTCATAAGCATCAGGGGAAAATACTACATAGTTCTGATCCCTGAACAGTTTGTTTCCACTAATAGAATAAGCCCCTCCATGTCTTTCCAGCATATCGTCAGGCTCTTCCTGTATATATGTTCTCTGGTGTTCATTTACAAATGTTCCCCTGTTCAATGACTCAGGTATACGCCCCATCAATGCAGTTACTCTGTCCAGGGTAGCCGGATTACTGTACCAGTCCAAAAGATATTTCCTTTCCTTCTCTGCATCAGCAGGAGTAAGATCCTTTCTCTCGGCAAAGGTAACATGATTCATCCCATCTCCCAGATTTATAAGACTGTTCCACGGTCCGAACCCCCCGTAATGTGCCACATATTTACTGGTATCTATTTTTTTCTTGGATTTATCAGGCATAGTTATTAAGGATTAACAATTGCACTTAAATAAGATTCTTCTCCCGGAACAGGATCCTTAGCTCCCAAAGTGTTTCCCTGTATTTTTGAATAGCTGTTCAGCAAAGCATTCAACTGGCTGAATAAAGCCATTCTTCCTGCCATATAGGCACGGCTGTTATTATCTGCCCTCCTGGCCCTGATTTCATCAAGAATACCAGAAATATTCACTCCTGTAAGGGAATTATCGAATACAGTAGGATCCAGTGCAAAGGATTCTGTCTTTCCTTTCTTGTTTCTCCCTGTGATGATCAGGTTATCATTATAATCCAGGGCCAGGGTAGTGGAATCATTAAGGTATTCTTCCATGTCGGAGAATTTCTTAGGCTTACTGCCGACTTCCCTGTTCTTCGGGTCATATTCCCTGATGAGAGTAGTCTTACTGTCAGAATCTTTCAGGGCTGTCAGCCTGTCCGAAAGAGTCCTTACAAGGAATTTATTGTCTGCCGGAGTGTAAATATCATCAGCATATAACCTGGCTGAATTCCTTATTTCCCTGTTAATATAGTCCTCTATGACTTTAGGATCTTTTGACCCCGCCCTTTCACTCCACTTCTTAAGAGCCTTGTAATGGTCAGAATCAATGCTTCCCATAGAACCTACACGCATAGGACCTACCCCTATTATATCAGTCCCGGCAGGAATCTTATTCAGCTTGGAAGGATCCTTTACAGCTTCTTTTATAAGGTCAAGCTCCTTCTTCATTCTTGATGTGCTCTCCTCAATCTCCACCTTTGCCAGAGGCCTTCTGGAAAATGGCAATTGCGGGATATCAGGTTCCTGTGGTCCTTCTAATCTTTGCTTCATATCCAGATCCCATATTCTGTTCTGTAATTGTTTCCTGTCTTCACTTCCTATAGCTGACCACAATCCCTGGCCCGCGTATCTTCTTACTTCCTCCAGAGCCTGAGGAGACCCCCAGTCCATTACACCACTTGAAACAACAGCATCTTCCATAATCTTATTCAGAATAGGGGAAGCTCCCTCAGACTGCGATAATACAGCAAGCACATCACTATCCCGGAATCCTGTGTTCCTGAGCAGTTCATAATACTGTCCTCCCAGAATGCTCTTCCACTGCGCAGGGTTTTCCCTTACCTGCCTTGTCAGATTCTTGGCAGCTGAGGATACCTGTTCCATAATATCCTTGCCACTGAGGCTCCTGTATTGTAGTGAAGGATTTGATACCAGTTCATCAAGAGAAGCCATAGACATATCCCTGTCAAATATGGCAGAAGGATTTTTCATCCTGTACTCTCTTTGTTCTTTACCTAACTCTTCCCTTCTCTTATAAGCATTTTCTATAGGTACTATCTCACTGGCATATCTGGCTCTCATATTATTAAGAGCTCTTGCAGTAGAGGGGGTAAGGCCCTGTGATGCAAGCATTCCGGCTTTTTCCCTCAGATCCTGTGAATACTTCATATAGGTGTTGTATGCTACAGGGTCAGTCTGTTGGTTAGCCAGCCCTTCCCATACACTGGCTTTTGTATCCAGTTCCCCGTAAGCATTCTCTACAGCCTGGTGAGACTGTGTGGCTTGCTGTACGGGGGCCAGGAGGTCTGAATAATTAAATGGTTTGAAAGTACTTCCTATTACTACAGCCATAATGTTATATATTTAAAAACCCTCCATGAGACTTTTTCCTGGCTCTGGCCCGGGCTTGTTTCCTTACTGATTCTTTCTGATCCTCATCCAGATCATCCATTCCCTTATATCTTATCTTACCTGAACTGTCAATGGTATAGTAGTTCGCCGGATTGAAATTTACCATATTCCTGCTGAATGATTCTCTGCCTATCTCACCGAGGTTATCAAAGAATCTGGTCAGATTAGCTGATCTGGCAGCATCTGTATTATTCCTTTCAGCTTCCCTCATCTGGGCTGCTGCCATGGCTGCCTTCAATCCAAGCTCAGCATTAAAAGAGTCAGCTTTAAGCTTACCCTCTGAATTAAACTGATTAGTACCACGGTTGAAAGCTTCAACCCTCTCCCTCTGCCCTAAATTATATTCTTCTGCCTGTCTTGCAAGCTGTCCCATGGCATTACCATAATTATAGTCAGCTGCCAGTAATCCGGCTAAAGCTGTGGATCTGTTTCCTGCTGACTGGTTCACAATAGCCCTTCTTGTAGCTCCTGCCTGTGATCCCAGTTTATTCAGATAATAATTTCTGTCAAGAGGAGTATATGCCAGATAGTTTCCTACAGGATCAAAATTTACATTCCTGACAGCCCTTTCTATCCTGTCAGCATTACTGTAATCAGGACCATTGTTCATGAATGCTCCTATAGCAGATCCTAATGCAGGAGCATACCTCAGGATACTGGAATCTATTCCCAGTGTCCAGTCTCTGTCAGGTAATCCTCCCTGTCTGCCTGACGGGGAAATGTAAGCATCTGTTTCTGTATTCATAGGCATGAGGTTGTACTCAAAATCACCATTGTTAATACCACTCTCCCGGCCCCTTACAGTCATTAGTCCGGGATCTTCCCTTCTTACAGGAGACTTCTTCCTTACAGTTTTTGATACAGGAACATTTCCGGCAGTAACAGAACCTGATGTTACAGGAGAAGGTGTTACTACAGGTGAGATATCAATACTCTTCCAGCTTGCGGCAGGGGGATAATCCATAAATCCTCCCGTAGCAAAGGTGCTACCTGTATCAGAAGATTTAAGACCTTCCTGTAGCACCATAAGCTTTGTCATACCGTCTTTCAGCGATCTTCTTGAAATAGGATCGAAGGTATTCTCAGAAGGTTCCCTTGCTATAAACTTAGCAGCCTGTGAAAATGTCTTTCCGTCGAGGGATAAAGGTAATCCGGCTGATTTGAGCATATCCTTATCCAGATACAGCCTGTTACTGAATATATAGTCCTTATACCTGGACTCACCCTCCTCAACAAGATTAGGAGTACCTTCATTATCCATGCCCTGTGGTATTCCTCCCAGCGGGGACTCCTCATGGGTTCCTCCGGTATTAAATTCAGTAAATTCATCAGGATAGAATAAATATCCGCCATACCCATGCTTATGGGCAAAGTTCCTTGCAAAATTGGCTTTCTTCCTCATTGCCGCCGAATATCTCCCCTTGGGGGCAGATAATATCTTTCTGGCAGCTTCCTGCACTCCCATACCCATTCTTGATGCCTGTGCCCTGAATGTACCTCTCTTAGAAGGATCTATTTTTATCCCTCCCCCGGACCTGTAAAGGTTAAGAGGACCTCCATAAGCAGAATAATTACCCATAACATCCAGGTCCTGCTCTATATCTATCATATCTGCTCTGTTTATTAAGTCATTGACAGCAAATTGATTTGCCCTGTCAATCTGTTTATTTATACGTCTGGCTTTTCTTTTAGCCTTTCTCTTGCCGAATATATTACTTATACCACCTATTAAGGCTCCGGCAGCTGCACCTATAGCCGTTCCTATACCCGGAACAATACTTCCGACAGCTGCCCCTGCTGCTGTAGTACCAGCAATACCACCTGTTCCTCCTGATTTACCACGTACATCCCTCCATGATACATGTTCCTGAGGCTCAAGTAAAGACCATTCATCAGCCAGTGCATCATATCCGGTACTTTCTGATCCTGAAAACTGATCTGAAATACCACTGTAGGTACTACTAAGATCTCCGGTATTCTGAACATTGGAAGCTATTCCTGATGCAAGTCCTGCTAATCCTCCTACAGCTCCTGATATGGCATTTGCCCCTGATCCAAATCCTGAGAGCTGGAATGTAACAGGGCCGGGAGAGGCAGTATTCATTGGAGCAAGGGAATAGTTGAGACCTGGAGACTGAACACCTGTATATACAGGACCAGCTCCCTGAACCACTCCTCCATAAGGAAATTTATTTCCCCTCGTATTGAAGTATTCAAGAATAGGGTTCTTTCTCTTATTTCTAGCCATAAAGAAATTATTTATATGTATCTTATTACAAATGTCATATAAATACCTGAAAAACCAAATATAGGATAGTAAAAAAGTTACAGCAGACAAATAAATTACTTGCCTGCCGGTTACTTATAATGTATAATGTAAGGTAAGATCGTGTAATACAGTACTATACTCATTAGCTTTGTTCTTTGACAGTCTAATGTTGAGCCATGTATTTCTTAACCTTCCGAGAGGATTATTGTCCTCCCTGGGAATATTAGCCCTCCATACCCGGTACAGCCTCTTCAATGTGGAAGGCCTGCCTTTTTCAAAGATAAGTGAAGAAGTGCCTCTCTGATATTCATTCCAGCATTCAATGGTATCAAAGGTATCTTCTGTAAGATTTCCTTCCTGTGTAAAGCTGTCGGCCCTGAAATCAAGAGTGTCGAATACCTTATCATATATCATATCAGGGCAGGCAATGATGTGTGTGTAAAAGGGCTTATATGAGCCGTAGAAATGGCATGGAAGACCACTATGCTGTTTCCACAAGCCTGCATTACCGGAAGCATCTACAGAATAGAAATCCCCTGATATATTAAACATATGAGGAACACCGTTGTAACTGTAGAAGGACATGAATTGCCCTAACAGCTGGGAATAGCACAATGACCAGTCCTTGTTATTAAAGTATATATCCCCGTTAGCTTTGTCATAATGTGATGTAAACACCTCAGTAAGAGGCTTATCATACTCATCAGGCATAATATTGTTTGCGCACCATGATTTGAATCCCAAATGATCAGACAAGTCATTGAACTGCCCATTATACAGGTATATGGAAGTAGAATTATTATCCATAAAATATAGCCCCATATTAGTCTCTGTGATAGAAAACTTATTTACAGTTCCTATATGTCTGGATAAATATACTTTCCCGTCTACTTTCCCACTATTGGCTATTTCAATAGGAACCTGGTCGGAAGTACCTACCTGTACCCTGGAATTGAAAAGTACCTTAGCTATACCATTATCCTGAAATGACAGAATGTCATTATTGTAGAATTTCAAAGCCCTGACAGGTCCTAACCCTCCGTCCATGTCCAGTACAGAAGTCATACTTACGGAGGACCACGTATCTATATCCTCCCCATATGTCTTTGTCCTTGACCATGTTATGGTACTTGGAAAGTAATCTGTCTTTAACAGGCCACTGCTGAGATATGAAGGAAGAAAATAATCATCCTTCTGTGAATATACAGGGTTATACAGATTGAATATAGAAGGAGTTGTCGACATATTTACAGGTAATCCCCTGTTCCTGTCATACCTGCCGTCTATATTTACACGGGTCATACACAGGAATGAGGCTATTTCTATATTCTGGTTAAGGTCATCACTGGTAAATGGATATGTTCTCAGGTGATCATATCTCTGTACGAATGTATCCCCTCTTGTATATTCTACATTCACGCTGCCCTCGCCATCCATATATACTGTAGGACCAGCTGTCAGCCATCTGTTAGCCTGAAGAGCAGCCTCATTATATCCTCCGAAATCAGGAGTTCCTGGTCTGTATAATTCTGCCATTACCACTGATACAGATGAGGTATCAGGTACTATTTCCTTGAGGGAAATATTGTTTACCCATCCATCAGTTTCATCAGGACTTAAAGACTCCATATTGCCAGTACTGTAAAACTTTTCTCCCTTATTCCATGACGGCAATACTACCTGCATATCTTTCTGCAATGAGGAAGATAAAGACCCTGTAATACCTAATGTAACTACTATATGAGGAGATGTTTTATAAGTCATCCTGATGCCATCCGTAATCTTTACATGCTGAAGTGAATCATCGGACCTGTTCTGATAGGAATCAGAAGGAACCTTGGAGGATCCTATAATACGCCTTTCGAAGCTATGGAAATCATCATCTACTATAGGCCCGTGGCCTGCTGAGTCAGAGGAATAGTTCAATCCGGTCCTTACTACATAGGTAAGAAAATATCCGGGAACTTTATAATTTGAATCATTATCCCACTCAAATCCATATTCTCCCATTACATACGGATGATATGGAGGAGGAGGAACCATGGTATCTATATTACCATAATAAGTGATTATATCCCCTGTTTCCCTGGATAGCCTTACAGCTGTTACCTCATTGCTGTTAAACAGCTTTATATCAGAGGTTCTCAGGTTTCTTAAAGGAGCCTCCATATAAGTTACCCTATTGGAGTAGAATAATTGTGTAAATATCTTCTTATTCAGTATCCCGAATCCCTGGGAGTCATTATCAAGCCCCTTACTATTATTCAATGACCCGGCTCTGTGCCACATGTATAAGGGAAATAGAGCGTCATCATCTTCAAAAGCACTTGAATTGGTACCTACAGAAAACTTATCCACATACATAGGCCAGTTTACAAATGGGGTGGCTATGCCATTCAGGTATGAAGATTCCTTTGGAGGAACCTTCCTGAATCCTCCTGTAGGCCTATAGGCAGCTTTACTGAGGGTAATAGTATAATCAGGAACAGCAGCTGTAAAGGTTGCTATACCTACTACCCTGAGCTGTGTATTCGACAAATCAAGTGCCTGTACTCTGTCATCAAATGTAATGTCAGGAGATTCCAGAGTAAGAATAGTATTGTCTATAAAATATTTGTTGGTATTCAGATTCCTAAGATTATCCGCCTTATCTTTATTCACAATAGGCTCTACGTACCATATATCAGACTGTATCTCTCCGAGGTAGCCTACATTACCGTGAGTGTCAGCAGACGGATAAATTATATCATATGGAAGAGGATCATTTTTCAGGAACCTCATCTTCCATCCTGCCTGTGCATACGGAGATCCTCCGCTTATTCTGTTTCCCAGGTTAAATACCGTAGGCTGAAGAATCCCCTGACATACTACCCTTCTTGTATTCTGGTTAGGAAATACCACCACCCCCTGGGCCCTTACGTATCCCAGTGCACGCAGTTCTTTCTGTACATTTACCGGAATTGTAATATACGGCATCTTACATGAGATGCTGACAATACCACCGGATGAGGTGATTTCAGGCCTGTAATTCATATACCAGTCCCTGATATATACTATCTCCGAAAATCTTCCTGATTCATGCTGGAATCTTACACCAATCCTATAGTATTCGGATCCCATGAATGTGGTTATATCATCCAGGGACCAGGAGAGGGATGATTTATAGGCATATCCTGTGGTAGACCCATCGTCCTGAACAGGAAGTTCCTTGTCCTTGTAAGACATCTGGAATCCACGGGAAGCAAATTTTATACTGTCAGGAATAACAGAAGTATTCAGTTTCAGGTTACCAAGGAACAGGGTATTGTCCTTATATGTAATAGCCCCGGCTATGATATCTTCACCCCCTACATATAACAGCTCTGTAGGGTCTATGGAAACTCCTGTGTTGGTGTCTGTGACAGACACTCCGTCAGAATCAGCAGATACTGTGAATTTTGTCCCCGATGCCTGTCCTGTGATAGTCAGAATGCTGTTATGATTGTCAGTCTTCAGGAATAACAGTTCATCACTGCCTACTCTTACAGAATCTACCTGTCCTGTTTCAGCAGAATACAGTGACCTGTAAAAGGTTATATACTCTCCGGCACGTACATTGAAATAAGACGGTCCTAACGGAAGAGAAGTCTGATCTCCTCCCATTTCCTTATATGAAAAGGATCCTGTAGGTGAAGTAAACTGTATAGATTCAACTTCTATTCCTTTAGACAAATCAGAATAGTTGGTAATATCAATATCTCTTACAATCTTAACCACAGGAGTACCTTCTTCACTTGTTCTCAGAATACTATATACACGTATATGATCAAAATTCGTATCTATATTTTTTATATTTATTCTGAAAGAAGTACCGTAACTCTCCTCAGGAGAAAGGCCTCTGTTATCCCCGCTTATATAAAATAACGGGGATGTATAAAATATATTGGACTGTTGTCCGTACTTATTGAAATAAGTAGCTGCATACTGTACCACACCGGATGGAAATATTCCTGTACCTACAGATTTTGTAACACTGCATTCCTCCTTTAACTGTAAAGGCAGTACAGAATCAAATGTAATGTCCGACCATAATGCCCTATGCTCCTCATCTGCTACTATATTTACAGATCTGAGCTGGTGTATACCATCTATCCAGTAAACTTTCTGTATATTCTCTGTTTCTACAATACCAAGACATTCAATAGGATGTGATCTGTCAAATCCAAGATCACCACTATACAAAAGCAGGCTTTCAAAAGATTCTGAATCGCTGACATTCAATCTGTAAATACGGCTTACATTTCCTGATACAGTGAAGAGTACGAGGTATTTTCCCAGAACACATCTTCCTATACACTCTCCTTCAATACTATCTCCGGATATGCTGACTCTCGTATTACCCTTTTCATTTGTAACAGAAAGAAGTGTATTACTGTTCAGAACGGTAATACGGAGATTCATATTCTCATAAGCCAGCTCAGGACTGAACTTAGACAGTGACAAGTCCCTGTTCATCCCTTTTATTATAAATTCCTGTGACTTCCTCATAATCAATGTATTTTTATAACTTCCCCATCAGCCGTCCTCCTGAAACCATTCTGGAACTCATGGGTCTTCATTACAAGAGTATTAAGGGAGTTTAGCAGTCTTTCTGCCTTGCCAAGGGAATTCATCTTCATAGATGTCTGATATTTACCTACATACCATGCATACTCCTGTTCAGCACGGTTCAATGACTGTACAGGCAGTTTTCCAAGATCTGCCATAATTGAGAATACCCTCACCTTTACATACCATTCCATAGCCATAAGAAAATTCTGATTGTCAGGGATAAGTGGAATACCATCACTATCTACAGGGATAGCCTTATATGATAATGTTACCTTTCCCTTCTCAAAAGAGAAATAAATCAGGTTTCCCTGAATCCTGTACGAGTTACCCAGAAAACTACTCTTTGATGGATGCTCATGAAGCTTATGCCTCTTAGGATCTGTGAAATAACTGTCCGAAGACTCTACCATAGACAATCCCTTTTCAGGCATTACCTGTATGATACTTTCAAAATCACATGGTAATTCAGCCACATAATCCTTTACCTCAAGCTCTGCTATTTTATTCTCATAGCTCTCCGGGACCCCTGTGATTCCTATGAATTCAATGACATAACTCAATATAGTCTCCTCAGGAACATCTTCTATCAGTGGATGCCTCCTGAGCCTGTCTATGAGGGTGTATATACTTGTGTTCTTCTCCGCCATGTCTTATCTAGTTTTATATATCTTTTTCCTTCATTATATACCAGATGATATATTCTTATGAACAGATCCTGTGACAGATGGAATACTGTATAATCAGAGTATGGATACCTCCCCGGCCTCCATGCCACTCCCAGACGTATGGCATTCTCATCCCTTACCACTATCCCATCATCAGCAGCCGAAGGGTCTTCCTTCCATAACTTCTTGGTTTTAACCCAACTTACATAAGGCAGTATAAGATCTCCCCTCTTCGAATAATGAGGAATAATCCTGTCTCCCGTATGTACACACAAGGTACCAAGATCATTAGGTAATATCAGATATCCTGTCTCACACAACTCCTCTACCATCTTGTCTATAAGAAATGACAATATCCTCCTGTATACAGTCTCTGAAAGCCTGTAAAATACTCTGTTCTTCCTCTTAAAAGCTTCCTTCCTGTATGTAAGATACATGTCCTCAGCTCCTATACAATAATTAGGAACATCTGATCTCAGCTTAGTCCACTGTCTCATTTCTTACTTTCATATTTACTTCCGACAAGTCATCGGAAGCATTATTCATTTTATCCTCAGGATTATACACCCCTTTAGCCAACTCATTGACACACAGGCTTATTACCTGAGGAACAAGGTCTTCCTGTAATCTCAGATCCCTATCCATAATATCACATGGTTCAGGGTTACACCCACACTCATCGGCACCACAGCTGAATCTTGCTGCTTCTATAGGATTCTCAAATACAGATGAGAACTTCACAGATGACAGGTACCTGAATTGAGGATTGGCTGATTTTATATACAGATAATGATCCCTGGATAATGTCGCATACAGGTATCTTGATGTCCATTTGTTATTCCCTACATACTTGAATCTTCCCTCATTGACAAAAGCTATCTCCTTCTCTACCATAAGGTCCGGTACTACCTTAGTAAGGCTGTATATGCCGGACAGGTCCAGGAGATGGGGTATTGTATCAAGGCTGCGGAGATAAGTACCACTCCCGCAAACATCACCACCGAATGTACCCAGTGTAAGACACAGAGTATTGAAATTAGACAATGGAATTGTCCTTCGAAGATCAGAATACCTCTGCTTGAGAAGAAGAGCTCTGTATTTATTTATCAGGAAGATAACATGATCCTGTGTATAGTAGGCATCATCACTTTCCAGCTTCAGTTCATCAAGAACCATATATACTATTTCCCTGTATGTAGACATATCTATACATTTTGAATATAAACCTTTATAACAACAGAATTATCCTGTTTTCCGGCATCATAGAATCCTGATAAGTCAAGATCCCATTCCATTACCTTTCCAGGCTCATAGGCTCCCTTAAAACCTTCCAGAGGCTCTGTAACAGTATTATCCTGTGTAATATAACATCCTGTTATTCTGAATCCTGTGATTCCCTGATTTTCAATACTAAGCTTTAATGTATCTGAAAAATCATAATATCCAAGGATAATATTTTCGGCATTATTAAATCCTGAAACAGCCAGTGAAGAATTTCCGATTCCTATTTTCACATCACAGGATATAGCATCTCCTGTATCTTTATCTGTCTTCACCACCGTAACCATAATACACCCACTCTCCTGGCCCCTTTCCATTGCCCTCATAAGAGAGGTACCGGAAGTACCTGAAACCCCATACAGTACTCCATTTTTTACAATAGCAGCATCAGACAGGGAATATAAAGTCCCTGACTTTACTATCTTTCCGTCCTGAAATGGATACAGGGATGATTTTGTTATCTTTATCTCTGACTGTGTAGGCATATACTATACTAATAGAGGTATAAAAAAGGATACTAACATATAGTAGCTGGGACTATCTGACGTCCCTACAATATTCAATATTGCTTTAGGACTAGACCACACATACATAGGACTTATAATAGCAGGAACATCTGACGGAGAAGACACTAAAGTACAAATAAAAGAATCGTATATATCATCTTCAGATACTCCAGATGCAAGAGTAAATTCTATACGTATAGAAGACTTACTATTAGCTACCACACTAGCCTCAGATAGATAGTCATTATTCAGGTGTATATTGGTTTGATAGACATCCCCCCCTGAACTAAGGCCAATATATCCACAAGCCATGTATGGCTTTGATGGAGTAACTACACCGCCTCCTCCACCTGATCTCGGTACAATATATACAGTACCATCCTGTATTCCTGATACATTATCAGGAAATGAATCCACTACATTAACTCCAGGAAGGGTTACAGCAGGAGGTATAGCAGGCTTACCCTCAAGATCACTATACTGTCCTGAAGTAGCTACAGCAGCGAGATTAGGCTTATTAAGGATCTGTGCTACTCCTGATGTAGCATTCCAGTCCGCATTAACCTGATCAGGAATCTCAGGAGCAGAAGGCTTATCTGTAAGATCATTGTAGCTACCTGATGTAGCCACTGGGGCCAGGTTCGGCTTATTTAAAATCCGGGCTATACCGGAAGAAGCATTCCAATCAGAGTTTACCTGAGGAGCAGGAATGCTAGGTTTATTATTGAGATCATTATAATTACCACTGGTAGCTACTGCTGCCAGAGAAGGCTTGTTCTTTATGAAAGCACCAGAATCAGCAGTACTCTCATTCCAGTCAGACTGTACATTTACCTGAGCTCCTTCTTCTATCCCTTCAAGCTTGGTGAAGTCCTCGGCTGTTATTAATCCGGGATATTGTTCAGAAGCCATAGGCAGGTCAAGTACACTTGTCTGAACAGCCCCGGTACTAAGATTCCTGAGATTTACCGTAAATCTGGCTCCATCAAGCAAAACAGAGGTCACTACATAGTTATCAAGATTTGCAAGAGAAGATTCAAGGACAGATACTCTGTTCTGAAGTTCAGATATATCCTGTGACAGAGTGCCTGATCCTCCTGTAAGCTCTGCCATGTCAGCCCTGATATCATCTAAAGCATTGTGTATATTCCTGTCCTCATCTTCAAGATTTTCTATTCGTCCGGAGTGGTCCTGGAGAGTGGTATTAATATTGGAGATTCTGGTGTCTACAGAATTAGACAATTCTGTTATCCTTGTGGAAAGATTATTTATCTGGGTCTGTAGATTAGTGGTCAGGGACATTATATTGTCTATCCTGTTATTTATACCAGCTACTATATCACCCCAGTTTCCTATACTTGTGTCAGTAGCAGCGAGAGCATCCCATAACAGGTTAATACTGTTCAGATTGTCAGCTATGTTAATCCTGTTGGTATCTATCTCCTTACTGTTATTCTGTATCAGTAACAGCTGCTCATGGAATTTAGCCGGAATCTCAATATCCATCCTGTATTCCAGAGTAGATACCCTGACAGTAAGGCCTGACAGATCACTGACTGCCTTATCAACAATCTCTTTCAGATCACTGAGATCCTTAATAACCTTCTGGTCAGATTCGTCATTTTTCTTGAGGAGACCAAGAAGATATTCAAGTATACAGCCTATCCTGCACAGCACAGAAGCCGTACAGGATTGTGTTTTCTTTATCTGATCTATAACCTTTAATACTGAGATTACATCCATGATTCATTAATTAAAGCTATTACAAAGATAAATTTTTATGTCACAATATATTCATTTCCTTCGAACACATAGGTATAGGATTCATATGAATACGAATCTACAGGAGTCTTAACACCTGCATCCTGGGTATACTGCATTACTTTTATAGTATGTCCGTTCATATCATCAGACAGACGTATTGAACCTTCAAAGGTGCTACTTGGTACGGTCATACGTGCTTGTCCGACCCAATTATATCCATCACTGGTTATATCTATAATGGCTATATTGACAGAAGTCTCGACCATCCTGTCAAACCTGATATTATATATCAGGAGATCCTCTGATCTTGAAAATGATACTTTACCTGTATTAGTAAGCAAAGCCTCAGGAGATTCAAGGACTGTAACCAATTCTACATTCATGTAGTATCTGTTTACTCCATCAGAATAATTGCTGTCCTGACCATTAAATCGTATGTAATATTGTGTGTTCCTGGGAATAAGACTCAGATTTATTCTCATACTCCGGGAAGGATCACTTTCCTCAGGATCAGGCATAGTCCCCTTAGCAATAAGAGTTCCAGGTTTATCTGTACTGTACAAACCTATAGTAAATGGAGTAAGGACAGAAGCCGTGGACCTGAACAGGAGCACTCCATCATCATAAAGGATCTCCCTGTATATCATAACAGGGATAAGATCTACTGTAAGTACCTGTTCAGGATTAATCAGATAATACCTGTATATGTGGTCAGTGAATACACCTACTATCTCAGGATCCCCAATACCTACTATTGAAGCTCTGATGGTATGCCCGTTCCTGCCTGAAGAATGATTAGACAGAGTACTTATATTTTGCTGACCTGCTTCAGCGACCAGACTATACAGATACTCCTCATCATTAGTCATATCATAAAGCTGCATGACAATTCTGGAAGCAATAGGATACTGGAATCTTACTTCAAATCCTATCTCTCCATTAGCTGCCCATATCCTGACTGTTCCAGGATTATCCATGATAGATGCATAAGGTACATAGTAATCATTACCATGGCATACACCGAACTTCTCCATTTGCATAGGAACATATGAATTCCCATCAGCTACCTTATTGTCTGTCAATGAATGGTAACTGGTTCCGTCAGAAACTGATATGTCTTTACACTTTATAATCATTCGGTGTCTGTTTTAATCCATATAATACCTTCTGATTTCTCCTCAGGTTCATCAGGGGATTTAATAACTTTTACCCCCCCCTATAGTACCGTCTTCTATCTGGTTCAAAATATTCTCAACCTTGGAATTGAGAGTATTGTAGTTCTCTGTCAGGTTAGTAATATCATTTCTGATACCAGGGATAATAACATCAAGGATGTTTCTTATCATCTGATAGAGTTCTTCATCTCTCTGTTCAAGGCTATCCAGCTTGTTGTATATCTGGGTAATCTTGTTTTCCAGATCCTTTAGCTTATCCTTAAGGGCTTCATCCAGCATTCCGTCCAGAAGTTCCTCAATAAGCTTTTTAAGCTCTTCCAGCTCATTTATATCCGTATCCTGACACCTGCTGTTATGTTTGTCGAAGGTGTGATCAAATTCAGTATTGAACAGGCCGGAATTATTACAGTTACATCCCATATCCTTGTATTAAATATTTTGTAATTCTGTGTTTATACGTCTCCAGAAATCCTCATCTTCTGTTACTCTTTCTATACTGTCCTGCGTAATCCTGGGATCAATATCCCTTCCGGTACATTCCCCTCCTGTTCCAGGGAATGGCAGGAAACATGATTTCCCTATCATACACATCATGACATTATATATCCTTTTTCTGTTACACTCATCAGCCCAGCACAACATCTCATTAAGGGCACACAGGGCTATAAGCTTCCTTACTTCACTGTAAGGAGCAGAACCCTTCACTGACAAACTTTTATAGTAAGCCAGTATCCCTCTCAGTATTATTATTGAAACCTGATTATCCATTACATCCGCATGGTTTTGAGATTAACAGATTATCTCCGCAATCACTCTTTTCTACATTGAACATTCCCCACAGATAATTAGCATAGGCATAATTACATGTGGTAAGAGCAAGCTTAACTCCTGTCATTCTAAGATATGAATCTGTGAATTCCATCGGAATGTCACATTTCTTCTCCATCTCCGGAAGAAACCTCAGCAATCTCTTATAGAAGGACTCAAAATCAGCCACCACTTTCAGAGTAGTATTATCATCTGCCCCGCATGGTGTGTCAGAGCCTGGTACTCCACGTGCTATAGCATATATGTACAGGATTTTTCTGTATATACCCCCGGCTATCATAGAAGCAGGAATATCTATATGGTAGAATTTCAGATCCTCCTTTACTGTTGCTGTATATACCGGATTCTCGCCAGGGCCTTGAGGTGAGAAAGTGTTATTATTGTCGATGATAATCTTGTCTATAAAAACATCTTTATAGTAGGAATCACCCTTTATCTTTACACTTATTCTCAGGGTCCCTGTATCCTTACACAGATAGGCACTTATTATATCTATCATGGCAGTATTAATATTTTAGTTGTGGTAAATATACGAAAAAAAGGGATACTCATAGTATCCCTTTTATTAAACCAGTTATAGACTGTTACTTATCCTGGTTAGCAGGTACCTCCTCAACTGTAGATTCTGCATTTTTTGACCTTGCATCCATTCTCTGTGCAGGAGCAACAAGAGCTTTCACAGTAGTTTCACCTGTAGCAGTGTTGATGGCGGTGATCAAAGAATTTGCCAGTACGATCTTGGCAGCACCAGTATCACCTTCTGCCGGAACTACAAAGGTAATGTCCTTTTCAGAAGCCTGATTGTCCACGCCTTCTCCCTGGAAGAAATGGTGCATATCCACTACATTATATTCTTTCGATGGGTCTACCAGATACTGGGTATGGATAACATACGGCCATCTCATGTTACGGTAGAAATCACCTCTTTCACCCATGCAGAAGTATTCCAGATCAGCCATTTTATGACCATCATTTACAAAGGTGTCAGATGCTACCTTCTTCACAATTCCCCAGTGAGAAGACTCTCCGTCTTCTGCTGTCACAATAGCAGTGTCGATCTGTGCATAAATAGGATCTGAAGACCTTGTTCCCAGTACCCACGGCTGCTCTACTTCCTGGATAATAATCTTGGTAGGAGTAGAATCATTGTCCAGCTTAAAGGTGAAATATTCGATCTCACTGTTTTTAAAGGCCTGTTTCAGACTGGCTAGCATAGCCTTATAGAAATCGGAGGTAGACATGCCTGTGGTAGCATATACATACCCGTATTTGTTGATGTAGCTTTCAGGAGTCATTGCCCCGTATTCACGGAGAGTAAACCTCAGGATGTATTCCTGCTTCCCGATTACATCCCCATCATTCAACTGGTCATTCAGGGATACCTCCCATTTTTGTAATCCCCTGCGGAGATCTGCATATGTAGATCCTTTAGACCATCTGATATTCTTTACTTTGATCAGGTCAGTACGGGTAATCCCTCCTGCACCCAGATATACTCCGAAGATTTCCCCTTCCGGAGTAGATTTGAACTGAATAGTACCTACCTTGGCATTCTGAGCAGTAGGATCACCTACAGCATTCACCACATATAGGTTACGGTTCTGGTTGGTAGAAAAAGTTGCCATAATATAACTTCTTTATTGTTTTTGAAATTTGTAAGCTTCTGAGGCTATCCTGACAGCCCTTTCAAGGATAACCCTGTGTATCAGCGGATGTAATTTACACTCTGTTTCCTCCGACACACCATCAACAGAACATCCCAGGCTGTCAAGATTTACCAGAACAATAGGAGAAGGCTGTACCAGATACCTGATCAGGTAAGAATGGACAGGATATTTGGACAGAAGCTCATTGATATTATTTCCAAGGCTCAGCCTTAGTACCCTCCTGTTACTCATCCCCCTGAAAGGATTTTCCATTATCCTCCCCACCTTGTCATGGGTAGTAGGGATAACATCCACATAGGAACCATATCCGCACATAGCATCTTCAGTAAACTTTACTGATTCTTTCACTATATACCATACATCCTGCGGGATCTTGTACAGATATGAAGAAGATCCTATAGTTTCTACCATGTCGGAAATATACTCAGGATTATATTCTTCTGTCAGTACTTCTGTCCTTACAAGGGAACTGAGGCTTCTTGTCACCTCCTCACTTCTCTCAAATGAATCCCTGAATGCATTCTTCCCCGAATAATACTCTTTTACTACCACCTCCTGGCCCTCTGTCAGAAACAATGATATCTCATATTCATTGAGAGGAGGAGCCTGGTTGCTCATAGCATTATTGTATAACAGATTGAATTCATTCAGAAATTCAGTATTGTTCATAGCATTATCTGTTTAATTTGGCCTCGATAGAAAACTTGATCTCCTGATGCCTCGGAGCATTCAGGAACTTGGCAGCATTGCTGAGGATAGGCTCCTGTCCTTCCTCACAAAGAGGAGAATTATCACTGGTGAGATAATAATACTCCCCGGATCTTGAAATAATTCTCTCTTTTACAGCATCATAGATGAGTATTTTGGTATTCATATACGGATCTTCCACTATGCTGAGAAACAGGTTGGGATTCATTTGCATCAGAGATTCAGCCACAGGGAGAAGCTCATTAGGCTCTCCTGAGATCTTACGGCCGTCCATTACCCTGATAGCATATGCAAGCTTAGACTTATCATCTCTGATAGCTCCAAGAGCCATATATGCCCTCATATTGACGTTGGTAGAAGTATAACTCTTCTTGATCTCCTCATTTTCCTGTACGATGACATACATATATGATGCTTTGAAACACTGATCCAGATCTTCCAGTGAAGGACAGATCGTATCCTTATTTGCAAGCAATACCTTGTAGTCAATATACTGGCTCGGAACTGAAAGATCAAGGATATTATCCTCCTTATGAAGGATTACCTCATAGTTTTCCCAGAAATTGTCCTGCTTTTTATAGACTGACAATGCATTAGGATCCAGTCCCATAGCTTCTTCAAGGAAAGCTTTTTCGGAATTAGTAAGGACATTTACCAGCTGACCTTTCCGGTCCATAGGGACCGTAAAAACCCTTTTTGACGTAGGGGCCATATTTCCGGCATATTCATGCTTTGGATTAGTAAACATCCCTGATTCCTTAGGAATGAGGCGTACAAACACCCTCTTATTGGTAAGGCATGAGATGATAGGCTCCTCCTTTGTTGAACCTCCTTCCCTCCGGGGCCCGGAGGGTCTGATTTCATTACCTTTCTGAGTCTGCGGTGCAGAAACAGAATCAGTTGAAGGAATGTCCATTGCTATAGGAAGATCATCATCTGTTACTATACGTGATGCCATATCAGTTGTACTCTCTTCTGCCATTGTTGTATTTTCTGTAGGTTTATTCTTTGTGTTTGCCATATTTAAGTTCTCCTTTTAAGAAACAGGGAGATATACTCCCTGTATGTTATGATAAAATGTCCGGAATCAGTGACATTGTCCTGGTAGCATCGAGGATGAATACTCCTCCGGTCCACATCCTGTGGATAACAGCAGCATCTTCACTGAAAGACATGTTCGGGTTGAATTTTGCTCCTGTATAAGGATTCCTCATACCCCATTCATATCCGCGGTATTCAGTGTCACCATCAATAGTAGCCAACTGAATATTCGGCTGATCCATATCACCGATGTACAGGATATCATACCTGTATGATTCCACAACACCACCATCCGGATGCATTAATTTGTTTCTCCAATTTGTTATCCTAAAGGCTTTTTATCCTCTAGTTCTTAGTCTTTACCATTGACTAAGTTCAGCGTACGTTTTCATCCACTTGGGATGTTCGTCACTCTTGGGAGTATTTTATTCTGCTTAGCAGGTTCAACTCCTACGCGTTACACTGACACAGATTCTTTACTATCTGTATTTAGCACGGCGTTATCCCATTGAAATTTCGAAGGCCTTCCTTTAATCTTTCTGTTAGGTTTAAGTTTAGTAAAATCTACTCCCAAACCAGTCCAGTTTAACCCTTGGAATATATTATCTATACATCTTCTTGATACCCCAAATAAATTTGCCAGATCATCTGTTGTGGCTCCCTGATTTATATAATCAGGAATCTTAAGCACTTTTTCTTTTGTCAGTTTGGCAGCTGGCCTGTCTTCATATCTTTGCAGCCTCCCATTTACTTTAGCATGATTATCATTAAATTCCTGTGTACACCATTCGAGATTATCTGCCGAATTATTGTGTTTGTTACAGTCCTTATGGTTAACCATAGGTAAATTATCATGGTTTGGAATAAAGGCTTCTGCCACTAATCTATGTATTAACTTATGTACTTTCTTCTGATTAATACAGAAGATTACATTATAGTATCCATCTTTAGTGCTTGAAGGTTTCAGAATCCTGACACCTTTATAGGAAGTACTTCTGACTCGCCCAAGGTTAGATACCTCATAATATCCTTCATATCCCTTTACATCTTTAAAAATTTCCATAAATCATCATTTTACGATGCAAAGGTAGTAATAAATTTCAATCTTTTAAAGAACTCTTTCTTTGGAGGACTTCTCCGTTTTTGACGAATTATTCAAGATAGATTACTCTATCAGGCGGCAAGAATGTTTACCGGATCATCATACAGGGGATCAATCTCAACCTTTACAACAACATTGTTAGGAGCCCTGTACTCAGTAAATTGGTATCCTGCTGACAATGAATTGGCATTCAGTTCAGAAGTAACCCTTTTTACCATACCCAGCTGGTCAGCATTGATGATAAATGCTCCCCATCTCCTTTCAACATCATTGACTACAGCATTGTGGAACTGGATAGCTCCCCACTCACCAGTCTTCAATACGAAGATCCGGTTCTTCATTTTTAATTTTCCGGCAGACAGTTCAAGCAGGGCTTTTTCAACCAGTTTCAGGGAGAATCTGGTATAATAGATAGTATTACCTACCTCCATTTGTTCCCTAAGACCAGCACCCATACGGATAACCTCACCTGATTTGCCGAAGTTCATATACTCTCCGTTGGCATTTCTGTTTGACCGACCGAACATAATCAGGTTGTTCTTCTCTTCACTGAACTGTACTTCGAGCTGATATTCTACGTGGTGCATCCACATATTTGCAACTTTGACATTCCCATTCTGATCTTCATATGGGATACCGACAGCTACTTTCTTATTCAGCATATTTCCCGGTACCTTATGCTGGATACGAATGGTAGACCATTCATTCCTCATAGCGATAGGAGATGAGAATCTGATGTCACCTACCTTACGGGACAGACCTTTTTCAACCGGAGAATACTCTACAGAGAACCTCTTGCCAGCAGCAAGCTCCTCAGCAGGCATACCTTTGGTGTTGCCTCCCATAAGCTCTACTTTATACACTGCACGGGTTCCTTCCATACGGGGTTCTCCCAGGATACGGAGCATATAAAGCTCATTTTTCTCTCCTACGATTACATTCAATTTGTTATCCCAAAGGCTTTTTATCCTTTGGCTCTCATAGTTTATCATCCTATGAGTTCAGCGTACATTTTCATCTCCAGCTTTACCTGATGAGAGTTGGGCACTCTTGGGAGAATTATATTCTGTTGTCAGTTTCATCTCCTACGCGTTACGATGATTAAGAGTATTATCCCTTAATTTATCTCGGTATTATCCTGTATCAGATTCCTAATCTCCGATCTAGTAAATATCCTTCCTACCTGTCTTCTTTTTAATTTAGGAAATTGTATCCCTAAAGTATTCCAGACCTTCCCAGAGAGGATGTTCAGGATCGTGGTTTTAGATACTCCTAAGGAATATCCTATACTTCTGGCAGATCCTCCAAGCTCAATAAGCTTTGGTATAATCTTTACTTCCTCCTCTCCTAATATCCTATCAGGACTATCTTTATAGGAAAAGTATTTACCATTTTTCAAAGCATGTTGGGAATTCTCTTTTGCTGTGCACCATTCTAGATTATTTAAATGATTGTTTTCTTTGTTTAAATCCCTGTGATTAATGTATTCCTTTCCAGGAATTCTGTCAGAAAAAGCTTCCAATACCAGTCTATGTACCGACTTATGGTAAGCTTTCCCATTCTTACAAAGATCTACTCTCAAATATCCTCTATTGGTTTTATAAGGCTTTAATATTAATCCTCTAGAATTAATTATCTCCCCCTCATCACTTATAAGATAATTCTCAAAGTCTTTGATCTTCTTCCAATTTTTCATAGAACTCACCTTCTTTAAGTCACCATCAAAGATAAGAAACTTTTTGAAGGACTTCACCGATATTGCCCAATTTTCTTAAGCTGCATTTCTGCAACTAGACGGCAATGTAAGTCTACCGTCTGCCCACCAATCCTCAGCAAATACTACATAGAAAGGAGCAGTTCCGGCACCTGCCATACCAGTAGTAATAACAGTACCATCCAGGTCACGGGCTTCAATGATAGGAATATTCCTCCTTGAAGAACCGATAATATTCCAGTAATATTCAGAGTCATCCTGGAAACTCTTTTTAGGGAACCTTCTCAGGTAAGTATCCAAGGTAGGACCGTAGTTATTTGCTAACAGTCTAACCCATAAATTAGTAGCCCTTTGCGGCTCAAGATTGTAAATCATACCGAGATGATTATCTTTTGTCAGCATTTTGTTATCCTATCGGCTTTTTATCCGATAGCTCTGGAGGTCTCCCTCATTGGTTATCGACCAGTCATTTCTGGTCCAGTTCAGCGTACCTTTTCACCTACTTGAGGTGCCGCACACTCTTGGAGAAATTATATTCTATGTAGATAAATCCTTTCATAGTTTCATTCTCTACGCGTTACGGTGACTAAAGTCTTTTAGAACTCTAATTTACCTCGGGATTATCATTACTGAATTCCCCGATTTTGCGCGGTGTTTACCTTTAAATCACTTTAAAGGGGGGCCTAACTTAACCCTTCCAGCCCTGAACATTGACCATCTGGTACTTTGCTAATTGCATTGCCATATTAATCTATTTTTAATAAAACACTTGGTCTACTTCCTTAGCCAGTCTGAATGAAGATTCAGCTCCTGAGAAAGGGCTCAGATCCAATGTCCCATCCTGTGTTACCTGTACCCCTGACAACTTTGTCTCTATCTCTTTCAGACCTTTCTTTGTCTCAGCAGATACTTTCTTGTCTATAACACCGTCAAGTGACTGGAATCCATTGGTAATGGCATAAAGGATTCCGATCTTATGCCTGAATTCCTCAGGATGATCCATCTGGTACTTCTGAACCTCCGTGTAATAATTACCTGTTTCCTTATCCTGGTAAACAGGCTTTGTCACAGCATCATAAGCTTTCTGTCTTACCTTATTGCCTACCTTTAACCCTTTGATAGGTTCCTCAGTGGATAACATGGTCTTTTTCAAGGCTTCAACAGATTCCTTATAGGCCAGTTCAGCAGATTTCCTCTCCTCCTCCTGTTCCTTGATGATAGAGTCATAATTACCCTGATAGTACTTGATATTAGATTTCAATGCTTCCTTAGCATCTTCAACATCAGTGCCATTGGTAAATGACATCTCTGTCATCCTGATAGCCTTCTCACGTGATGCTCCATTGTTGATATAGTCCTGATATATGATTCTTTTTCTGAGAGTATCACCGTCATCCCCTTCTTTTGAGATTTGTTCTTCAGTAATACCATTCAGGAACTTCAGTGAGCTTTCATACCTTTGGATCTCCTCAGGTTCCACTCCTGCATTCAGGGCATTCTGTATCCTTTTTTGTTCATCACTGAGTCTGGCTTCAATCTGCTTTTCAAAGTACCTGGCAAAATCTTCTACAGACTTTATATTTTCTGGTTTTTCATTTTCAAGATCCAGGAAAATACCTTCTTCTTGTAACCCGGAGGCTATGGAAGAATAAACCGTCGGAGAACTACCTGCTGGATCACCAGAATTGGTATTTTCCTTCTCCTGTTTATCTTGTTCCCCATCTACTTCCTCCGGGTCGCCGAATAGTTCTGATGATTCTACAGGGCCACTCTCAACGGGTGTTTTAATTTCTTCTGTTTCTTTTTTTTCCTCCTCCCGGCCCCCTGTCTTCTCTTCACTGACAGGATCCTGAGTCTCGTCAGGTCCGGGAGAGGATGATTGTCCGAACAGATCTTCTGAATCGACAATCATACTACTTACATTACTAATGTCAAAATCCATATTGTTCTCCTATTTATATAATATATACAAATATATGGGCAGATCAGTTACCTGCCAATTACTTAACTGGCAGGATATATAAGGTATAATTACAAGTGTTATCTGCATGGATAAAGAAAAAGGGACAGTTTCCTGTCCCCGGACCTGTCAGTCCTTGAAATAGTCCCACACTTTACATTCCGGGCAATCATCATCCCGGAACCAGAAGTTGACAGCTGACTCTATAATCTTATGGTCGGAACTATTTCCGAACCATGACTTGAACAGGACTGCATAATCATGATACTGGGAATTAATAGCCACATATACATCAGCCAGAGTGTACTTGTCAGGAATAATGGATTTATACATTTCCTTTACCTCCCTGGCCTTATTCATATCGAATTTCTCTCCTACATACTTTTTGTTACCCTCGATGTGGAACATCTTAGACACTTCATGGCGTCCGTATGATTCATTGAAATGGCCACCACTAAGCCCCTCATGGAGCTTTTTCATCATATCCTTGAACTCTGATTTCTCCTCTTCATCCATGTGGTTGAAATGGTATTGTATCCTGTCGAAGAATTGTCTGACAGAACCACCATGACCTCCGTATTCTTCTGCCATATCAATAAAGGAGACAGGAGTTTCCATGGTATGGTGAGTACTTTTTCTGTGATATCCTTCAGAAGGATACCCGTGGGTTTTTCTGTAAAGATCCTCGGCATATCTCCTTTCTTCCTCAGGAGACATATGCCTGTCACTGTATTGATATGCAGATCTTTCATCATCTAAATATATTTCTTTCATGATACGTTTATTTTATCTGTTAGTACTCCTATCAGTTCATCCAGATCTCCCTGATTAAACACTATCTCTTTATCTACAAGTGGAAGAGAAAACCTTATATTCCCTCCTCCTATACCTACGTTGCCTATTACAGGAAGATCCAGGTTGAATGGCTTGATGTTGGACACACTCTTTACCATTTCTCCAAGGGTACCTTCTACATCAAAGGTTCCGTCATCTTCGGCAAAATCATCCATAAAACTGCCGAATTTAGCCAGTTTCCTCTTCAATCCTTTTACAATCAAGGGCCTGACGAATCCTATCATAGGATTATCATTAGCCAGTATATCTATCTTTCCGGACAGATATGTATATATCCTCTCAAGTAGTGCCTGCTTAGTAATCATCCCAGTTGTGATTTAATAAATTCTTCATAGGTAACCTCAGGATGGGATTTACTGAATTCCCGGAATTTTCTGAATAATTCCATTTCCTTATTGGTATCATCTACTATCTTGCTTTTCAGCTTTCTTACAATTCTCAGCTGTGAAGACAACAGCTCATGTCCTTCCTGGCTTTGTTCTATCCTTCCCTTCACAAGATTCAGCAGTTCGGTTTGTACCATAGACTGTAGAATATTGTAATTGGTGGCATAGTCCTCATCATTGAACAATCTTGACTTCTGCTCATCAGTCATAGGACTGATTTCAGAATCTATCTCGTCCCATAATAATCTCTGCTTTACCTGTTGCTGAGGAGGGGCCTGGAGAGTGGATTGTGGTATCTGTTGTCTGGCAGCTTCATATCTTTGTGCAAGATCCTTGAGAGCACTGATCTGAGCATCCAGTGACGAAGTGTTGAGAAGAGGATCTCCTCCGAGAAATATGTTATTTGTAGGTTGTGGGATCATATCTTTTAATGTTTAAGTGTTAAATCAGGGGACCCGGAGTCCCCTGTTTTGTTTTGTCTGTTATTCTGCTGACGGGGCAGGGGTAGTGGTAGTCTGTCTCTGGCAGCAGCAGGGATTATTGGAAGGTAATCCAGTAACTGTAGGTTCAGTAGGCAAACAGTTGATACCCTTAATGTTACGGCAGTCAAGCCTGTAAATCAGGTTGATAATCCTTTCATCCTCGAAGGCTCCCAGTGTTTTGGCACTGTTAATTTCGCATTGCAGGAGCTTATCCTGATAAGGACGTACTGCATCGGTTACAGCAACATGGGCCCTGAGATCTGAGATCTGTTTAGCCAGATCATCATACTGGTCACGGGAATTCTTGTACAGATTGAATGCAATATCAATCTGCTTGTTATTGAGGATGTCAAATCCGTCACGGGTGGATTTGTACAATCCGAAGTCAGCATCTACCTGTGATTTGTAAAGGCTGAAAAACTCTGAATCCAGTGTCTGCCTGTCCTGGAACCTTTGATTTTGCTGTACCAGGGCCCAGTCATATAATCCTTTCTGTAAAGCCAGGGTGTCCTCGCATCCTTTCTGCCATGCCTCCCAGGCATTCGGACCTGAACATCTGGTTCCTGTAGTGCTGTACCCATTCATGGCATCAACTCCGTTGATATTTACATTTGCAGGAACTGATGACCCACCGAATACTCCAGCACCTACTCTGTTCCTTCCCCATAAAGCTATACCTCCAAGGGCAGTACCTACTATCATTACCTTCACACAAACACGCAACTATTTGTGCAGTTCCCTTATGAACTTCTCTGTATTACTACAGAAGGTGAGACTATATCTTCACTCATTTTATTGAGGTCCCCCATTTCCATCACCATTAGCTTGTGATGTACTTCCTCTCGGAATAGTCGTTGAACTTTCCTTATATTTCCATTTATACCCAAGGGCTGTAAGATATCTTTTTTTTTGCTCCTAGGGGAGACATAGTGTCTACAAACTTTTATAATCTCAGAGTTACCCCTCGGGTTCCCAAGGCTTACTCCGGCTGCTTTAGCAGAACTAAATTCTGCAATCACAGAATTGGTACAAGGATCTAACTGTACAACAGCTTTGCTATTGGCATTTCCGATTCTCTTTTTAGTATTATCTGAATGAGATTTACCATAGAAAGGATTCTTACACCCTGTTCTGGTCTTAGCATGATCACTAATCATCTTTCTGGACTTCTCAGAAAGATGTTTACCTTTCATTGCACCTATTCTACCAAGAGCAGCCAATCTGATTTTTTGCCTACTTTCTTCCGTCATGAAACATCCTTTAGTACCAGATCCACTCTTTTACCAGAATAGTAAGCATTTAAATTTTTAAACGTTCTCCTTCTAATACTAATGTTCATAGTCTGTCCTATATAAGACTTTCCGGACGGAGATGTAAGTTTGTATATTGTTCCTACCATACCATGTATTTTTTTTATTCAAATATACCAGGCATTATTGGAACTCCCACTATTTCAATGAACTTTTTAAGGCTTAGCTGCTGATTGTCCTTATAAAAGGAGTTCCCAGCAATTAAAGGGATTTATACTGAGCATAGTTTATAGTTTACCCAGTGCTAAAGCTGCATTGGCTTTACCATTGACATTCCTGCGACCATAATAATAGTCGTCTTCCCTGCGGCCATACTTATCACAGAAGTAGTCAGCAGGAACTTCTTTTACTTTTTCTTTTTCAATAATTTCCATAACAGGATAAATTTTTAGGATTAAATGTTATATCAGATAGCTATCTATACCCAAATGTACTACAGGGAACTTTCTGAACATAACATTGCCAGGGCCAGGAGAAGGAGTTTAATAATGAGGAAGTTACGATGGTGTCTTGATGCCGGGTATATAAAAAGAATAGAGTCCGGTTTTTACCGGACTCCTCCAACAATCTAATATACAATTATGGTCAGTAAAAATGGCTGTCTGCTTATGTTATGTGCTCTGCTTTACGGAAAGAAGAGAAATAAAACTGATCTCAGGAAATCAAAATAGTCAACCCTAATGCAGAAAAAATGGTTACTACTTATGATCTATATGGTTACCAGGCCAGACTACTTCTGTCCTCACCACAGGCAGAGCACTCTCTCTTACTGTTTACATAGCAAAAATAGTAAAAATTCTGCGTCATAAACAGATGCTACTGTCTTTTTTATTATGTTTTTCCCTTTTCTTCTTTATAAAAAGATCAAGGTCTTTCTTCAGGAATAATATATTCTTAAAACCCGGCTCCCTGAAACCTCTAGGCAATTCACCGGATCTTACATAGTCATCAAATGTACTCCTGCCCACATTCAGATACCTGCATGCCTCATATTTACTCATGATCTCTTCCCTGTCAGTAACCCGGCGTATATTCTCAAGTAAGGAAACAGCTTCTTCCTCAGACATATTTGAATTTCCTGCTTCAATATTATCTGCCACATTTCTTAGATGTGTAGCAAGAAGGGAAAGAAACTTTTCGATCGCCATATTTCATATGATAATATAATACCAAATACATGAATATACCAGCCACTATAAGAAATAAACTGAACATAGCAGCATCAGAAACAGGAATATAGACTAAATCATCTATCATAGTGATAATATTATTTACCACTATATAATGTATGAACATCCTATGATATTTACAGAATCTGAAGGCATAGGATGATACATACATAGGAATAGTGGTGAGAAGTGATGTTCCTGCTATACAATCTAATATATCACTACGAAGATCACAGTAATCCATGATGATATTCAGAAGATATAATGCAGAAACAAGGATAGGAGTCATCTTTACACAAATAAGCTCCAGTTTGTATAATATCACCTTATCCATATATCACTTTTCTTTCTTTTTCTTTCCGGCATTTCTTCCTTTAGGAGTATATCCGGCTTTTCCTTTTGGTGTTGATGGTCTTCCCATAATATTTCAATTTTAAATTAAACAATTTCTTCTAAAAATCCACTCTCCTGGCCCTGGGTGGCTACCTTATCTTACAGGTATGGACAGGAGGGACCCTTCTCCTGCATCCGGCAGCTTTTACATATAATACTTTTACCATAGATATTCAAGGCCAGCTAATTCACGTAATCTTACTTCTGATATGAAAGGCTGGTAATACCAGCTGCATCTGACGATTATTGTATTACCCATTTGTAATAGTGATATATGATTTCTTGCCTTCCTGCCTCTCTTTGGCAAACCTGTCCACCAGAACCTGCTGATAATGCCTGCCATTAAGAACCTGCCCTTTTACCTTGTTTTCACCTATAAGGATACACCCTTCAGTATGCTCAGGGGTGACGCCGCAATGAATCAGGATCCCATCGAAATGAGGGACATTAAGAAGCCTTGGCAACTCTTTCTTAAACTTTGGGGAATAATTGAGTATTACCTCATACCTTCCGGCAGGAATAGCCGTCTTACCATATACTTTCTTTTCCTTTGTAAGGTCACGTACAGTATCCTCCAGGGTATCACTGAAATATTCACCGTCAATATACATTTTCCCGACAGTGTAATCACTGCCCAGAAATGTCCTCTCTACTTTTATCTCCATCCTGTTTGATATTAAATTCTACTATACTGGATTCATTAGTGATAGCATCGATCTCAGTCTGTGACAGGGAAACTCTCTTATCACAGTGGGTGTCCTTACAAGCAATTCCTGACAGCCAGTCTATAATAGACCTGAGGATGTATTTCTTCTTACGGCTGTTCTTGTCATGGGCACTCAGTTCTTCCATACGGGAATTTACGGCTTCAAGTGTCTGAGTATAAAATTCCCTCATTTTATTCAGGGACTCATATTCAGCCGCCGATGCCTCTGCATTATCCCGTCTCCTGGACCCCTTCCCTGCCCTGTAGGAAATAATTCCTGAGGTGATAGAAGTAGCAAATCCTATGAGAGCTAAAGTAACTTCAGTTTCCATAACCATTATCTGATATAATTCTTTTCTTGTACACATACAGGTTAGTCAACTATTTCTATAAACTTACTTTTCTTAACAGAGGAATATGGATTACTGTCATATATATCTGTGATGAGAACAGTATGTTTTTTCTGAAATAATCTCCATAGGAAGAACTTCTTCCTTTTATTAATAGTTTCTTTCCTGGCACTTGTAAATATACTCAGTTCACTTACAAATGAAGGGGATACTGAGATAAGATTAGGATAATGTAATCCTAATCTTACAGAAAACCACTTATCACCTATCACAGTGTCAGCTTCGATGAAACTGTCACTAAATATTGTATCTGCCATAAAAACAGTATCAGTACGTGCAGATTGTGTCAGCAAGTACTGAACCTGTTTAAGCTTCGAGTCCTTTATCCCTAGCTCCTCCTGGACCTTACGAAGCTTAAACAGAACAGAGTCATGTCTGTACTTATACTCCTGTATAGTATATCTGAAAGCCCTGTTCTCAGATTCTAGTGAACTGTTCTCTGAATCATAAGCCTTCAGGTTAATCTCCTGTCTCGAAACAATATCTGATAATTTCTTTATCTTATGGTTCTTGACAGCTATCAAGCTGTAAAGCCCTATAAGAACCAGAAACATTATCAGTATTTTAGAGCTGACAGACATACATCACATTTATTTATTATGACAAATATAATACATTACACAGATATAACAAATAAATCTAAACAGATTTTATGGCAATGCTCCCCCTCCTATACTCTGTATAGCAGACACAATAGCCGCCCCCTGAGTATTTACAGCAGAAGTAACAGCTTCTATTTTGGCAGCCAGGGATGTGATACTGGTATTCAAGGTATCAAGTTTTGAAATAACAGTATCCAGTTTTGTATTGGTCTGCCCAGCCTTAGTATCCAGTGAAGTCAGTGAAGCCTTCATGGTATCTGTATTATTCTTGGTATCAGTGGCAGTACTGGCAATTTCTGTCACATCTGCTTCTACAGATACCAAAGATCCTGTGATCTGCGTAAGTTCAGCATTCGCAGATTTTGCCTCAGTAAGGATCTCTTCAACGGATTCCCTGATATCCTTACCATTTTCTGAGAGCCATATAAGGCCTCTCCGCATTTTAAAGTCAATTCCTGTCATTGTCATAGCTATCTGATTTAAAGTGTTTAAGCCGTTAATATCCTATCGCCAGCCAGAAAAACTCATTTCTGTTATTTACCGGGGCAGTTCCTACTAATTCCACTGTAAGTGAGGAATTTGAGAAAGATTTGATAGTTAGAACATCTCCTTTGGCCCAGTAGCCGTAATAGTTGTTAGGAGTAAGTTGTACCATACAGCACTTGGTAGGAAATGTTTTCGGAAAAGATACTACTGTAGTCATGTTACCAGTATTAAAGTTACTAAGTCCTGACTGTATCAACATCCCCCCCCTGAATAGTATCTGCTCTTGTAGAAGCTGTTTTGATAAACAAGCTATCTAAGTCAGTTTCTGTAATAAATTCATTAGCCATTTATTAACACAGTATTTAATTGTTATACACTTATGTTAGTTTTTTATACGTATTTCCAGATCTATTTAGTTCTGTCCACCATATATCTCCTTTATAATTAATTAACTCTGGCTGTATTCCAACATTTCCAAAATTCTTTACTATAGTACCGCTATATATTTCACATAAACAAAGATATTTAAGAGTAGCAGACTGAAATACATTTATACACTTATTGCTTCCGTATGTTAAGCACCTAACAAAATAAGAAGTTATAGGATTATATGATAAAGAAAGACTTGATGTTTGAGAGGAATGATAGTCCCATGTACTACTGATCCTTATAGACATTTGGTCATTTGTTCCTATAGCACATGTGGAATAATTACCATTAGATTCTTTAGTAAGGACTTGAGAATACATAGTAGGACTGGCATCTACGCCTCTAGTATAAGAATATGAATCGTTAGTCTCATTTACAGACAATCTACATATATGTCTAAACGTTCCTGAAACATCAAAATACGCATAGTGATAATTACCGATTTTCTCTACAAAAGAAAAACTTCTTGGGTATTTAAAATTACTACCAGTATAAGCAGCTATAGCAGTGAGAGTATTATTAGATGTATCTAATTTATATATTCTGTATTGCGTATTAGCATTGTTACTGCTTCCGGTATGACAAAATAGATAATTACCTGATAAAGCTGTAGTTCCGATGTTGTGCCAATATCCAGTAGAACCAATTAGAGATATAGATGTAGTAACCATTGTACCATTAACCACAACTCCGAAAGTAATATATTTAAAATCAAAAGCAGCATAAGTAAACGGAATTCTTTCATCATTGGGATCTGCTACAATACCTATACGGCAATAGACACTTCTGGCAGAAAGGAAGCTATTTAACACTTCCATATTATCCACTTTCCTAACTATATCATCATCCACAGGAAAATCATTATATCCATATCCGGTGAGAAGATCAGGATCCGCTCCGGCAGTAATAGCTGCTCCTTTTGTTATAAAGGTATATGTGTTTGTACTGCCCGGAAGTCCCAATTTATTGGAAGCATCCATGACAGTCAGAAATTCCTTACTCATAACAGTTTCTGTATTAGCTTTTTCAAATCTTCCAATTCCTCTCTCAGAGAACAAATCTCTTTCCTATACTCTTCCTTCTCTGCTTCTCTTAGCATATGTTCCTCTTTAAGAGCTTCCTGTAATATAACAGTATATCTCTCATAGGAGAATGTTTTGGTTTTACTCTCATCATTTATCTCCCTTACAAGCCCTGTAATCCTGCCTTCCCAATACTGAGCCGATGTCCCTACCAGTACTTCATCCTCATCCTTCCATGTATAGAAGAATCCGGGTGATCCAAGAACATGTGACAATACAGGGGCCAGGGAGGTGATATTGTTCTTAAATCTGATATCAGATGTAGAAGAAGTACCTGCTCCGGCTGAACATACTACGTGTTTACTGAAAGTAATTTCAGACTGGGAATTAATTTTTGACATAATAGTAGCAGCTGTCTCAGCACTTGGAATAGAAGGCCTGTTACTTAAATCATTATAACTTCCGGATGTAGCTACGGTAGCAAATGATGGTTTTCCTGTAATACTACCCCACGCCATAGTTGTCGGAATAGCATCTAAAGTCGCAAGTTCTTTTCTTACCCAGGAACTGGTACTTGTATTACCTCTAGGACCAGAAGCAATAAAGGCTCTTGGAGTTGCAGTCTTTGTCACTCCTATCATAGTGACATAAGGCACATCAGATCCGGTATATGTATCCATCATTAACCAATCACAATAAGGGACTCCAGACATATTATAATACATCATATTAGCTCTTAATGTTCCTGCTGTAACATAACTTGGGGGCTGAGATCCTCCAGAACCTGTATAAGTCCCTTGAATTGTTGTATGTGTGTGAGAACCAGGTGCAAATGTACTAGGCTTACCTGTTATCTCAGACCATGAATAAGAAGGCTTACTCGGTGCTTTTGCCCATGCATAAACATCAGAGGCAGGCAGTGAAGACGGGAAATCTGTTATCTGGGATTTAGTGTGGGTATGACTAGAGGGTGCAGCTCCAATAGCAGCAGGAGTAATATTTACAGTCCTACTTACACTAGGATTATAGATGGTATCAGTAGATCCATTGAATTGAATGGTCAGTGAGCGTACGTTATATGTATCTAAAATAGTATAGTCTGTACCATTTCTGCTGTGCATCAGATTATTAGTTCCTGAAAATAATTTAGTAATTCCGTAAGAAGTCCCAATAAACATATTTCTAGAATCATATGCCCATAAATACATATCTTCTGTATTAGTAGCAGCAGGTCCTACATATCCACATCTTGAATCTCCTCTATAGAATTGTATAAAAGTTTCCTTATTAGTAGAAGTATTCTTAATAATTAATGTGGGACCTGATGATGTTTTGGTAAGAGTTCCTCCGGATAATGGTAAATAGCCAGACATGGAAGGGATCTGAGATACCTTGGCCAACTCCTTGTCATTAATATAAACATGACCTCCAGGGGAAATTTTTAACATAGTGGGAGCTACTCCACTGCCAGACCTCTCAAGAGATAATATTCCACTATCTTCTGATACTGTAGCTTCAAAAGTATAATTATCTCTACGTATCCTTATATAATTATAAACATTCTGAGAAGAATCTCCTATATTCAGACTTCCTGTTAATGTACCTCCAGTAAGAGGCAGGTAATTACTCAAATGACTAGTAGTAGCTAATTCTTTCCAAGCTGTGTGTTCATCCGCACTATCTGATGTTGGTGATCCTCCTCTTACAAACCATCTGTTAGAATAGTAGGTTCCATAGATTTGACTTGAACCACCATATACTCCGGGAATGACGATAAGAGATCCTGCGCTCTGTACTGGGTATCCTCTGTCTGTAGTAGCATCATTGTTATGTGGTTGAGCAGCCATCATCGGAAGATGATTAAACGAACTGTTTATGTTTGTAGATCCAAGATCCCTTGAGAAATTATAAGAATCAAATATCAGACAATGCACATCATCTCTATAATGTAGTAGATCAGAACTATTTGATCTAAATACTAGTTGAGAGTCTAATGTGCCTACTCCTACTTGTGTATTACTTACTCCTTTCCAATTTGTTGGATGATAAGCCAATAATCCGAGATTATCATTCTGAGTCGATATTGAATTTACATTTAACGTATGGTAAATAACTACAGGAACATTGGCAGCTGCTGATCCTCCTACTACAATCTTATTATGAGATCCCATGTATATCCCTTCCACCATTTCTCCTCCGGTCTTACTAAAAAGAATCCCATAAGAATTATCTAATTTAGGTCTTCCATCTACTACTATAGACATGTGCCCTCTACCACTATAAGGATAGTATACAGTACTTAGATTATTTATATCTGATTTAAATGCAACTTGTTCAAACCAGTTTATTTTTCCTTCATTTCCTCCACCTATTATTACACTACGTAAATCATTTCTATAAGATACACTAATATAAGCATGGGTATCACCTAGTGACCATCCAAGACTAGCTGCATAATCTCCACCAAGACCACCATCAGCTGAATTACTTCTAAAAGGAACTATCCACGTAGTAGAATCATTCGTTCCCCATATAAGCTTCCTAAAATTATTGATAAAATCACTTCCAAAAGAATTACTACTGGTTCCTTTTATCCTTGTTGCTTTAGGAGTCCCTATAATATTACCAGACAGAGTATAATTCTGTATCAATCCTTCTACATCCAGATTACTGGAATCATAGATGATATAATTCTGACCTCCTTTAGTATGTATAAGATCATCACCGGATCCTGTAGTCAGTGATATACTACTGGCTCCGTATGGCTCTATACTGTTAGGGCTAAGATAGGTATCAAAATATATCATGTTTAATACGGAAGGCTTATCATACCTGTAAGCATTCAATGATGTGGCAAAGTCCAGAATATCAGCACTTGGCACATCTCTGGTATTTAAATTATATCCTATTGTACATGACCATGGGGTGTTCGCTTGTAAAGCACCGAATTCAATACTACCCCTACCAGTTGCTGCTACAATAATATCATATTCAGGGTGATTACTTACTCCACCTGAAAAGAGAAGCCCTGCTTCAGGAACAATATTCGTAGTTACTGCTCTTTTAAGGGAAGCATCCCATGACAGGAAGAACTTATCACTAAGATCAGATTCATTGTTCCTTAACATCACAGGCCATAAATCCCCTTCTACCCCTACCTTGAATCTGTCATCAGATTCGTCGAATATAAACTGATAATCAGTAAGGTCTCCCCGATCTACCTGTATACCTGAAATTCCCTTTGTAACCCCGGATCCTACCTCCCCTCTGTTTAAAAGAAGAATATTATCGGATACTTCTACAGTCTCAGCTTCTGTTATGAATGATGACCCTTCCTGGGTAACATTACCCTTAATTATAATATTATTGAGGATAAGGTCAGTATAAGCGTTATCAGAATTGTCACGCAGTTCGAATATACCCCCTGAATTCTTTAGTTTAGGGCCTGTACCAAGAGTTAACTGCCATGTTGAAGCAGGAGTACCATAAATGGATAATGATTCCCCTGACGAAGGAATAAGCCTGTCCAGAGCCGTCTTATAGGAAGGGGTCATAAGACCCATATTCGTATCAGTGACAGGCAGTAATTCCCTGTATACCTTAGTCGCTGACTTAGCAACAGGATTATACAAATCCACAGCTATACTCTGGGTATTTTTACCTTCTGCATCATATACAGCCCACAGATCAGTCACAAACGGCTTATCTATATCCAGATTCGAAGTGTCATACATTGTAAACATCTCCTCCAGGCCCTCACGGACAACAGGATTTTCAGCATATAATCTGGCAGAAAATCCGGCAGATCCAAGCTTTACAGTATTCCCACTCCTTACCAGTAAATCAGACTGACCGACAGCAGATCCAAGCCCCTTTCCATCAGGAAAGGCTATATTACCTGTCATCAATCCTCCGGATAATGGCAGATAAGAACTTGTAATGTCACTTAACTTACCATCCAGGTATTTCCTTGGGATGAAACTGTCAGTACCATTCGGAAGTATTCCTATACTATTGAGTGTATAGGTCTGATTCTCTTCATCCTGAGACAGATAGAAGAGAATACAATATCTTGTAAATCTGGCACTATCTCTTTCAGGAGCCATGGTAAAACTCAGATTCTCAGGAATATCCAGATAAAGTCTTAAAGCTCTTTCTTCTGCAATGGTATCCAGGGCTACCTTCCATACAGTATGGTAACCTTTTTGAGCAGACTGTGCAGTAGTATTAGTATTCCTTATTACTACATTGGGATTATTATACCTGAAATAGTCATATATAAATGAATTGGCCTCATCCCTGTCATAATCACCTTCTTCCAGGGTAATCTCCTGTGCGCCATTAAAATCCCATGCAGAATCAAAAGGAATAGAAATGCTTATGACATGAGTCCTGATCTTATCTGTATTCACTTCTCTCCATCCTGTTTCAGACAGAAATACAGTATCAGAAGCTCCTTCCGGTGAAGGCATCAGCTCCTTACCTTCCTCCTTGTCTACCTTTTTATTGTCCAGTTCATTATACTTGTCGTTGAAAATAGTATATATTTTACTGAATTTTCTTCCTAGAAACGTTCCTATTTGCTGTAAAATTTTATCCATCTCAGTCTTATTTTAATGCATCAGGTAATTCATTTAATACCGCTTCTTCAAATTCCTCATAAGAGCCTCCTCCCACAAGATCTCCTTCATCTGTTATAAAAGCCACCTGGTTAGCTCCTGATTCTTTCAGATAAGCCTTAAGCATATCTATAACCTCCTGAGGGGTATTAGGTTCCCCGTCCTTTACCCTCCATATGTATTCAACAGATACGGCAAGGTCAAAACCGGGGTCCAGGAAGGCCTTTATCATGTAACATCTGCGGCATTCATCATTGCCGGGAAGTTTAAAAGGAGTCATTTCCTTTTCAGGAGAGGAGCCTGACCTGTATACAGTATGGAACTCCACTCCGTCAAGACTTTCATCTATCTGGTAATAACAGGGAATTACAGACTGGTTTCCAAACCCGTCTATCCTTCGTATGGTGGCATGTAATTCACCGGGATAAGGTATTCCGAAAGCATCTACAAAGATGCTGTTCGTATTCAATATCATAAAAAAGAAATCTCCTTTATCCCCTCTAGGAATAAAAAGATTCAGTTTGGGAAATTCTAGAGGTCCTGTAATGGAAGCTCTGGCATCGGTACCAGGATCCAATGTCTCAACATTTCCAACCTCCAGGTCCGGGGTGGTGCCATTTACTCCTCTGGGAATCCAGAAATCAAATATAGCTTTGTTCGGAGTCCCTAAATTTACCACTTTAGCTTCTTCATTAGGCTGTACAGTATGTACAGTGCCGACAGATATTGTAGCTGCCTCCCCGTCATCACCTGGATCACCCTTATCTCCCTTCTGACCTACCACACCTTCAAGATACTCAAGAAGTTCTCTGGATAAAGATTCAGAGGTAATACTGCCTTTCGGAATATCCCTGTTACTGGCAGATTCCCAGTTTTCATCGTCTCCCCAGCTTCTGTCGTCTACTACCATGGCAGTATACCTTTCTATCTTTATGGTACCATCTGTCATGATATAGGAAATCTCAAGTCCCTTCCTGCGGAATTGCTTCCTTACAGAATTTCTGGTATCATATATAGTCCCTTTATATGGAACTGCAATACAGTTGAAATGGAACAGTATATTATCCAGTCTTTCACCTGTAGCACCATTATATACAGTCTCTACAAATGACAGTGGGTATATATGTATCCACTCCCCCGATTCTTTATCCTTTGCCAGTAACTGTTGTATATTCTTCATAATTCTGATGGATTAGAAGTAGTCAAGATTATCTACAGAGGGAATATATATCATGATATCACTTCTCTCCTCGTGGTAATCCGCATTTCCGTTGAAGTCAAAAAGACCTATGACTATAGACACAAAATCCCTTTCTTCTGTTATACTGGTTATTACAGACGTGGTGTATCTATAATCCATTATTGGATATGTGGTAGTAACAACATTATGGACTACCTTATAGTACAGATCGGATACAGTTATAGAAGAAGACGGATAAAGAGAAATCCGTATCATATCATTATACCTGCTTACACTGACAGTCCTTAAATATTTGGAGTTTTTATATCCATGTATAGTAGGAGGATAGCTCATGTTCTGGTTATTATACATTCTGCATGCCAGAAGATGAGGGGTATAGGAAGCAGATCTTTTTGTATCCACCCCATTTATAATCCACGTATCATTGTCGCTGATTTCTATAGTAGGAGTCTCCCCGTCTTTACCAGGTGCTCCATCTACTCCTTCTGCAAGAATGCCAAGATCCTTGTCCCCTATCCACCAGTTACCATTACTCCCTATATACGGAGTCTGGCCGTCAGTACCATTAGTACCATCAGTACCATTAGTACCATTGGAGCCATCTATTCCATCCTTTCCATTTTTCCCGTCTATCCCGTCCCTTACTACAGGAATATCCTGCGTATACAGTAGTATGGATTTCTTAAGGTCCTGAAATATTTTAACCCTGATCAGCTTATACTTAGATACAGATATGTCGAACATAAGGGAATTCTGTAACTCTGTGCTTGCCTGTATCAGAGTTTCCTGACTGGCCTCATTAAGCCCGTATACCTCGAACATAGCTAGTGTATCCCTTACATATCCGGTGCCTGAAATAGCCCTTATTGTAGACCTCAGGAAACTTGGATATTGTACCTGTTCCTTTGTAATAAGAAATACACTGGTATTGAATTCAGGGAGGTAAGAATCTCCCTTTATAGCCCCGTCTATCAGCTCATCCCTCCTTACATATGTATCTTCTATGATATTACCGGAACCATCCATAATAGCCCTGGAGGCTGTATAATCAGGTAATTTACTGATTTCATCCACCTCCTGTGACTTGATATAATCATCCAGCTCCACCTTGAAACTGTCAGAAGCTTTTACACCAGTAGCCACCCATCCGTGCAGCAGACTGTATGTATATACTTCCCCCGGGTAATCAGGAAATTCCTCTGTTATCACCCACGCATATGCCCCTTCCTTAGCTGTAGGATATAACCCCTTCAGGTTCTCCTCAGATGTATGGAATCCGCAGAACAGTCCGTCATTTTCATCCATCAAAGGCTTCAGGAATACCAGTATATCCTTCATGGATATCTTTACTGATTTTCCTCCCTGTACGACTCCCCATATCTCAGTACCATCCAGTGCATTAGCCTTTTTCAGATCAGTGTCCCTGATACCTTTTTCGAGGAAATACCTTCTTATCTGTTCAAGATCCTGTTTGGTCATTTTTTAGTATTTTTATAGGATAATTCCTTCTTTCTCAATGCTATATCATCATCATGCTTAGTCTTGTCAAGAGCCAGTTTCTCTCTGTCCAGCTTCATCTTTTCATTGAACTGCCTTATTTTCTCCAGCAATTCATCAGATCCTGGGCCGGGAGAGGCCTGTTCATTGGAAGACATTCCCGCAATAAGTATCTTAGTCTCATTATCACGTATGTTAGCTTCCTGCTTCTGGGCAAGTTCTGCCTCACGCATCCTTGATTCATTCTCTATCTCTGACATCCTTACCTCATTAGCCTCCCTCTGTGCCTGCATCTCCCTGTCTCTTACCTCCTTCTCATTCCTTTCTATCATCCTCTGGGTATCAGCCAATGACTGTGAGGTGTATATTTTCATGATAGTTGAAAAATCAAGCCTGTTATGCTGTAAAGCATTGGCAGCCAAAGCATCAAGCTTCTGAGCCAGTACTTCCGAGTCAGTATCCACTACCAGTCCGTAGTCTGATTCAGCAAATTCATCCCCGTCTATTTCACACATGGCCAGTGAATTATCTGACAACAGGTAAGGGAATTTCAGTGTCCTCCCTCTGGCACATGCTTTTGCCAGTTCAAGAAGGCATTCCAGTACTCTTCTTTTCAGGCTGTTATGCTTTATAAACAGCCATTCTGTAATATGTGACGACTGTAAGGTAGATCTTTCCACCCCTCCTACGGTTTCCCTGTTATCAATCTGTCCTTCCCTCTGTCTTGATATACCTATCAGTTCAGACATCTTGACAGGGATATATTCCAGTATATTGATCAGTTGCTGTATATAATTACCATCCCCGGCAGACATCATACCCCTGCTGTTATTGGCATAGTTACCAGCAATCTTACCTGTAGCAGCCCCCTTCGAGCCTTCATTGAAGCTGTTCTTTACAGCTATATGGGATACTTTGGCAAAATACAGCCATTTATCTATATCCCAGTCCTCCGGGACCTGGGCCATGTCAAGATCGTACAATGTACCCCAGTATGATGATATAGCTTTTACAAGCCTGTCATATACTGCATCATACAAGTAGTTGAACGGCTTCATAATATCCACCATAGAGAACGGGGAATGATCATTCAGGTTATACAGAGTCCCTATGATTCCGAAATGACATCTTGAAGGATTTGACATGCGGAAAAACTGCACGGGAAGAGGACCCATATTCACATATATATTTTTCCCTATCTTGGTACCTCCCCAAGCCTGGTTTATCCAAAAGATCTTCTCTGTCTCCCCCAGTTCTTCCGAAATGACATAATCTTCATTCTGGAAGGTAACCACCTTATCACCATTCTCATCGAATGATGTCACCATTTTCACCTTTCTTCTGGATTTCCAGTATACCCTGAGTACCCTTATATTACCTGCCAGATCATAATACATGGAACTTCTGCCAGGTATTTCCCCGAAGAATACCGATGAGTCAGGCACTATTCCCTGTCCGAAGGCTTCTCCTCCTTCATCAGGAAGGAACATAAATCCTGCCCTTTCATCTATCCCCTGTATATCATCGTCTCCTTCAACAGGTGAGAACGGGATTTTCTCTATATAGTTTATATCTTCCTCTGTCAGCGAATCATAAAAATAATCAATTATACGTCCCGGAGACCAGAAGTCTTCCAGTACTATCATATCAGCATCCTCTACCCTGTTTGAATATCCATTCCTGAATATCCTTACCTTTAAAGGATTAAGCCTGTTTATCACAGGCTCGCCTGATACTATCTCACACTGATATATTTCTTCTCCGACAGCCATGGCATCCATGATCCCGTCATTGAATTTATCCCTACATTCCAGCTCCTTATAATAATGCCTGAGTAATGCATTGGCTCTTATTTCCCTGAGGTCCTGCCACTCATGCATATAATAATCACTGGCCTCCTGGACCCTTTCATTGAACTGCTGCTCATTGTCAGAGGTATCGGCTATTATGCTCTGAAGGACACTGAAAAGCTCTTCTTTCTTCTGGTCTTCCCTGAAACTGATAGAGTTAGGATCTGTAACCACTACCCTGAAATCAAATCTTCTCTTATATTCCTCCCCTCTTAATACCTCAAGCTTTGAATTCATGATAGGATAATGCTGTATCTTTTCAGGTATATAGGCAGCCTCTACATTATCAGGATTTATAATCATCTGAAGGTCTCCCATATGCAGGTTACCTCTCAGAAGATCGTAATTGATCATTTTATGTATCACGGACTTGCGGACAAAATTGTCATTGAAAAATGACTTCCTGTCAGCCCAATCCAAATGTTTCTTCCTCCACTCCTTTGTCTTCTTTGTATAAGGGAGCTTCTGTGGCGGCAAATTCTTAAGTTGATACATAGTATACTTGTTATACCTACAAATCTAAAACATTAAACATTAAATACCAACGACACAAATATTGTTGTTGTTCCTATAGATAATATATTATTATCAGTAATCACAATATATGTTTCTGATGCTTCTTTCTGGCTTCCACTATCTTATCATATCTGGAGAAAAATTTATCCCCTGACCTGTCCAGAGGATCCTTTTCCCTGAATCTTCCTTTTACATCCCCCTTTGAAAGTCTCAGCATCTCCTCCCTCAGCAGCATAAGCATAAGCAATGCATCATGCCTGTCATAGTTGCCATTGGGATCCCATTGGATAAGTTCCTGTATAAGGGCCCTTGATCTCAGGGTATACAGCCGGGGCCTGGAGATGGGGTTTTCATCTGTGGAATCAGGACTGGGGACAGGAGCACACAACCATGTCTTTATCCTGTCACGGCCGTAAGATTTTACTGGTTCAGTAGATTGTGTACCACGGCTCTTATTACCGTGAAGATCCTTTGCAGGCTCTTTACTTTTAAGATAATCAAGAACTTCTGTAAGCAAATAGATACAATGCATCTTGGAAAAGTATGTATATAATCCCTTCTTATTGTTCTCGTAGTTCAGTCTGGCATTGTAATATAAGCATATCAGCCTGCACTTCTCATAGAACTGGTCTGCAAAATCCTCCCTTCCTGTATACTCACATACTATCTCATCAGTAAATAAATCCAGTACATAGATACTACCCAATGATAAGGTATCAGATGAATCATCGTCAAAAGTATCTCCTCCGGCTATATATCTGTTACTCATTACTTTACCATCAGCTCCTTTTACAGGGAAAGCATGGAATTCTATAGCTCCAGGTTGTCTGTTATCCTTATGAGGAAAGGTTCTCAGAGGGACATATTCCGGACCTGTAACCAGTTTAGGCTGTCCTGTCTCATCCTGTACAAGATCTCCTACATATATGCTATCCAGATATCCTGCTGTAGTATCTATTTTCTGTAACTGCTCAGCAAGGGCAGCTACAGGATATCCTGAGGTAGTTTTCTTAAGAATAGCCTCCTGTATGGTAATAGGGTCTTCTGCAATAGCCTGGTCAAGGGTAGAGGACCTGGAGGAGTTGTATTTTATGACTCTCCTTTCCTCAAGGATCTCAAGGAGGGCTTTAGAAACATCTGACACCCCGTCCTTATTGTAACATCCTGCCCTGTTCATATAGGCCCCCATAAACAGGATACATTTCTTAGAGCCTCCGGACTTGTCGAATACATTAGGAAGACCATATATATTATACCCGGCAGGATTGAAAATAATCTCCATACATCCGGAAAAATTAGCCTCTTTAGACCCGCCCGTGCCCACTCCAACACTTTGGCCGAATGAGTGACCTCCTTCCTCTACTGACCTTCTGTTGGTAGTATATACATCAAGAAGATTCGGGAATTCACCTATCTCTTCATATATCTGCCTGTTAGCCCTCTTACCACGCCCTTTACCCGACTTATCCCCTACTACAACACCAAGGGTTGTGTTACCAGTACCTTTATTCGACATAGTATCAAGGTCCTTATATCCCATCTCCCACGTCATTTTATCAAGGGAATCTACTACCCTTTGTGTCGGAAACTGTGTATTTTCAGCGCAGAAATCAAGTATATCAAGAAATTTATTCAATGTCCCGTCCTTCACCAGTTTTTCCTTGTCAGTGGCATATATAACCCCTCTGGTATTCTTATAGGCTTTCCTGTTCTCACCAAGCATAATAAGCTTGGCAAGTATAGATGCCATATAATAACTTTTTGAAGCACCACGCTTGGCTATCTCAAAAGCATGCTGTCCTTTCTTAAAATCATTGTATATCCCGCCGAATCTTGCCTGATAATGATAGTGGGACCTCAGATATATCAGCTCCCACATCTTCGGGAAATCCATTATACGGTCAAACACTCCTGTCTCCTCATCCATTATATTCTGTATGATAGGAGAATAGTTGAGATAGAAATACATATCACCGGAAACCCACTCTCCGTCCTTAGGCCTTACATATCCATACCAGCATCTGTTAACCTCTTCAGCAAGCCATTTACCGTATTCTGAGTTCCTGTTCGAATTAGGCCTTAATCCTGTCAGCACACCATGTTCCCTGTAATAATTTGCTGTAGGCTGAAAATAATCCATATCAGTCAGGATATGCGGATTACACAGATCTACAATAATCCTTCCATTCTTGTCCCTCGGCCTGTCCTTAGCAAATTCCCTGTCCGGTGATACCAGATTCTTTATAAACTGAATATTAAGGCTTTCCAGCAGCCAGTCCCTTACCTCTTCATTCAGGGACATCATAAAATCATCAGAAAGAGGGGTCTGATATTTATTCATCACTATTCCCATACACAGCCTCCTTTATAAAATCCTCATCATGTGTGAGTTCTATAAACTTTTCCACCAGCAGTTCCGGAGCACTATCCATATCCCTGGTAATAACATTACTCACCTCCCGGCCCTTATACATTACAGAAATAACATATTCCCTGCCAAGCGAGATCCCTCCCACCTTTTTAACAGATGAAGAAAATCCGAGAAAAATCCTGCTCTCCTCATGGCTCCCTGCTTTGTCACGTATAGAATCAAGATACCTGTTGATCCCAAATGACATCCTTCTGAGATCATCATACGAAATTACCGAACCCATCTTCTCCTATCTTTTTCATTGTTTTACCTCTCTTCCGGCCCTCTTCCTCTATAGAGGCCAGTATTAACTTTTTAGTTTTTGACAGGGATTCCACTACTTCCGGAACCTGTTTAATAAGACCTATACTATCCTTCATAGCCTTTATAGGATCATCCGATGCTGTATAGTCTATATTCTTACACTGGTCCCTGATCTTAATCAGAAGGGACATAAACGAATCCAGTGTATTTATTTCCTCTGTATTCATATGAGGCATATTGATATAGTAATCTACAGCCTTCTGTACATCATTATCAGGCTTCCAGGTCCGGGGGAGGCCTAAATCCCTGAGAATCTCTTCCTTCCTGTCATCTTCATCAGGTATTCCCATCCTGTAGTTCGAGGCAGGATCATACATAAAATAAATATACCCTATCTCTTGCAGGGCTTTTGCTTTTCCTACACTTTTATCCCTTTTCCATAATACAGCAAGAGGCCTTATCAGTAAGGCCTCCGGAGATATGGTAATACCGTAATTTTCAAACCTGACAAGTTCCATTATGCATCACATTTACATTCTGATACTTCCTCAAAGTCATCAACAATATATACGATGTCATTGTCCTGGAGGTCGAGGTATTCCTCACCATCAAGAATGATTACCGGAATATTGAAAGACATCTGTACAGAATATTCTTCCCCCTTCACATGATTACGGAGTGACTGAGACTGTACAGGTCTGGCATATCTTGAAAAATCTATCAGCACATGATCCCCTACTTTCAATCCTGTACATGACGGACCTAAGGCTACTACTTTCTGAATAGAAGAATAACCTGTAATTGTCTTACCCGGATCTTCCACATTCGTACCAGCAAAATAGGCTTTCTGGATTTCAATGTTCGCTGTGGTCAGGACCTTCGTGTATCTCGGTGTTACTTTCTTTAATACTTTCATGATATCTTTTTACTTTTTCTAATCGGCGTGATTTAATATTTGAATACTTGGTATAGGGTATATACAATTTTCCAAGACCGCTGAAATTAACACATGGCTTGAGTGCCCTGAATTCTTCCTCACTAAGAACACGGTTTGCATGTACTCCTCTCATAGTCCTTTTAACCAGCCTGCAAGCAGAATCACATACAGCCTTCACTACCTTTTCAGGAACTCCGAATTTCTCCGATGCTTCTTTTATATATTTATCCAGCATTTTGTATATCAAGAACAAATGTCAGCCCGAAAGGCTGTGATTCATCGGTAAGATTGGGAATTAGAAGTCTTATAAACTTCCCTCCTACCAGTACTTTTTTCTTCCTTATTCTAACCATGACCATCTGAAAATGCGGGCCCTTGATATTGCACTCCTCCCTGATTTTCTTCTTGACATCCTCACTCATAAGTACTTTATCCAGCAAGTCAGGGTCACTGATTGATTTACTAAGCTCATGCCTGTGTTTAAGGAAACAGGCAAATACCTCCGATTCAGTATCTGTGAGCTTGTGTACAGGCCTTGTCAAAGCAACCCAGGATCTGAAAAAATCCTGGGGCCTGACAGGGATACTGAGAATATTCTTATTCCCCGGCATCCGGATTTTCCTTATCCTCTTCTTCCACCTCCGGGGCCTTGGGGGTCATAATTTCCTCGATTTCTTTCACACACTCATTTACAAAGTCAACACTGAAATGAGATTCATGATCCAGTACATCAAAACATGTTTTGATACGCAGTGCCACATTCCCGTATTCAAGTTCCTGAATACGGCGTACTGCCATATTGTATCTGTTCTGCAACTCACGGAACTGCCCGGCCTGCTGATCCAGGATAGTCTGTGCAGTATTAAGCTGCTGAGCCATCTGCTCATATGACATTTTCTTACTTACTCCAAGTGCAGGAGTACCTTTTTTAACTTCTTCTTCCTTCATTTCTCTTTATGGTTTATAAAACATTTATGATACTTATCTTTGTATAACTTTTCCCATTCTTCTATCCCGGCTACCCTTATATCATCACTTCCGCAGTCACGGCAATAATCCTGATCCTGAAACTGCACAACAGCCAGTGACAGGCATCCGGCACAATAATATACCTTATCTTCATTTTCAGTATCCATCAGAACCACAGTTTATATATTCCTCAGCCATATAAGAATATACTGCCCCCCATTAGGGAGTATCGAAACAATAGATTCCCTGTCAATACTGTTGGCGTTAAGATAATCTTCCAAGCCTCTCAGAGTATCGAAAGCAACTATCCTGTATAAAATATTCTTATCCATATACTATAGATTAACAACACAAATATATACCATATAAATGATATATACAACAAGAGCATAAAGATTTCTTTATGCTCCTGTCAGATTTATACATCATGAAGGTTAGTACTTTATTCCCGCATAGTTTTTCAGCCTGTTTACAAGGTACATGTCTATACCCCTTCTCAGATTAAGATGTATGGACCTGTATGTCCCGTCAGAAGCAGATACTGTGTCAGTTCCCTCACAGGCAGTGGTAACCTGTATAAGTTCACATACTGCAACATCTCCCTCTATCTTCACATTACCAGGCATGAGCTTTTTATAATCCGGTACTTTCTGTGTACTGTCATACGGAACACTGGCGTATATTGTCCATGTATACAGAACAGGATCTTCACAGGATACAGGTTCAGTGCACGACTCCTTATATGACAACTTCACCCCGTAGTACCTTGACTTTGAAGCTACTTCATATTCTATTATATACCGTGTATCCTCCAGATATCCTACTTGCATTGGTCTATCAGGTATTTTTTAACCGGAAGTTCCTGTAACAGATCCTCAGTAGCATTGATAATACCTATGTATTTCAGATCAGAAGAATAAGCAGAATGAAATCCTTCAAGATCTGTCCTGATCTTATCAATAAGTTCAAGAGGATCATTTGTTTCAGGCTGCACACCTGAAAGGAATCCAAGAGGAAGAACCCCGAAAGTTCCCATATAATTTTCTGCTACCACATCCTCATAGTCAGAAACCAGGTCAAGAAGTTCATCCAGATGTTCATGTAGCTCATTCTTCTCAATATAGGGGAGAAGCTTTACAGACCAGTGGAGGTTTTTGATCTTTGTTTTGTATCCTTCAATTCTGTTGAGGTATGTTTTGATGTCATAGGGCCGGGAGATGGTGGATTTCTCTATATCTCCGGGCAGTTCGAAGTCTCCTATAATTTCCATAACTGTATCTATTTATTATTGTGTACATTTTCACTATACCATTTCCTGAAAACCCATCCTGCATTAAAGCCTATGATCATGGACAGGATCACAGATAAGGTAACCCAGAAAGGACATAACTTTGCAAATCCGGCTATAATAGCAAGTACAGATACTATAACCACAAACATAATCCATTTTTCCTTAGTCATCTCTTTCATATATCTTACTTTTACCAGTGGCCCGGGCGGGACTCCAACCCGCAACTTACTCCTTAGGACGGAGTCACTCTATGCATTGAGTTACCAGGCCAAAGAGCCCTTAAGGGCCCTCCACTAATCACTAATTCAATTTACTACATGCAAATATAAATAAAATATTTATACCGGGATAACAGTATATGAGGAAAAATGAAACCACAGTCATAAGACTGTGGCTCACTCACATATTTTTAAATAAATCAAGATGATGGATTTTTATAGAAAATGACAAATCCACAGCAAATACAATGATTATTTCAATCCGGCAAGCTTATCAGCATACTTTTCTGTGTAAAAATGCTTGTAATCCTTATTCCTGCACAGACTGTCATGTACTGCTGCATGCAGTAATGACGGAATACCTATGACAATCAGATATAAGGGACCGAGCATCCTGGACTGCCTTACATGACCGTATTCATGCTTTATTACCATATCCGTATATCCTGATCCTATATGATATAAGTCTTTTCCATATACAAATATATATTCACCGAGAGTTACTCCTCCTTTCATCTTTTCAGACCAGGAAAAATGTATGATTACAGCAGTACCCTTCACAACACAGGCTATAGAGTGTCTGTGCCACGGCCTGTAGAAAATGAGCATGAACAGGATCCCGAGTACATTCTGGGGAAGCTGCCATATCCATAATAATACTTTCACTATCCTTTTCATAACCTGTCCTCCCTGGTATTGATTATACATTTAGTCGATAAAATAGTCTTGGCTACTGAGGCAGCATTCTCTACAGCTACCCTCTCTACCTTTGCAGGATCCAGAATACCTTCCTCCAGACAGTTCACCTCTTTTCCTCTCCTGAAATCATATCCTGTGAAGAAATCCTGATTTACATCATATGACCATGATATGCCACACATCTCACACAGCTTGTCCCTTACAGAATGCAAGCATAATAATGCATCCCTCCTGGCCCCTGCTGTCTCCGTTTTTTCCATGATCTCATCGGAAATTCTGCTCAGGGCAATTCCTCCTCCAGGCAATACTCCTTCCTCTACAGCTGATTTTACAGCCCTCACAGCATCATCATACCTGTCCATTTTCTCTTTCAGCTCTGCTTCAGTCTTAGCTCCCACAGTGATGGAACAAGTACCATTCTCCAGTATAGATGCCCTTTCCAGAAGACTGTTCTTATAGTCCTCCACATCACTGTTTCCGGCCCGGGCCCGGAGGCTGGCAATATAAGAAGAAGGATGACCCTTACCTCCTATAATGGTAGTAGACATAGAATCGACAATTACCTTATCAACCCTTCCGTAATAGCTGATATCCTCACTATATACAGGACATATGAGGGCTGCTATATCCCTGATATGCTCTCTCTGGGAATCTCCCCATCCCTCTGCCTGAACCATACATACGGAATATCCTGACCTTCTTGCAGAAATACCGAAGTTGATTACCTCACTTGAGAATGAAGGACCTATGATGAGCACAGGAACAGCCTTATCAAGCCTGTACTCCTGTAATATATCCTGGGATACGCACAGGGGATTCTCAAATAATACCACATCACAGTCTGATATCTCAAAGGCTCCCTTATCCTGATTATTGACAAATCTTATAGACTCATATCCCTTATCAAATTTTATCCCCTTTGTGGTAGATACCACAGTCTTGTCATCAAATCCTTCAAGAAGCATAATATTCACCCCCATCCCTGTTTTCTCATAAGCTTCACGGATATATCTGCCTATAGTACCATCATTGTTTGCAGATATGGTAGCCACTCCTTCCACCATATCCAAATCCCTTACAATCCTTACGGCCTTCTGCGGAATAAGCTGAGATACCATCAAAGTGACGAAGTCAAGCGCCTTACAAGCTTCTACAGGATCATAATCCTTCAGATTATGTATAAAAGCATTGGCTAGTACAGTAGAAGTGGTAGTACCATCTCCTGCTTCCTTGGCTGTCTTCACGGCTGCCTGCCTTACCAGTTCAATACCACAGTTAATCTCAGGATCAGGATCACTCACTGCCTGTGCTACAGTAGCCCCATCCTTGGTAACATGAGGAGATCCGTCACCATCAGTAATGACCACAGTATTCCCTGACGGACCAAGGGTCAGTGATACTGCCTCAGACAATATGCTCACTCCTTCAAGAAGCTTCTCTCTTGCATCTTTTGTATTTACTCTTTCCTTCATATCCTAATCTATTTTATAAATAAAATCTTTAATCTTTATAGCCGTCACTTTATTTTTAATTCATCAAGCTCCTCCTGAGTATATCCACATGTAAAGGTCAGCATCAATTTACTTCTGTCAGAAAGCCTTCCTTTATAAAAATATTTAGGATTTAAGGCATATACACCTCTATCCAATCTTAGTAAAAATTCTTTAGAAGCTAGCCGGGATATATATACAGATATAGATTTACTTGAAAGATCTAACCCATTCTGTCTTAAAGCTGCTTTAAATGTAGGACCTGGATATACAACATTATATCCAGGATATAATGGATCCTGTAAACAGTATCTCCAGCAATTCATAAGGATCTTCAACTGGTTCCCTTCCAAACTATACATTTCTGGTATATTCTGTAAATATATCATTATAAATTCTTCTAATGGGAGAGTATAGCTCTTTCTTAATTCCGTGATCTCTCCTGTATGCTTGTCAACTCTTGCATAATCAGGATCATTATATTCTATTTTCATGCTATTTAATTTATAACAGTACAAAGATATTATTTTCCTATGAAATTCATAGGCTTTTTTAAAAAAAATCCCAGAATCCTGTCTAAAAAAGTTAGGATTTCCTAGTAAAATCCTAGGATTATTTAGGGTATAACCAGACTTATTTAGTGTATAACCAGTAAGT
>OHKD01000086.1_pt1 | contig 49379 bp, 45 predicted proteins | sample 1568801 | NCBI WGS metagenome assembly OHKD01 (sample SAMEA3879525, study PRJEB24766) | human gut metagenome | biome: human-associated habitat; feature: feces | place: USA | collected 1985/1987
GTAACCGTTATCTCCGTCTCAAAAAGCGTCGCGGTCACAAGAAAGCAATCATTGCCATAGCAAGAATGCTTCTTACCGCATTATACCACATGTTGAAAAACGGTGAAAACTATAATGCAGAACTTTACAGGAAATCAGACCTGCCTCCAGTTGACCGTGAAATTACGGTAGAACAGGCAATCCTTATCGCAAGAAATCAGGGTTATAAAATCAAGTCAGCAACCGCATAACCTTAACTTCTCAATATTCAATTTTTAAAGCAGCCACCGAAAGATGGCTTATTTGTCGTGTGCTTAAGGTAATGGATACCCTCTACTTCTCATTTTCAATCTTCACCTCTGATCTCTATTGTAAAATAAGAGTGGCTTCGTTTGTATCAAGTTTTCTTACAAAGTTCTAACAAAAATGTAAGAAGTGCAGGACCGCAATCAGCCCTGCACTTCATGGATCAGACAGTTGATGTGAAACGCCAGGGAAATAGCGGTTCCTTGTTCCGATGATTCTGCCGCAATGCCAATGCCCAGCTTTTCACAGAGCCGTTTGCATAGGTACAGGCCAATGCCTGTGGACTGCTGGACCATACGACCATTCTGACCGGTAAATCCCTTTTCAAAGATACGGGGCAGATCGGACGCAGCAATCCCGATTCCATTGTCCTCCACGACAAGAACAACCTGATCCTGCCGTTTATGAGTAGAAATGCGGAGAACCGGCTGTTCCGTACGATACTTGACCGCATTGGCAATCAGTTGGTTCAGAATAAAGCGCACCCACTTTTCATCTGAATAAACCGTGTCCTGCATTTCCTCCACTTCCAGACGCATACCACTTTGGAGCAGCAGATATTTATTATCTGCAATCGCCTGATGCACCACTTGGGACAGTGCCATTTCCCGGACAGAATAATCTTTCTCTGTATGCTCACTGCGGGCGTAATAAAGAGCTTGTTCGGTAAAGCGGTTGGTCTTTTCCAGTTCCAGCAGAAGTTCCTTTGTCCAGTCCATCCGATGGTTTTCACATAGGAGTTTCATGGCAGTAATGGGCGTTTTGATTTCGTGAATCCATTGCTCAATGTATTCTTTGTACTCCAGACGTTCTCGCTCGACTTCTCCAATCTGTTCCAACATGGATTTTCCAGCCATTTTCAAAAGCTGATAGTAAACCTGTTCCTCGGCCTGTTCCGGCAGCTCCATCACTTCGGAAATGAGGTATCTTTCGGAAAGCTGCTCCGCCATATCCAGAAGTTTTTTCATCTGCCGCTTCCGTTTCCAGTAAGTGAGGACAAGTCCCGTCAGCAAAATCAATGCCCATACAATCAGGATCAATACTACTGCGGAAACCGAATTGCCGCACACCAGCAAAAATACAGTGAGTGCAGCCATACAAACAAGGTTCGTCAGCAGAAATGGTAGCCTGTTTTTCCAATATCGTCTGCTGTTCATATCGTGTACCCCTGTCGGTGCTTTGTCTTAATAAAATCCGTCAGGCCGATGCCCACAAGTTTTTCCCGGATGCGGTTGATATTGACGCTCAAAGCATTGTCATCCACATATAGCTGATTGTCCCACAAATACTCAATAATATCTCCACGAGAACAGATTTTCCCTCCATTCTTGAAAAGGTAATAGAGAATTTTTAATTCGTTTTTGGTAAGTTCTATGCTCTGTCCATTATAGCCCAAACTGCTGGATTCCAAATGCAGCACCGCATCTCCATAGACGATCTGTTCCTGCTGCTGTGCGGGATAAGCTTTTTTCAGTAGGGAAGCGATTTTCGCAAGCAGGATTGCTGTGTTATAGGGCTTCGTGATAAAAGCATCGCCACCCAGCATAATGCTGTTTAATTCATCCATATCTGTATTACAGCTCGTTACAAAAATGATCGGCACCTCGGAGAAGGTACGGATTTTAGAGCATAAAGCAAAGCCATTCTCTCCGGGCAACTTAATGTCCAACAAAATCAGATGTGGCTTTTCATCCTGAATCTGTTCTATCACAGCAGAAAAATCCTTTATGCCAATCGTTGCATATCCATTTCCATTCAATAATGTTTGCAATTCTCCCTGTATCACAGGATCATCTTCAATTATCATAATTTTATATCGTTTCATGCTTTCTGCACCTTCCTTGTTTTGTCCGGCCATCAATCGGCTTCTCCGCAGTTTTAGGGATCAGCCAAACACCAGCCATTTTCACAGCGCCGGGGATACGCCCTCCGGCGCAATAATAGTTTACCCTACGAGGTGTCACGCCCCACTTTTCGGCGGCCTCTTTTAGTGTCATATAGTCCATTTCACACCTCCATAGGACATATTATAGTTCTCTATCTCGAATAATACAAGCTGACTATTGTGAGGATGCTTACATAAAGAGCCGCAGATCATCTCTGACCTGCGGCTCCGTTCCTATTAACCTGTTAAGTATGTATCCCGTATTTCGCCGTTTGTATGTTCTCTCCACCATGCAGGATTACTCCGCCACAGGTTTTTGTGCCATGTACCGTGTAACCCTCAAAAAAGAAGCTGTAAGGCAGGTAATCATCCGTCAGGACGATGCGCTCGTAGTTGTACCAGTTAAAATGCTGATCCAGAAATTTCCCCAGTTTGTGCCGCAGGATAGGATTCTCCACTACGGCCTTGAGATTTTTCCGGCTTTGAAACTCCAGCTTTGGCCGGTTCTGTTCCGTAATGGACAACAGCCGCCACCGTGTTCTATCAATGGTTTCTCCCTCACCTGCCGCATATGAGCGGAACGGCTCATAAGGCAGCCTGACCCGCTCGGTATAACCGGAAACGCTGTCTCTGCCAGCATCCTTCAGCCATGTGAAGGAAAGCTCCAGCTCTTTGGCACCGCCTACGGTATCACACAGCCGCAGTTCTGCATAGGAATGGATATCTTTGGTGATCAAATACTTTTTCTCCTCCAGCCGCTGCAATTCCTTTTTCAAAATAATAAAGCGTTGCGGCGAACAGCTTTTTCTGGAGCGGGTCTTGACGGAAATGCTATCCTGATCCACATAAACTGTTGCCATTGTCCTATTATTCATACTCCACCTCATTTCTGCTATGTGCTTCTGCTTGATGCATGGCAGTCTGCATAACCAGGAAGGGATGCTCTACATACTCCTCTTTTGCTGAGGTATATGCCGCTCCGCCTAAAGAGTCCAGATACTGCCATCCGTTTTTGGATTTTGAGATATACACATAGAACGGTGCAAGCACATACTCATCCCGTTCATAGCAGCCCAGATACCGTCTTGCAAGTACAGCCACAACCCCCAGCTCTGCCGCTTTCTGTGTTGTCAGGGAAACTGCCAGTTTCATTACTTCCTCTTTTTCAACATCATTGAGTCCGAAAGTATAGATGCTCTCCAGAAACAGCACAGCTTTCTCACCGGCGGCAGATTTTCCGGTCTCCGTATTCTCCTGCGACAGATCAGCAAAAGAAAAATCAACGGCAGGCGGTTTTTGAAATGCGCCTTTCGTCAGACGGAGACAGGCACGAGCTACCACCGCCTCATCTTTTTTCACAAGGATAATCTTCTTATTTGAGTCAAAGGCAGCTAACAGGCACTCCCTCTGGCTTCCAGTACGGTAAGACAGGCAGGTACTATGAGGAAGTTCACCAAGCCGCAGCGTGTGGTAAAAATCATCCACCTCTTCTGCCCCAAATGCACCTCTCGCCAACGAAAGATTTTTCTTCCAAAGACTCTCCTGCATCTCGCTGACAGGGTAGCGGATCTCACGCTGCAGGTCACCGGCAAAATATTTGAGTTTATAGAACTGGCCCATCAATTCAGCCTGTACGATCCGCCGCAGCGCTTCAACAGCCAGCTCCTGCCCGTCCAGTCCCCCATAAAGAGCGCGTACCATAGCCGCACCGCCCCGCAGTAAGAACTCCGTGACATTCTCCCTGTTCTGCTCAACAAAATCGTCCGAAAATGCCAGTTTCTCTTTTAAATCCAGCCAGTCTGCATCAGTTGTCAGAATATCCTTGCGCACCTGCTTCCAATCCGTCCTTTCCAAAAGAGCCGTCATATTATTGAGGGCAAATACTGCATCCGACTCCACTGTAAAATCTGGTATGAATGCCTGCAGCTGCTCGTAGTGCTGCAGCAGTCTCATGGCAGTACTCCGAGTCAATCCGCAGATATGTCCAAATGAGCCTCGATACCATTCGCTAAACGGCCTTTCCAACAGACATTTTCCAAGCTGCTCCAACTCTGCATCTCCTGTATACTGGCTGACCAGATCCCGTTTTATCAGCTGCCGCAGTGCCAGCAAACGCTGATCTATGGGAAGCGGTGTCAGCATGGTGTATAACCGGACATAAACCTCTTTCTGATGCCAAAGCTGATACATTTCCTCAAAGGTGTACTGCTGCCCTTCTTCCAGAAGCGTAAAGAAACTGTCGCTACGGTTCACAGAATCGCTGGCTTCCAAATTCTTCAGCGTCAGGGAATTGATGTTGCAGTGCTCACAAAAACCCGGCTCAAACAAAAGAGCGTATCGCCCCAAGGACAGGAACGCTTCACTGTTCTGATCAACCAAATCCAAAAAATGCTTTTTCCTATGCTCCACCGCATAAATGAGAATTGAAAACTGGAATTGCCGGACAGCGTTAAAATCCAGATGGAGCCTGCCGGCATACAGAGCATTCAGATAACTCAGTTGGTTGCATAAAATTTCTTCCCTCCGTTCCTTGCTCAAAGGATGTGGTTGGGAGATAAACCAGTTGAGATCATACTGTCCGGCATGGTTGTCCAGCCAGAGGTCAAAAAAAGCAGATAAATCCTCTGCGTCATATTCAAATACCGCCAACAGCCGGCGGAATTTTCCCACATCGTTCATTTTCATCCACCGGAGATCTTTCAGGCGCTCTACTGACAGAAACAGCCGCACACCATACCGATAAAGCAAGGTGCAGACTCTCTGGAGCGGACGATTCTGTTCCAACAGTTCCAGAGCTTTCCGTTCATTTTGATGCCAGCAAAACAGATACGAACCAAGAAACGGCTGCCGCATCATATCCCGCTGATGTTCTGTCAGCATGGAAAGCCCCTTCCACTCTGCAATAGGAAAAGCCTGCAGGTTATCCAATATGACCTGCTCCTCTTCTTCATACATCACAAAGGGAAAATAGTATTTCAGGTATTCAAACCGCAGGGATGGCAACAATTCCAATTTCATGACTGCAAACACCTGTTCTTGTGGGTAAGCTGTCAGCCTCTCTCCAAATCCGTCCGCTGACTTTAAGGCTGAGTCAATTTCTTCATCGCCAATCTCCTGCCTGCACAATGCGCCATAAAGCGCTGCAAAGTCCGGCACACAAATCAGTTCTTCCTGTATCCGCTTTGTTTTCCGGATGCGCAGCCGTTCCTGTAATTGAAGCGTCTCCACCTGTCCACATGCCTGCGCTATGGCATCCTCTGAAAAGCTGCCTGTAAGCGCCGGAAGCAAGCCATCCTCTTTCATTCTGGTCAAAAGGGTCAGATGTTTTAATGTATTTCTCATGCTGCTTCACCTCCGATCATTGTCAGTACCATATTCAAAATCTCATGCCTTGGCCGGGGTTCAGACTTTACCAACTCACCACACAGCTCAAAAAAGGCGTGTGCATCTTTGGTATCCATTGTCTGCACACAACCGGCGGGCCATTCCACCAACTTATCAAATGCCATATCCAGTACCTCTTTCTTCTCATCCCGGTAATAATATCCACCTATGAATTTCATAAGGGATTCGGCGCTGCCGTTATAAAACTGCAACAGCTTTTCCCGTTTTTCTATGATCCGCTTTTCCTTCTCCAGCCGTTTTTCCTGCTCTTTTTTCTCCACTTCGGCTCTGCGTTCATCCTCCAGCTCTTCCTTGGAATAGAATGTTTCCTTCAGACGGTTGATTTCATAGCCACTATACTCACTGTGCAGCAAAAGCTGCCGGAGCACCGCCGCCAACGCTTTTTTATCATAAAGGCGTTGGATATCCGGTGCTTTTAAGGCGCTTAAAACAAAGTCCTCATATTTTTCTGGCTCCGTCTGGAAAACTGAACGCTCCACCCAGTCATAGAGCTGACGATGCTGCTCCGCAGATAGAAATGGACGGCTGATGCATGTTTTATATTCCCTTCTGCTGTAATACCCCTCACTCCTGACAAAGCATTCGTGAAAGTAAAATCGCTCGCCAAATATCGTTTGAAGCTGGGAAAAAGTGTACTCAGCCAGCAGCCTCTCCACAAACCGGAAGCACCTCCAGCTTGAAATTGTCAGGGCGTACTCCCGCAACAATTTCAGTTGTTGCGCATATTCGCCATCATCCCTGTGCTGCTCAAAAAACTCCCATAAATCAATTTCCTTCTTTTCCACCAGAAAGGCAAACGCCCGTCTGCTGTTCGTATGCCTGCTCCCGAAATATTCAGCATAGTCGGCTCCGGTCAGCTCCTTGTATCTGGAAAGCCACTGTTTCAAAGGGATTGTTTGCCTGGAATACAGCATCTGCAAGGTAAACAACTCCATATAGGTGTCCCGTTCCAGTTCCTTCGCCAAATCATCGTACTGAGGATCGAACACATCAAATCGATACGGAAAATCCTTCTGTATCGTCTGGTTCATCCATAACAGTGTTTTCGGCGCTGTGGGGTTCAGACCATATTGAACCGCTTCCCAGAGTCCCTGAAATCCTTCATACTTGACAGAAAAGCTGTCATAGAACCGAAACAGCCATCCCAGATATTCATAAAAACCTTCTGAAAGGTTTTGGGGCTCATTCAGCAGCATCCGACTACATGTCACCGCGATTTTCTCAGCGGGAATACTTCTGGAATTCAACCGATCTGGCAGCCTGTCCGCCCATACAGTGAGAGAATTTGCCAGTACAATCTCATCATGGCGATACCCTGCTTTGCGCAGAGCCAAAAACTCCCGGCTATCCGGCTTCATGTTCATATAGGGCAGTTTCATCAATGTACGCAGCGCCAGATCTGCTTTGCCCCGGTATTTCTTTACCTGTTCTCCATAGAAACGGATAAACCACTCAAACGCCCCAAAATCTACGGTTGGGAAGATGGTTCTGTTCTGCGTCAACAGTCGGAGTAACTGGTCGTGCATGACCCGATAACCGTATTCGGCATCATCAAACAACGACAGTACAAACAAGGCCTCCTCCGTTCTGGCATATACCTTCGCCGCCAGTTCATCCAGCATGCTATGCCGCCGGGCGGTATCCGTTTCCAGCAGATACAGAGCGCCCTGCAGGTACACATCCTCTCTTGCAGATCGCCGTACCTTTTGGAGAAATGTTCCCCGCTGATTGCCCACAAACATATTGTCAGACTGGATTTCACAGGTATTGCCCAGCGCCAGAGCCAGAGCGCGGAGCACCCGAACATCATTGCCCAGTTTTTCCTCAAACCGCTCCAGCACTTCGCCGGGATAACGCAGATTGTACGGTTCAAAGTAGCCGAATACATCCGATTCCGGCTGCCAGATCTGCCTCGCCTTTATTTGTCGGTAAGTACTTCCCGCCGTATTATCCTGAGAAGTCTGTACGACCAATTCGGCAAAGGCATGGTAAAGTTCCAGATCAACAGCCCTCTGATATGCCCGGTAAACCGGTATCCTGTCGATATGCATTAAAATCCCTCCTATTCGAAATCTTCCATAAAAGATTGGGGAGAGAGCCGCAACATGGCTCTCTCCCCATTGATCAACTGACAACATACGGATGGTATGCTATATTTTCTTACTCAGCGCCGGCCATGCTAAAGAACTCCGCAGGCGACAACACCGTAACTCCCAAATCTCTGGCCTTGGACAGCTTGCTGCCGGCGTTTTCGCCGCAGACCAGATAATCCGTTTTCTTGGACACCGAGCTGCCGGCATGGGCGCCCAGAGATTCAATCAGGTCATTGATTCCATCCCGGGTATAGGGTTCCACCTTGCCGGTAACTACGATAGTCTTTCCCACAAAAGGATTATCCTGCCCCCTATCTTCGCTATGTTCTGCCACAGCAGGCTTTTGAATATTCATCATAGTCTGTAATTCCTCCCAAATACAAAAATTATCTTCTACGCAAAACCAGTCGTGGATATTGTTATGCAATGTCTCCCCGAAATCCGGAAGCTGCCGGAAATCATAGCCGCCATAGACCGCATCCCGGAACGCATCCAAATCATAGTGGAACACACGACCCAATACCTTGCTGGCAGTGTTACCGATCATAGGGATGTCCATAGAAATCAGATACCGTTCAAAGGTGGTATTCCTGCTCTGCTGGATAGCGTCCCAAAGGCGCTGCCAGGACTTTTCACCAAACCCATCCATGCGGACGATTTCAGCCCGGCAACGATCCAGACGGTAAATATCCAGATAACTATGGATAAAGCCCTGACCAATGAATTTTTCCAATGTAGCCTCCGACAGCCCTTCAATGTCCATTGCCTTCTGGCTGACAAAATGGACGAACTTTTTCAGCCGGCGTGTCTCGCAGTCAGGGTTATCACAGTACAGCGTCTTGATGATGCGATCCTCGCCATTTTCGCCCTTTCCACTTGATTCATGGATGCGGGTAGGCTGTCCACAGCAGGGACAAACATGAGGAATCGTATCCACCATAGAGAAGCCGCCTCTGTCCAGATTTTCCTCCACGTGTGGGATGATCATATTTCGCTTGCTTACCAGAATCCGGTTTCCAGCCATCAGTTCCAGATCCTCAATAAAGGACAGGTTGTGCAGACTGGCTCTGCTGACCTCACAGCCATCGATTTCCACCGGCGTAAACACTGCTACCGGAGCAATCTCTCCGGTTCTGCCCGGCGTCCATTCGATGTACTGCAGCAGGCTCTCATGCAGGTCATCTTCAAACTTATAGGCCAGACCGTCCTTATAGTGATGTCCGGTGCGGCCGCAGCTCTGGGCATAGGCGATGTCGTTAAACGAAACCACGATACCGTCAATGGGGATATCTTTGTCAGTGGCATATTGCCGCAGCTGATAGATACCGGCTTCCACATTTTCCAGCGTCAGTTTCTGCTTTGTGACCAGATACTTACAGGGCTGGAACCCCAGCGCACGCAGTTCCCGCAGCTTATCTGATTTCCGGGTCAGGCTCGGAAAGCCCTCCAGCACACCGAATGGCATGAAAACCAGCCGACGCTCCTGACATGTCTTGGCATCCATCAGACGGATGGAACCGGCAGCCAGATTGCGGCCGTTTTTATAGGGCTTACCGCTGCTGTCCTGCAGGCTGGTCTTCAGTTCCTCAAAATCACTGGGTCTGATAAAGCCCTCGCCCGTAACAACCAGTCTCTCTTTGTAGGTGATGTGGGAAGGGATACCGCTGATGGCTCGGGTGTTATGGGTAATGATCTCCCCTTCGTCACCATCGCCACGGGTAGCCGCCTCCAGAAGTTCTCCATTCTCATAGGTCAACTTTACAGTCAAGCCATCCAGTTTGAGCATCAGCATCACCTGCTGCTCACCCATGAAATTCAGAAGATCCATACTGCTCTTCGTCTTATCCAAAGACAGAAGCGGGATCTCATGTCTGGTTTTCTCCAGCCTGCTCACCGCAGGATAGCCTACTGTCTGGGTTGGCGAATTTGCCATTTGGATTCCCGTTTCCTGTTCCAACTCTTTCAACTCGTCAAAGAGTCTGTCATAGACCTCATCTGACACACTGGGAGCGTTGCGGTTATAATACTCATCCCGATAACGGTTGAGCCGGTCATTCAAGTCTCTCTGCTTTTCAAAAATATTCCGTTCCATTATGCTGCCTCCTTTTCAAGTACCCGGAAGGACATAACCAGTTCTTCTTCCGTATGCTTCTGTTCACTGTCGAAAACACTGCAAACACCGTCTGCAAACTGCCAGTGGGCGGCTCTGCCCCACCAAAGAATCGGGCCGCAGCCGCCGTTGCCTCTGTTGGCAGACGCATCCGGCTGATTCGCTACGGTACTATAAAAGCCCTGCGTGTTTACCAGCGTAATGTTCCGTATCTGCCCAATACATTCCGGCCGGCAGTGATCCAATATCTCCAACTGCGTCCCTTCCCGAAGTGTCCTGCGCAGCTGATTCAGGTTTTTGATCATGCGCTTTTCTCCTTTCCCCGCCCCACAGGGCAATCCTGTTGTGCGGTATACCGCCCATTTCTGCCGGCTGCATACCTGCCAAAATTCAATTCATGAACGATACGCTGAATGGCATCATCATCGTCCCACGCTGCGTGAAGCGTATTCCGCTCTGGCCCTGCTCCCACATGGACACATACCTTTTCACTGCCGACCTGCAGCAGCACATCCTGTCGCCTGGCGCAAACCACTGCCAGATTTCCAATTTGTTTCATGCTCTGCTCCTTCCTTCTTCATCAATGACCGGACGCCCTCAAGGACGCCCTGCCATTCTCATTTTGTCACGCTGCAGCAGCCAATGCCGGAGACTGGATGCTATCCGTGTTTTCCATCAGGTCTGCCATCAGCACATCCGCCAAAAGCCTTCCTGCCAAATGGCCGGTATGGATGATGACACGATCCTTCTTCAACTGGATAAACTCCTTCTCACGAAGAATCCGGCTTTCCGCAGCCAGCGCCTTGTCGCTTTCTGTCAGTCTGGCAGTAATCACCCGCTGCCACTTCTGCAGAAACTCGGTTGCCTGCTCAATATCCTTCTTCTGCCGGTCATATTCCGTCCGTTTCTGCCGCACTGTTCCATCCGGCTCTACTTCCAGCGTGTAATAGGCATGGAAAGGATCAGCCGTTTTACGCAGAAACATCACAAAGCTTTCTCGCCGCTCAATCCGATCCCAGTAGCGGTCGCTGCTTCCTGCACAGTGATGGAGCGCGCACCCCTCGGTAATAATGTCCAGAATGCCGCTTGGCACCACTACCATGTAATCCGCATCGGCGTACTCATATTTCGCCTTGATTTCCTGACAGATGGCATTAACATGGGGGAATTTCTCCTCCATCTCCTCGGCCTGTAGTTCAATATCCTTCTCCTGGCATTTGAGCACCAGATCATCGTGGCGCCGCCGCAGTTTTCTGGTGCGATATACAATCTCATCATATACATCCATGTGCAGTTTCTTTGCCATGGAAAGATAATCCTCCCAGGTACGCAGTACCTCATGACTGTTTCGCCGGAAAGATGGCATCTGACGCCGCACATAGTTGTAGACCTGCACCATGCTCATGCGGTCGGCAATGAACTGGACATCCCTGGGCTTAATATCCTGCCGACACATCCACAAAAGGACATTATCTGGGATTTCCCTGTCGGTGCCCTTTTCATATTGCAGCCACCGCAGCAGGTCGCAGCCTCCATTATGGAACCGAAGGCGCTGAAACCGCCTGCTGTCAAGGCCCAAGGCTTTAATCAGACTCCCTGTGCTACGGTTTTTGATAAGTTCACTGACCATTCCGCAGGAGCTGAAACATTCTCTGGTAAGCTTCGGCAGGTTTACCTTGCTGATCTGTTCCATTTGCGGTATCCGTTCGAGCACAGCCAGATATTTTTCCGGATCAACGCTTTTCTGCTTCCGAATCCAGTTGACCAGCCCTGTGCATCGAAGCTCCTTCTGTTCCAGAGTTGGCAGCGTTTTGCCATAGACCCGTCCATCATGTGAACCAGACCAACTGTAAGAACAGGGGCTTCCAGAAATCCAGCGCATATTTCGCTGTTTATACAGACCCCAATAGTAGGTTCTTGGTTTTCTTTCCCGGTCATAAATCGTGCGCCGGATTTCCTGACAATAAAGCTTGGAGTTTGGAAGGCTTTCTTTCCCATATGTCCGGTCAGCCTGAAATTCACGAACTACAAAACCGTCTTTGCATCGCTGGATCAGGTAGGCAAAATGTTTTTCTGTCTGCATATACCCCGCTCGTCCATAGGCTTTGAATACCACCGGATGTCGGCAGCAGCTACAGCGGCCTTGTTGATTGTGATGGGGATGCACCTTGATCGGCACTTCCTTTTCGCAGTAGGTACAGTAGCCTGTTTTGGCGCCGCCCTTTTTGTAGTGGTAGTAAATGTAATTTTGCTGAATGGCAACCTTATCTACCCAGTGGCTCCAGTCCTTTGGAAGCTCCGGCACCTGTTCCATATCCTTATCCCATGGATCAGTTTCCCGCCGATGCCGCTGTTCAAGCTGTTCCTCACGCACATCCCGCTGAAACTGCCGGATTGCCTCTACCGTTTTTTTATCGCTTTCCAAATACTTCTGCACAGTTACTGCATCTTCCTCGCTGATCCAGTAGGTTTTGGCACACCAGTACAGCCGCTTCCAGTCCAGCCTGCCCAGCTTGGATTCGCACCATTTCTGCGTCAGGCTGTTAAAGGTGATAAATTGCCGTTTTTCTTTATCCAAGTACACTTCATAGGCTGGGCTATTCCCATCCAGACGAAGATGCTCTGGCAAGAAGAATGCTACCTTCAATATCCCATCCTGCGTGATACATCTCAGATAGGTATAATACTCACAGACTTCCCGAACATATCCGTAATCCGTTTTTTCCTTTCTGGGCAGGTCTGAAGCCGCGATTTGCTTCATTTCATCCGTCGCTGTCAGCTTGGGAAGTGCCATCAGGGCTCTTTTTTTCATCTCAATTCACCATCCTCTTTGTCAAATCTACGCCATACCACACATCCGGCAGCAATATAACACCGTCAATCCGGCCCACCGCAACCTGTACGATGCTTTCCGAATCCGGCGCTTCCTTCGCAAAAGCAAGGATGTCTCCCAGTCTGCCGGTGGCAACGGGGTCTTTACCCCGTACCACCGCATAGCCACAGTTCGCCATTGCCCGGTTGGCTGCCACATGGGAGCTCCACACCCTGCGCGGATGATCTACCATGTAGGCCAAACCATGTAAAAACAGCTCCTCTTTGGTTAGCCGTTTAATCACAGTCAGCTCCGTACAGGCGATTTTGGAGTCATGCTCATCTTCATCGATGTCGCCGCCGGCGTTGACAATATAATATTCCGAATGCTCCAGGCTGGAATAATAACTAAGGCAGTCAAGCGGGTCTTCCGCGCAGTGAAATCCATTTTCCCTGCAATTTGCTTTTTCAGTCGTATTGAGCCCCATCACAAACTGATAGCCACGGCATATCAGCCCGGGGCGAAAACCCTTATAAGCAATCATTCTGCATTTTTCCTCCTTTGCCGGCTCAGCCTGCCTTTGCCATCCCAAAATCCAGCAGCGACATCTGCCCATCCTGAGAAGGCTTTTTTTCCTCTTGCTTGGGTGCCGCCTTGGGTTCCGTCTTTTTCTTCTCTACCTCCTTCTTGGGTTTGCTCTTTGCAGAAGACTTTCCAGCATACGGCTTGGGAACAAACTTCTCCTCATCCTCATGGTCTTCCTTGGCATCAGGGTCACGGAAATAATCTTCCGCCCACTGATAGCACAGATCATCCGGCACATCGCAGCCATACGCCTGCTGTCCGGGACCAGGGCGGGTTCCGCTTGCTTTTAGTTCATCCTGTACATAATCCCAGGCTTTCCGGTTGATGTACTGGAAACAGCGAATCATGTTCTTTTTCGGATGCATTGTCAGACGGGCAAACGCCGTATCTTCCATACAGAGCATCTGAATATGCTCGGACACACACTCCTTCATATTGCGCCGCGTCAGTTTTTCCACATCAGTACTTACCCGCTGGGTAGAGGCCGCGATTACTTCTTCATCACTCATCGCTTCCAGACGGGCGATCTGCTCCTGTTCTGCTGCTTTCTTCGCCTGCTGTTTGGCGTCAAATTCCGCTTTGCGCTGAGCCTCAGCTACCTCATGCTCCGCACGCTTTTTTTCTTCATCTTCTGCGGCGGGCGGTTGTGCCGAATTCCCCTCCTCAGCAGACTTCTCTTCCCCAGCAGGCGCTACTTCATCCGCAGGTTCCTCCTCTGCATCAGCCAAAGCAGTCTCACCGGCACAAACCGAAGCCGCCGATACTGGGACAGTGTCTGTACCTACAGGCGGCACAGGCAAAGATTCCATCTCCTCCAGCTCAAAGGCTTCATCATCCTCAAAGGCTGCAGACGAATCGAACATACCGTTTTGCTGCTCCATTGCTATTTCTGAAAAAACACCCATTGTAAAATCTCCTTTCGCAAAAAAGGCATGGAGCAGGCCGTTATGACCCTTTCCATGCCATTGTGTGTTGCTCACAGCACATATAAAAGTGTACTGAAGCTGTCAAAACAGTAGCAGACCACGCCAGTATACTGCCTTGACCATTCCTTGATTTTATCCTGCACCTCCTGCGCAACCTTTTGATTGTTCATATTCCATGGCGGAGGTACCGTTACGGTAAAGTAGCCATTCTCCAGACAGCTTCTGACATCTGCCGGAAGGCCGGAACACTGCTCATACAGTGCTGCGATCTGACTTTTCTTCTTTTCTGCAATACGCATCTGACCCCTATCCCTTCATTCCTGTTTTTGAGCAGGCTCCGGAAGTTTTTTACACAAAAACGGGGAGAAGCGTACCGGCACAAAATCCCGGCAGTCATTCACATAGAAGTATGTGCGTTTGCCCTGGCAGTCCAGTTCCACCACATCAGATGGAGCCAACGGACGGCCTCTGTAATCTTCCGGCAAATGTTCATTGTAGTCCAGGAACAGACGCCCCAGCACTTCCATGTCATTCTGACCCTTTGGGCAACAGACCTCTGCGCTCCATACCGTCTGATAGGCGGCGGCAGGCGGCTGTTCATACCCAGCCTTATACAGTGCATCCAGTTTCTTGAATGCGAAAGGTACCGTCTGTGTCTCCCCCAGGTAAAGCTGGTAAATGCAAAATCTCCGGAAAACTCTCTGGCTGTCCAGAAGACCCTTTAGCGCCTGATTACCCTGAGCAAGAAATATCTGATACTCTTCCTTTGTCAGCCCCAGATACTCTGTCAGGTCCAAATCTTTCTCCGCTCTGGTATGCCAAAGCTCGATGCAGCCATCTATATAGGTAAAATCACACTTACCGCACAGATATTGCTGCTTAAAATTCATTCTCTGCACCTCCTTTTCCTTCTGTTCTTTCTCCCGAAGGGCAAGCTGCCAATCATCAAACCCTTTATAATTCGGATTCCAAGTCAACCGGCGACACGCCATTCCATTTTTACGGGCCATCAGATAGATTTTAGATGCCCCGTTGGAGGTCATTTGGTTACTGTACTTATCCATATCATGAGCCTCAATGATCTCCTCAGTGCCATTCTGTGCCAACAGTGCAAACAGCGTGTCCAACTGGCTGGTGTTGTTTGCACCGGCAATCGCCACAAAAGTCCGGTTTGTCAGGCAGTGTGAGATGTCTGCTTTCAGCAGTCCTTCAATGACATAGACCACCCGGGCAGATGGATCTCCTATAAAATGTACCGGACTCCCGGATGTAACACCCATATTTTTGGACGAGGACGAAAACCAGATGTATTTGGCTCCTGCCTTATCCGGCGGATCATCTTTTTGCTTGAGCGGAATATCCAAAAGGATCTGCAGGCCGTGTATCATACCGTCGTATCCCACAGCCGGAATCAAAATCCCTGCATTTTTTCGGTAGAAGTTCATGGTCCAGCGCCCGCTGTCATCCAGATAAAAGCCGGGCACTCCCTCCACCTTGCATCCCTGTTTCATCAGCCGCTCGGTAATGGAGCGGCAAAGGAATGGGGGTGGAGTGCTCTTGAACCCGATCCTATCAATCTGTTCATCCGAAAGTCCCCGTTTTGGAGAACGCAGATGGTTGCGGTGGGCAGGCTGAAGAGGCAGCATAGCAAGCAGCAGCGAAAGCGTTTGATGAATCTCCTGTACGCTGGCCTGCTCTGCTTGCTGTACTGTTTTTAGTTCGCCCCTTCTCTCATATCCGGCAAGACCGGTCTGAGTCCCCGAAGCCGGGGACCCAGTGCCAGCCTGCTGGTTTCCTGCCATCTCATATCCGGAGTTCGGTTGTTCCCTGTGAAAATCGTTGCACAGAGCTTCCCCTATCTCCCAATACGCATCGGATGTAGTCGTATTATTTAGCCGCGCATAAAGTGCAAGCATACCGCCATGCTCATCACAATAGTTGCACCGCCAGACATTTTTGACGAAATTCACATTCATCTTGCCGCGGCGGTCACCACAGAACGGGCAATCCACATATACGCTGTTTGCCTGTCGGCGTCTGATTCGCAGATGTAGAAGTTCCACTACATCCATAATACCGAACGGAAAATCTCCTGGATATGAGTCCATCTCTTCTCACTCCCTTCTTTTCCCCATAGGTGGGGCTGCTTATCATCCGGCTTTCTGTGCGGCCATACCATCGAGCATGATCTGCGCCGCAGCACGAACGATATTGTTGGTACTCTTGTTACCAGGGGTGAGATAGAATTTCAGACTCACCGGACGCTCCTTGGCAACTGTTGCCATGGTTTTTCCTTTGCTCAGACCGCTATCCACCACCACATTCTGCGCTTCTTCAAAGGTCATTACCTTCAAGATATCTTCTACCGGAGTGCTCTCCGTATAAGAAGGCGCCAGGGGCTGATTAGGTGCTTCCTGCTGAACAACAGGCGCCACAGGCAGTTCTTCCGGTTCATCCGATTGGAATACGGGTGCGGCCGGCTGCTCAGACACATCATCCTGTTTTGGACTGCTATCCAATGTAACCTCACGGTTGGGTACCGGCAGCTCCATATTGGGAGCATTCTCCTCTACCTTGCCGACAGGCAGCGTATCCATATTCTCCTTCTCTTCTGCAGCCATCTGCTGGACAGTGGGCTGTACCGGAGAAACCGGGGGCTGTTCATTCTGAACCGGCTTTGCCGCAGGTTTCTGGATAGAGGTCGGACGCGCAGGCGCATTACGGCGCTCTACGACGCTCTGAGGCGCTCTTTCCAGTCGGGCATGAACTTCCCCGCCAGATTGCCGCAACGCCGCTCCAGAGGCTTCTACGGGCCTCTGTGCCGCATCCGGCATTGGCTGCTGGATAGGAGCCGCCCCGGAAAGCGGAATACTACTTCCAAACACCTTGCCCGTACTGTCAACAGCAACATCGGCAAACTGCAAACCGAAACCGGCATCCGACAGCGCAGCACTCAATGCCTCATCCTGGGCAGCCTGCACATAATCGGTACCTTCTTCCGCACTGTGCTGCGAGATGTAACTGCTGATAGGCTCTGCATCACTGCGGTCCAGATAAACTCTGGCCTCCATAATCGCAAGCTGTTCCGTGATCCTCAGGGTAGTCAGTTTCATGCGGCCCTGGGGGTGGCGCAGACGGAACCACAGTTTCTGATAGGGCAACTCCAACTGCAGCATTTCCTCATTGGTCTTTCTGGACACCTTATGGCGCAGAAATTTGAGCGGATCAAAGCCAGGTACCTTGTTCAGTTCTGCTACTGCCGGAATTGTTTTGTACATCATAGGCATCGGATTACTTTTTTCGTTCATGTTGGAAACTCCTTTCTGACATAAAAATAGGAGACGCCAAGTGCCATTTCTGCACCTGACCTCTCTTTTTTAACTTGCGTTCTTTAATTGTTCTTCCAATGCAGCCGGAATTGGAATACCGGCTTTCTTTGCGTAGGCTTTGAAATACATCTGGATACGCATACCCAGCAGCGTATTCCGCTTGCCGATCTCATTACGATGGATTGCCATAAACAATACCTGTTTCTGCCCAATCAGCACCACCCGTTTTTTGGCACGCGTGATTCCTGTGTAGAGCAGATTACGGTACATCATGATGGTGTGCGCTTTGAGCAGCGGCATAATAACGGTTTCATACTCAGAGCCCATAGCCTTGTGGATCGTAGTGGCATAAGCCAGATCCACATTGCTCAAATCATCTACGCCATATTCCAGCGTCCTGCCAGCGCCAAAATCCATTCCGATCTTTTTGCCCTGGTCAGTGTCCTTAATATACCGGATGAAGCCCAGATCTCCATTAGATACCTTTTCTGTGTTCTTGGTCTGCATGATGCGGTCATTGACCCGGAATATCCTGGGGCCGAACTTGATTTCCTCCTCCGCAGAGCGGAATGGGTTGACCAATTCACGAATGGTCTCATTCAGCTGTTCCGACGACGCGGCGCCTTCTGAACGGAAAGGTGAAAGAATCTGCACATTCTCAATGCCACTCTCCTGTATCTCCAAACAATACCGTTCTGTAATCTTTTCAGCGGTGTCTTCCTGACTATCACCAGACACGAAAACAAAGTCCGGTCCGTAAAACAGTTTGGTATTGCCCTCGTTGATAAATTTGGCATTATAGGCAATCAGACTATCCTTCGACTGACGGAAAATCTGATCCAGCACCGTTACTGGGACGATTTTGGTTTCGATGATTTCACGAAACACATTTCCGGCTCCTACGCTGGGAAGCTGATCTGGGTCACCTACCAATACGATTCTGGCATTTATCTTCATGCGTTCAAAAAATTTCTCAGCAAGCCACATATCCACCATGGAAAACTCATCCACAATGATTAAATCGGCCGACAGTGGCTCTGACTTTCTGTTCCGACTACCCTCATCCTCTTCACTAGTCAGTCCCAGACCACTGTGTAATGTTCGGGCATCCTCAAAGCCGGTACTCTCCGACATTCTGCGGCTTGCCCGACCGGTAGGCGCCATAAGAGCAATTTTGCCATCAGGGTGCAGCCGCCGGTAAACCTCAAGTATCGTCCGCAGCACTGTTGTTTTACCAGTACCAGGAGAACCCGTAATCACTGACAAGCCATGCCTGAATGCTGCATAGACCGCAGCCTCCTGCTGTGCAGACAGGCGCAGTCCCATTTCAACCTTGACCTGTTCCAGCACCGGCGCAATATGCTCTACTGGCATCTGGGCGACCAGACGCTGGGCGATCCGGCGCGCCGTTTCGTCCTCTTGGGCAAACACTCTGGGAAGATAGATATTATCCTTCACGGAAACGATTGCTCCATTCAGGATCATTTCCTGCATCATATCCCTGACTTCCTGCTGATGCAGGCGAAGCTCCGGTACAGGTATCTTCTCATTGAGCAGTTTCAGCGCTGATTTCTCCAGTTCTTCAGAACTGATGTACAGATGGCCCCGTTTACTCTTGCCCTCATCCAGCGCACAAAAGACAGCCCCTTTGATGCGCATAGGGTCATGGAGATCACCCCCGCTCTTTTGTACGATTGCATCTACCCGCCGAAATCCAAAGCCGGAGATCTGGCAAAGCTCAAATGGGCTCTTTCCCAAAATCTCTACGCTGGTCGGGCCGAAATATTGATATATTTTCAATGCCGTCTTGGGCGTAATCTTAAACGGTGCCAGCAAGGTCATAATTCCTTGGAGCATACGGTTTTCTGCATAAGAAGCTTTGATGTCCTCCAATTTATTTTCCGTAATGCCCCGGATCTCCAACAGCCGCTCCGGCTGGTGTTCCAGAATATCCAGTGTGTCCACACCGAACCGCTCCACAATATCTGCGGCAGTTTTGGGACCAATCCCTTTGATAAGCCCGGAGGCAAGATAGCCCTCTACGCCGTTTTTTGTTCTGGGCACAATTTCACGCCACTGCTCCACCTGGAGCTGGACACCATACTTGCCTTTTGCCCATTCACCATCCAGTTCCAACTCTACCGCATCTGTCCGTGGAATCTCATACCCCACAGCTGTAAAGCGGATCAAATGGTCTTTGTACCGCCTGTTTGACCTGGCCTCAGCTGGCACGCTCTGATCTGCGGTTTTTACACTGACGATACAAAACTTATTGGCAGGATTATAAAAAATCGTCCCATCGTAGGTACCAATACAATTCATCCTTTTTCACCTCACTAAGCGGCCTCCATAATCGAGGCTCTAACACTGAACCGTCTGGATTCGGATACTGTAACAAACTGCTCGTAAATATCCGGATGCTCCAGCTTCAACCGAAGCAGATTATCCTTATCGATGATGGACTTGCGAACAGGGGTATAGGTAACCGTATAGTTCACGCCCTCCTGCTCACAGACTGCAGTACAGCTGGTACCCATTTCCGCAATCAACAGCGCCTTCAGACGCTGAATATCCTTGTCGATTTCTTTGGAGTACACCTCTGCATTTTTCTTTTCATCCAGAAGCCGCAAATACTGCATGAGTTTTGCTGTCATATCCAGGTCGAGTGCAACGGTCGGGGCATTTTTATCTGCCGGACCAAAGTGTTTGCGTGCGCTCTCAATAATCAAGGCCCCACTTTCTGTATAGGGCGGCGGCACATGGCGCTGCACATGGTTTTCCCAGAAATACTGCTCCAAAAAGACCATTTCAGCCTCATACTCGAAATCACGCTTGACCTCCCGGATAATAACTTCCTCCTCGTTGTTTCCATACAGGCAGCAAAAGAAACATCGGTCAAGATCCGTTACTGCCATATAATGACGCCCCTGAGATTCATAGTAGACTGGAACAGTCTCCTTCCCATTCATCCACCAGTTATCTCTGGCATTATAGTTTGTGGTCTTGATCTCAAGGATCGCTGTGGTACCATCTGGCAGTTCCACAAAGTAGTCCACATCAGCCAGCATCCAAGGATACTGTGGGTGCTGGAACATCTTTTTGATTTGGTAGACCCGATATCCGGTTTTCCGCTCGAATATCTTTGCTACCAGAGGCTCCAGCAAATGCCCCATTTCCATGGCAACCCAGTTGCCCTCATCATCTTCCACTGACGCTATGTTCAGTTTGTCGTAGTACAGATCCCTGGCTGTCCGGAATGGAGAAGTGCCAAAGATCGCCGATACATCGCTGCCGCCGATTCCACGACGCCGGTAATCCAGCCAGTCCTCTTCTGAAAGATCTGCCGTTTCTACCAGCACCAGCGGTTCATGCCGCTTTCGTTCAGCACTATTGCTGCCAGACATATCAAATCCCCCTTCGTGATCTTCGGGGCAAAATAACTGCCCTCGCCATTGGTGCAACATTTCTGGGCCGGAGCGAAGATACTGCCTGTCTCTTCATCTTCCAGTCCGTGGAGTGTGCCGGCTTGACCCGCCGACCATTCTGCTTTCTTTTCTGCTTCACATTCATGTACATGACCTGCCTTTCTCAGTTTTGATTTATCCTTAAAGCCCTTTCAGGCTTACAGGCAATAAAAAAGCGAGAATGACAGACGGCATGAAGCCTAGCGTCCATAGTTGCCTATGAACCAGTGTCATTCTCGCAATGGTGGGTAAATCCCGTAAAATAAAAAAGCCAGTAATATACCGGCCTGAAAAGGCGCAGTGATACTACTGACACAAGTACAAAATTAACAGCGTGTGCAATGCAGTCATTACTCCGCAACACAAGCCCTAAAGCCTGTGTACCCTGACGGGCAACGCACAAAAATCAATTACATTGCAATTCTAACACAATATATAGTGCTTGTCAATTCAAACATTCTATATATTGATTTTTTGATTTTCTTTAAATTTTCTTTCCTCTTTGCAGAAGTTCTTTCTTCCACGCCTATTTATAGGATGTATCGGATCATTTGGTAATACCGGATAATCCCTACGCTCTTTTAGTACCTTGACAAGTTCATAACCTCTATGGGGAGTTATACAGGAATTCTGGACAGTGTGCGATGACCACAGAAGCGCGCCCATAATCGAAGTGCTGCACAGCAGCAGCCTGAAATACACGGCAGAACCGTTCTGGCGTAGGAAATGGCCCCATTAGAGCTCTTTTGTTATTTCAATACCTCCTGACCTCAAGACCGTTTTCATTGTTTTTGTTGAAAACCTTCTTTTACAAATCGTAAGGAATCGTTGTAATCGAAAAAAAGGAGGACGATTATGGAGAAAAGAAAACCGAATGACCTACCACCGGAGCAGTGCTTGGCTGTTGATACCGATACCCTTTGCAAACTGTTGTGCTGTGGAAGGCACACTGCAGTACAGATTGGGGATCTTGCCAATGCACGCATTACCATGAACACCCGTGTCCTATGGAGTGTCCAGCGTATCAAAGAATATCTTTATGATATTTCCGGCTAAATAACCATGCCAGTAAGGCGCACTACACTTTTATAATCAGGAGGTACCAGTAATGGCAAAAGTGAGAAAAGACAACAAAGGACGAAATCTTCGGCCCGGAGAAACTCAACGGGTAGATGGCAGCTATATGTATGTCTACAAATTAGGCACTAAAAAGAAATATCTTTACGACTCCGATCTCGCAAGTCTTCGTGTCAAAGAAAAGCAGATCAATAAAGATAAGGATGATGGCATCCGTACTCAGGAAGCTATGAAGCTTACCCTGAATGATATGTTCAAGGTCTACATGAATAACAACATCAAACTGAAGCCCTCTACCAGAGCAAATTATCTTTACCTGTGGGACTTCTATGTGAAAGAAGAGCCTTTCGCTAACATGCCTCTGCCGCAAATCCACAGAAGTGATATTCTCGCATTTTATACCAAACTTCTGAAACACGGCTTTGCTATCAACTCGCTGGAGAGTATCAACACCATTGTCCACCCTACGCTTGAAATGGCAGTAGACGACGATTACATCCGCAAAAATCCCAGCAAGGGCATTTACCGCAAGCTCAAAACAGATGGTAGCGCTCCAAAGCCTAAACGGCGGATCGCGCTCACTAAAACGCAACAGCAGAATTTCCTGCGTTTTATTGCCAAGTCCCCTACATACAGCCATTGGCTCCCCATCATGACTGTGCTCCTTGGAACAGGAATGCGTGTCGCAGAATGTACCGGCATTACCAAAAGCGATATTAACTTGAGCGAAAACACAATCTCGGTCAACCACAACTTAATCTACCGGGTCATTGACGGAAAAGCCGGATTTCACATTACCACTCCCAAAACTGAGAGCGGTACACGAATTATCCCTATCCTCTATCCAGAGGTGGCCGAGCAGCTTCGCCTCCAGATTGAAACCATCGATGCATTGTATCCAGACGATCAACTGGTGTTAGGAGGAGTTCACGGTTTTGTTTTCCGCAACCGAACCGGCTCATTCATGAGCGCCCACAATATCAATCGGGCGATTGAGAGAATCAGCGTAACTTACAACATGGAGGAAATGGATCAGGCTGAACTGGAAGACCGTGAACCGGATCTGCTCCCTCATTTTAGTGTTCACAACTTGCGCCACACCTTCTGTACCCGGCTCTGCGAAAGCACCAACGACATTAAATTCATTCAGCAAGTCATGGGGCATGCCGATTTCTCTACTACAATGGACATCTACACCCATATCACACAGGAGAATATGCAGGAGAAGGCAAAAAGCATTAGCACAAACATGAAGCTGATGTAAAAAGAAAGGCGAATCTGCATTTTATAAGCAGATCCGCCTTTCATATTGTTTCATCCGGTTTCGTAGGGTCTCGCGCAAAAGTTGTAGAAAAGTTGTAGTAACGCGATTTTTTGTAGTAAATGACCTCTTTAGTACAGCTTTGCTCCTGCCGGAATACTGTCATCCAGCATCAAAAGATTTAAGCCTTCCTGTCCGTCATACTCGTACACTGCGGAAATCAGCATACCCTCGGAATCAATACCCATCATCTTTCTCGGCGGCAGGTTTGTGATTGCCACACAGGTCTTACCAACCAGCTCTTCCGGCTCGTAATACTCGTGAATACCGCTTAAAATGGTGCGTTTCCGGTCTGTTCCGTCATTCAGTGTGAATTTCAGGAGCTTCTTGGACTTCGGCACTGCCTCACAGGCTTCGATCTTAACCACTCTGAAATCAGACTTGCTGAATGTCTCAAAGTCTACATCATCTGCAAACAAAGGCTCGATTTTCACCTTGGAAAGATCAATCTGTACGCTTGGCGCGGACACGGTTGCAGCCTCTGCAGAACCATTTACCGCTGCTTTTTCGGCTTTGTTTTCAGCCTTCTTTGGGTCCAGGGTCTTCATTGTGGGGAACAGCAGCACATCCCGGATGGAGGCGCTGTCGGTGAGCAGCATCACCAGGCGATCCACGCCAAAGCCCAGACCGCCCGTGGGGGGCAGGCCGTACTCCAGAGCGTTGATGTAGTCGTAATCCACCTGTGCCTTGCAGCCCGGCTCCAGAGCCTTGCGCTCGGCCACCTGGCGCTCAAAGCGGCCCTTCTGGTCGATGGGGTCATTCAGCTCGCTGAACGCATTGCCGTACTCGGTGCAGTCGATGAAATACTCAAACCGCTCGGTAAAGGCCGGCTCGTCCGGCTTGCGCTTGGCCAGGGGGCTGATCTCCACCGGGTAGTCATAGATAAAGGTGGGCTGGATCAGCTTATCCTCAACAAAGGCATCGAAGAACTCTGCCAGGATCGCACCCTTGGTGGGCACTTCCGGCAGATCCACCTTATGCTCCTTGGCGCAGGCAATGGCATCGGCATCGGTCTTCCAGTCGTAGTAGTCCACGCCGGAATACTTCTTCACGGCCTCCACCATGGTCAGGCGCTCCCAGTGGCTCATATCGATCTGCTTGCCCTGATACGGGATCACCAGGCTGCCGCAGATCTTGAGGGCAAGGCGCTTGTACAGCTCCTCCACCAGATCCATCATGCCATGGAAATCCGTAAAGGCCTGGTACAGCTCAATGGTGGTGAACTCCGGGTTATGCTTGGGGTCCATGCCCTCGTTGCGGAAGATGCGGCCTACCTCGTACACGCGATCCATGCCGCCCACGATCAGGCGCTTGAGGTACAGCTCGGTCTCGATGCGCAGCACCATGTCCATGTTCAGGGTGTTGTGGTGAGTGTAGAAGGGGCGTGCAGAAGCGCCGATCTCAAAGGGGGTCAGGATGGGGGTGTCTACCTCCAAAAATCCCTTCTCGTCCAGGTAAGCGCGAATCTCCTTCAGGATGCGGCTGCGCTTGACGAAGGTATCCTTGACCTCGGGGTTTGCGATCAGGTCCACATAGCGCTGACGGTAGCGGGTCTCGGTATCGGTCAGGCCGTGGAACTTCTCCGGCAGCGGACGCAGGCTCTTGGCCAGCAGGGTGATCTCCTCCGCACGAACACTCAGCTCGCCGGTCTTGGTGCGGAACACCTCACCCTTTACGCCAATGATATCGCCCAGGTCCAGCTTTTTGAAGGAAGCGTATGCTTCCTCGCCCAGGTCGTCCCGGCGGACGTAGAGCTGGATATCCCCCTTATCATCCCGCAGGTGGGCAAAGCTGGCCTTGCCCATCACGCGCTTGGACATCATACGGCCAGCCAGGCAGACGATGCGGCCGGCATCGGTCTCATTGGGCAGGTCGGCATACTCAGACTTCAGGTCAGCAGAGTAAGCGTCCTGGGGATACTTGGTCAAGGTAAACGGGTCGGCCCCGGCAGCGCACAGATCCGCCAGCTTCTGGCGGCGCACCTGCACCTGCTGGCTCTCGGTCAGGCCCGCGGCAGGGTTCTTCTTTTGTTCTTCCATTTCTTCCTCCCCTTTATATACAGCGCTTAGTTGGAAGCGTGGGTGATGCTCAGCACCTTGTAAATGACGGTGTGTCCAGAGGGCAGCAGCACCTCGGCGGTGGCGCCCACAGCCTTGCCCATCAGAGCGTGGCCCACAGGGCTCTCATCGCTGATCTTGCCCTTCAGGGGGTCGGCCTCGGTGCGGCCCACGATATCGTAGTCCTCTGCCTCGTCCTCGCCCTCCATCTGGATGGTGACATGGGTGCCAATGGAGACACTATCCACGCTCAGCTCGCTCTCGTCGATGACGACCGCATTCTTGATCATCTGCTCCAGCTCGGTGATGCGGTTCTCCACCAGGCCCTGGGTGTTTTTTGCCTCGTCGTACTCGCTGTTCTCGGACAGGTCGCCGTGGCTGCGGGCTTCCTTGATCTCCTCAGCCAGCTCCTTGCGGCGGACCGTCTTGAGGTATTCCAGTTCTTCCTGCATAGCCTTGAGGCCGGCGGCGGACATCTTGATTTCTTGTGCCATAGAGTGGGTCTCTCCTTGTTTATTTGTTGGGTGCAGCCGCAAGGCGGCGCACGAATGCCATTTTGACTTTCTTATTATAATAGCAAGCCAGGGCAATGTCAACAAAAACAACCGTATAGCGGCGCAAAAGAGAGGGGGATGCCCTTGGCAGCGGGAGCAGGACGGAAACTGCCCCTGTGTGTATAGGCTGTTCGGGGAGAGGATGCAAAAATACCCGGCGGGCACGCATCCTTTTTCTCCGATAGAGTTGGAGGAAAAACCAAGCGGAGCCGTCATTTTGCCCCTTGACCTTGCCAGCGGAGAGCGGTATAATGGGAACACAAAGGCGTATATTTATGCAAATAATGTGGATATATAGGGGGAATATGCAAATGGAACTGAAAAACCGCAGCTTTTTGAAGCTTTTGGACTATACCCCGGCGGAGATCGGGGCGCTGCTGGAACTGGCGGCAGACCTCAAGGCCAAGAAAAAAGCCGGCATCGCACATGACGGGCTGCGCGGTAAAAACATTGCCCTGATCTTTGAAAAGACCTCTACCCGCACCCGGTGCAGCTTTGAGGTGGCGGCGCATGACCTGGGGATGCAGGTCACCTATCTGGACCCTTCCGGCAGTCAGATCGGCAAAAAGGAGTCCATTGCGGATACTGCCCGGGTGCTGGGCCGGATGTTTGACGGCATCGAGTACCGGGGCTATGGGCAGGAGATCGTAGAGCAGCTGGCACAGTACGCCGGGGTCCCGGTGTGGAACGGCCTGACCAACGAGTTTCACCCCACCCAGATCCTGGCGGACTTTTTGACCATTCAGGAGCATTTTGGCCGCTTGCAGGGCATCCGGCTGGTGTATTTTGGGGATGCCCGCTACAATATGGGCAACAGCCTGATGGTGGGCTGTGCCAAGATGGGACTGCACTTTACTGCCTGTGCTCCCAAAGAGTACCAGCCGGACCCGGCTCTGGTGGCTCAGTGCCAGGCCATCGCCGCCCAGACCGGGGCCACCCTGACCTTTGAGACCGACCCCCAAAAAGCGGCCCAGGGTGCCGATGTGCTGTACACCGATGTGTGGGTCTCTATGGGCGAGCCAGTGGAGGTGTGGGCCCAGCGCATCCAGGACCTGGCGCCGTACCAGATCGATCAGACCCTGATGGAGCTTGCCGGGCCGCAGGCGGTGTTCATGCACTGCCTGCCCGCTTACCACGACCATAAGACCCAGGTGGGCCGGGAGATGGGGGAGCGCTTTGGCCGGGAAGCCATGGAGGTGACCGACCAGGTGTTTGAGGGGCCTCAGAGCATCGTGTTCGACGAAGCAGAAAACCGGATGCATACCATCAAAGCTGTAATGGCGGCGACGTTGGGCTATACCGGCTGAAAAGACAACAAGAGCCGCAGCAGTGCAGACTGCTGCGGCTCTTGACCATTTTATTTATGGGCCTGCCCTTTCCGGCAGGGGTTTTTAGGGGCTGCGGGCGCTCAGTCCGCCAGCAAACCGGCATCGGCCAGGCGGCGGCGCAGCACCGGACCCAGCACACAGGAGACACCCATCTTGGCCAGGTCAAACAGGATAAAGGGGTAGACGCATACCGCCAGCGCGTGGCCCAGGGTGCAGCCCATTTGGGCAATGAACCACAGAGTACCGAAACCGTAGCACACCGCCGTGCCCAGCACCAGGCCCAGCCAGCCCCGGAAGGGGTGGTAGCCGGTGCGCTCCAGCACCAATCCGGCGATCAGGGCCATGGGCACAAACCCGGCCAGATAGCCGCCCGTAGGCCCGGCCAGCTTAGCCAGTCCGCCGGCATAACCGGAGAATACCGGCAGCCCCGCTGACCGCACTCCACTTGGGCCCCAGCAGCCAGACGGCCAGAGCCACTGCAAAGTTGGTCAGAGAGATGGGCACCGCCCCAATGGGCAGCGACAAAGGCCCCAGCACGCACATTACAGCGGCCATCAATGCCGCCAGGGTCATGCGGTGGGTGTTCTGCTTAGAAAGATCCTTCATAATACATTCCTCCTGCGGGGTCGGCGTCCCAGCCTGCCCGGGGCGTGCCCCGGACTATTATAATCCCGGCGCAGGTGATCCGTCAACAAAAGAGGGACAAATAGAAGCCGTTCCTGCCGGAAAAGGTTACAGTGCGGTTTCTGCGGTGCGCACCAGGTATTCCATGGCCTGGATCGGCCACTGCCCGGCGGCGGTCTCGCCGGTCAGCATCAGGCTGGCTGCGCCGTCCAGGACCGCATTGTATACGTCCGATACCTCTGCCCGGGTGGGAACAGCACTGTGCTGCATGCTGTCCAGCAGCTGGGTCACCACCATAAAAGGCACCCCTGCGCTGCGGCAGATCTGGGTCAGCTGCTTTTGACAGGCGGGCAGCTCCCACAAAGGCATTGCGTTGCCCAGGTCGCCCCGTGCAATAACGATCTCATCCGCCAGGTCCAGAAACTGGGGCAGCGCCTGGACGCCCTCCAGGTTTTCGATCTTGGCAAAGACCCGGATCTCCGGTGCGCCTGCTTCAGCCAGAGCCTGGCGCAGGGTGCGCAGATCCTCGGCGCCCCGCACAAAGGGCAGCATGACCCCGGTCACCCCGCATTGCCGGGCAGCCCGAAGGTTTACCAGGTCATCTGCGGTAAGGGTAGGGCAGTGGATGTCGGCCCCTGGTGCGGCGATGCTTTTGCGGCTTTGCAGGATGCCGCCCCGCATCACCGTACAATTCAGCCCGGCGGGGTCCACTGCTTCTACCCGGAGCAGCAGCCGCCCATCGTCCAGCAGCAGCTCCTGTCCAGGCGCAAGCGCGGAGAACAAAGCATCGGGACAGGGCACGCCCCCTGCCCCCAGACGAAGGGCAGCGCCTTCTTCCAGCTGCATCGGCTGTGCCAGCTGCCCAATGCGCAGCTCCGGCCCTTGCAGGTCGATCAGGATCTGGTGGATGCCGGCGGCATGGGCTAAGTCCAGCCAGGTTTTGTGCTCTGCCAAAGACCCGTGGGACAGGTTGAACCGCAGACCGGTCATCCCCGCTTCAACCATTTGACGCAGGGTCAGTTCATCCGCACAGGCGGGGCCGATGGTGCCATAAAACTCCAAAATGATCACCTTTCCGTTTCTGCCAGGCCCAGTCCTGGGGGATGGGCGGCGTTTTCTCCAGTGTATCATACCGGCAGCGATTTTTCCAGGCGGCGGGACAACAAGAAAAAAACCGCTTGTCCAAAGACAAGCGGTTTTGGTGGTTGCGGGGGCCGGATTTGAACCAACGACCTTCGGGTTATGAGCCCGACGAGCTACCAGACTGCTCCACCCCGCGATATTTGGTTTTGTACGTTCAGCGCTGTTTGCTGACTGCTCAAGTATAATACCATACAACCGGGGATGTGTCAAGCCTTTTTTGAAAAAAGTTTCAGAAAATAAAAACTGGGCCCATTTGCTGCGGGAAAGGGCGCAAAAAAGCGGCTGGCAGATCAGCCAGCCGCAGGAGATGCGGGGTCCAGGTCCGTGCCCGGGCAGGGTGCTCAGCGCTTTCTGCGCAGACGGCGCAAGAACAGCACGACAGCCAGCACCACGGCGGCCAGCAGCACCACAGGCCAGGCCATGACCAGCCAGACCACAAGCTGCTGCGCACCGGCTACAAAGCCCTGCCAGCCTTCCGAGAAGGCTGCGCCCAGGCGCTGGATAAAGTTTTCAGCCGTGGGGGAGTAGGTCTGCACCTCGTTCAAAGACAGGTACACGGTGCAGCACTGGATCTGATCCTCATACCAGTTCATCTGGCTCTGCCAGCTTTCCAGCTGGTACTGCACCTCGTTCAGGCTGGATTCGATCTCCAGCAGGTCGGCCAGCGTATCGGCCTGGGCTTGCAGCTGCAGCAGGCGCTCCCGCTGGGCCTGCAGGTTGGCCAGGCGGGCTTCCAGATCCATGTACTGTGTGGTGATGTCCTCAGCCTGCTGACTTTGGTTCACCAGGTTGCCGGTCTGTGCCGCAGCCTGCAAAAAGCTCTCGTAGTTTTCCTGCGGCACCCGCAGGGTCAAGGACAGGCAGCGCTGCTCCTCCGGCCCGGAGCCTGCATATTCCTCGCTGGATTCCAGATAGCCGCCGGCGGTTGCCAGGGCTTGGTCCAGCTGTGCCCGGGCGTCGTCGTAATCCTTGCTTTCCAGGGTAAGGCGGGCGGTGTAGATGATCTTGGCCCCAGCCTGGGCGGCTTCCTGTCCGCCGGTGCGGGCCTGCGGTTCCAGCGCACGGTCCGCCGCAATTTCCGGCAGGGCGTTTTCCATATCCATCTGGTAGCTGGCCATCTGGGGGACAGCATTCCGGGCGGACATCACAGCGGCGGTGCTGTTAGCCGAGCCGGCCCGCATCCCGATGCCCAGGGTAGAAAACCCGATCGCGCCGCAGCAGAGAAAACCCACCCCAAAGCAGGCCGCAATGCCCAGCACCCGTTTGAGCGGGAAATACACCGCCTTTTTGCGGGCAGGTGCCGCCGGGGCGGGGGGCTGTGCGGTCTGCATCGCCAGCAGACGGGCCTTCAGCTCCTCGGAGGCGTGGAGATCATCCACCTCTGCCTTGTATTCATACCATTTCATCTTCGATCTCCTCCTTCAGCATCGTATGTAGCTGTGTCCGTGCCCGGCGCATCCAGCTCAGCACTGTATTGGTGGGCGCACCCAGCATCCGGCCGATCTCCGCCGCTGTATATCCTTCATAATAATGGAGGTAAATAGCGTTGCGGTAATTTTCCGGCAGAGCCCGCACCGCATCCAGCACGCTGCCGTCCGCCGCTTCCGGCGCAGGCAGGTTCTCGTCCAGCTCGGTGTCCTTTTGGCGGGCGGCACGGGTGATGTCCCGGCAGCGGTTGATGGCGACCCGCAGCAGCCAGGCTTTCAGGTGCTCCTCGCTTTCAAAGTGCCCGGTGTAGTTCAGCAGCTTTTCAAATACATCTTGGGTCACGTCCTCGGCATCGGCCGCGCAGCTGCAATTGTGCATGGCTGCGCGGTACACCGCATCGCTGTAACGCTGTACGGCCAGCGTAAAAACCTCATCTCGCTTGAGTTGCCCCATAGCTGTCACACTCCCTTGGTCGTCTATTGCAGCAGATCCGGTCGGGCACCCCGGCAGGGGATGCTCCGCGGCATTGCCTGGGACGGGCTGGGATGATCTGGGACAAGGGGCTGGCCCTGCGCACCGCCGGGTGGCTGCGCACCGGTCCAGCGGGCTCCTTTCATCTTGTATACGTCCGGCCCGCCGTGATGATTGCATCAGGATCGAAGATTTTTTTGTACCAGAGGCAGCTTTCCCCGCCGCCGGTGCGGTTAGTATAACATGGACACGCAGAAAATAAAAGAGGGATTTGTTCCGAATTTGGTCGGATGCCCAGACAGGCAAAACTTTACAGGAGCAGGAGATTTTTGGATGGTCCCGGCCCGGCCCCGCCGTTTATCTGGCAGAAAAGTGCCTGCCCTGGCAGCTGCAGCGGCCGCAGCAAAAATGCGGGAGGGCGCACTTTTGCACAGCGGGGGTACAAATTGCACAAAAGCCCGGCGGGAAGTTTGGCGGGTGCGAGGATGTTTTTTTCATGAAAAACATTTGAAAATTCTCTGAGGTGTGGTATTATCTTTGTAAAATATGCCACAAAGGCAGAGAGAAAGCTCTGCTGGGCGGAAATGAGGGAAAAACCGATATGAAATACGCAAGCAACAATATCCGTAATATCTTGATTGCAGGCCATGCCGGCAGCGGCAAAACTACGCTGACGGAAGCATTGGTCTATTTTTCGGGCGCTGCAGAGCGTATGGGCCGGGTCGAAGACGGCAGCACGGTGTCGGACTTTGACCCCGAGGAGGCCAAGCGCAAGGCCAGCCTGTCGGCATCCGTTGTGCCGGTGGAGTACGATGGCATCAAGTACAACCTCATTGATGCGCCGGGCCTGTTTGACTTTGAGGCCGGTGAGTACGAGGGCATTCGTGCGGCAGAAAGTGTGCTGGTCTGCGTTTCTGGACGCAGCGGCGTGACCGTAGGCGCAGAGAAGGCGTTCCAGCTGGCACGGAAAAACGGCAAGGCTGCCATGGTGTTCGTGACCAAGTGCGATCTGGAGAATGCCAACTACTTCAAGATCCTGGAGGATATGAAGATCAAGTTTGGCTCCACCATCTGCCCCTGTGTCGTGCCCGCTAAGCTGGACGACGGCACCCCGGTGTATATCAACCTCTTCAGCCAGAAAGCCTTTAAGTATGAGGGCGGCAAGCAGGTGCAGATCGACCTGCCGGATATCGGCCACCGTTTCCAGGGCCTGATCGAGGCCATGAGCGAGGCCATCGCAGAGACCGACGATGAGCTGATGGAGAAGTTCTTCGGCGGCGAGCCGTTTACCACGGAAGAGATCGTGGAAGGCATGCGCAAGGGCGTCAAGGACGGCCTGATCACCCCCGTATTCTGCGGCAGCGCCGTCAACCAGCAGGCGCTGGATATGCTGCTGTACAATATGCGCAAACTGCTGCCCAGCCCGGAGCATGATGCCAGCGTCCTGGCAGAGGATGCCACCGGCGAGCCGGTGGAGCTGCACTGCAATGAGACAGAGCCTACCGCAGCCTACGTTTTTAAGACTGTGGCGGATCCCTTTGTGGGCAAGCTGAGCTATCTGCGTGTCATCAGCGGCAAGGTGGGCGCAGGCTGCGCACTGGTCAACGCCCGCACCGGCGACACCGAAAAGATCGCAAAGCCCCTGACTGTCTGCGGCAAAAAGCAGGCAGAGACCGAGAGCATCGGCGCAGGCGATATCGGCGCTGTGGCAAAGCTGATCTCGGCCCGCACCGGCGATACCCTGTGCGACGCTGCCCGTGTGGTCAAGCTGCCTGCACCGGCCTTCCCGCTGCCCAGCCTGTGGATGGCGGTCACCGTTTCCAAGAAGGGCGACGAGGGCAAGATCTCCAGCGCACTGGCCCGCCTGATGGAGGAGGACCCCACCCTCAGCTACCAGAACAACGCCGAGACCCATCAGCAGCTGATCGGCGGCCTGGGCGAGCAGCATCTGGACGTGGTCAAGGCCAAGCTGAAGAACAAGTTTGGCGTGGAGATCGGCCTGGAGGCACCCCGCATCGCCTACCGTGAGTCCATCCGCAAGCCCTGTCAGAAGCAGGGCCGTCATAAAAAGCAGACCGGCGGTCATGGTCAGTTTGGTGACGTCATCATCAACTTTGAGCCCTGCGACAGCGAGCAGGTGGTCTTTGAGGAAAAGGTGTTCGGCGGCAGCGTGCCCAAGAACTTCTTCCCCGCTGTGGAAAAGGGCGTGCGTCTGGCCGCTGAAAAGGGCGTGCTGGCCGGATACCCGGTGGTGGGCCTGAAAGCCACCCTGCTGGACGGCAGCTACCACCCGGTGGACAGCTCGGAAATGGCCTTTATCATGGCTGCAAAGCTGGCCTATAAGGCGGCTATGCCGGAGGCTGGCCCCGTTCTGCTGGAGCCTGTCCACACCGTCAAGGTCCATGTGCCCAACGACAACACCGGCGACATCATGGGCGATATGACCAAGCGCCGCGGCCGTGTGCTGGGCATGGAGCCGGATGAGGACGGTATGCAGACCATCCTGGCCGAGGCACCTCTGGCCGAGCTGTCCAACTTTACCACCTTCCTGCGGCAGACCACCCAGGGCCGGGGCTGGTTCAGCACTGAGTTTGCCCGCTATGAGATTCTGCCGGAGTCTCTGGTGTCCGCTGTGGTGGAGCAGGCCAAGAAGCTGGGCAACCTGGACGAGAGCAGCGACGACTGACCTTTTTAGCCGCAGCTGATGCGCCTGCCGGCGCATGATATCCCAGACATCTCCGCAAAGCCCTGTCGGCAATTCCCTCTGCCGGCGGGGCTTTTTTGGGGCGCAGCGCCCCGCTGAAACAGCTGTGTTTGTTTGCAGCAAAACAGCCCTCTGTCAAAGACCCTTTGCAGGTCCGGACAGGGGGCTGTTTTTTGGTTTTACGGTTTTGCGGGGGTCACAGCTCCAGCTCGGTTTTCCGTCCGCTGGGGCGGTAAGGGGTCAGGCGCACGCCGGCTTTTTGGAACATGAAGCGTGCCGCGATGCTGGAGTCGGAATCGTGGTATTTGTCGCTGTAATACACCACCTCACGGATGCCGGATTGGATGATGGCTTTGGTACATTCGTTGCAGGGGAACAGGGTGACGTAGACCCTGGCCCCTTTCAGGTTGTTGTGGGCGCTGTTGAGGATGGCGTTCAGCTCTGCATGACAGACGTACATATATTTTGTGTTCAGCGGTTCGCCCTCCCGGTCCCAGGGCATGGCGTCGTCATCGCAGCCAATGGGCATGCCGTTGTAGCCAAGAGAGAGGATCTTGTTTTCCGGGCTGACGATGCAGGCCCCGACCTGGCTGCTGGGGTCCTTGGAGCGCATCGCAGTCAGCAGTGCGATGCCCATAAAATATTCGTCCCAGTTGATATAGTCGCTGCGCTTCATCGGCAAAGACCTCCTGCGTTTTTTCCCTATTCTACCACTCGGCAGCAGGCAAAACAACCGGCGCTGCGCCGTGCGGCACAAAAAAGCGCCCGCACCCTGTACAGGGCGGGCGCAGGAGGATCACAGCTTCTGCTGCCAGGACATCTCCCAGAATGTCAGCTCGTACCGAGAGCAGGCGGTGAAGATATCGGTCAGGTGGGCCAGCTGCGGCTCGGTGTAATGGGCGGTCAGCCGGTCCAGGGTGTCCAGCAGCACCTGGTTGCTGGCGGCATACCCCTCGGACAGATAGCCCTGCACCCATTCGCCATAGAAGGGGTCCTGCACGGATTCCGGCCGGGCAGCGACCATGCGCTGGGCGATCTGCTGGTAGCTGCAAGCGCAGGCCAGGATCGCGGTCAGAGCCTCGGCTTCGCCCTCTTCATAGGCGATGCGCAGCATATAAGATGTATAGGACAGGCTGTCCAGAGCCCGGGGGGTCTGGTCCAGTTCCTGCTGGGTCACGTTCAGTTTGGCCAGATAGCCGCTGTGGATATCCAGCTCACCATCCATCACCGGGATGTACTGGGCAAACAGACGGGCGATCTCCAGGCTTTTTGCCTTGGCCACGCCGATGGCAAACGCTTTGGAATAATCCTGCAGATAGAGGTAGTCCTGCAGGATATAAAAGCGGAACTTCTCCTGGGGCAGGGTCCCGTTCTGGATACCCAGCACAAAGGGGTGGGTGTTGTAGGCGTCCCAGATGGGGGCCACGGCCTGCATCAGTCGCTGTGTCGTAGTCATGCTTGTGCCTCCTGTGCAAATTCTCCGTTCAGGTCAAAGTTATGTGCCATAGGGCCTGCACCCTGGCCCAGATCCAGCATGGCGGCCAGTGCGCCGCTGATATAGGCTTTGGCGCGGCGCACCGAGTTCTCCAGATCAAAGCCCTTGGCCAGGTTGGCGGCAATGGCAGAGGAGAGGGTGCAGCCGGTGCCGTGGGTGTTGGGGTTTTGGATGCGCTTTCCCTGGAACCACTGGGACTGGCCGTCGGCGTACAGCAGATCGTTGGCGTCGTTGACCCGGTGCCCGCCCTTGACCAATACGGCGCAGCCGTAGCGGCGGCCGATCAGGGCGGCGGCAGCTTCCATATCCGCCGGGGTCTGGATGGTCATGCCGGAGAGGATCTCCGCCTCCGGGATGTTGGGGGTCAGCACGGCGGCCAGGGGCAGCAGCTCCTGCTTCAGGGTCTCAATGGCTTCCGGCTCGATGAGCCGTGCACCGGAGGTGGCCACCATCACCGGGTCCACCACGATCTTCTGTGCCTGGTACTGGCGCAGACGCTGGGCAATGGCCCGGATCAGCGGAGCGCTGGATACCATGCCGATCTTAACAGCGTCCGGGCGGATGTCGGTAAAGATCATGTCCAGCTGCTGGCACAAAAACTCCGGGCTTACTTCCAGGATGCCGCTTACACCGGTGGTGTTCTGGGCGGTCAGTGCGGTGATGGCGGTCATGGCATAGACACCATTCATGGTCATGGTCTTCAGGTCTGCCTGGATGCCTGCGCCGCCGCTGCAATCGCTGCCGGCGATAGAGAGTGCTGTTTTCATGGAAAAACTCCTTTCGGTTTAGCCGCCAGAGCGGCAGGGTCGGCAGGGCGGCGGCGCCGCTGCACAGGATAAGGGGGCCAAAGCACCGGGTGCAGAATTTAGCCCTGGATCATCTGTTGGGACAGGGCGCGGAGATGCCGGCACTGGGCCTGGATGTCTTGGGCGCTGAAGATGGCGCTGACCAGTGCTACGCCGTCTGCGCCGCAGCCGGCCAGCTGCAGCAGATTGTCGGCCTGGATGCCGCCAATGGCGACCACCGGCAGATCCACAGCCTGGCAGATCTCCCGCAGGGTCTGGTGGGGCAGGGGACGGGCATCCGCCTTGGTGGAGGTGGCAAACATGGCCCCTACGCCCAGGTAGTCCGCACCGTCTGCAGCGGCCTGCAAAGCCTCCTGCACCGAGTGGGCCGAAACGCCCACCAGCAGCTTGTCCCCGGCGATGCGCCGCACCTGCCGGGCGCTGAGGTCCTGCTGCCCCACATGGACTCCGTCTGCACCGCAGGCCAGGGCAAGCTCGACATCATCGTTGATGATAAAGGGCACCCCGTACTGTCGGCAGAGCTGGGCCATCTGCCGGGCTTCCTCCAACAGCAGGCGGGGGTCGGCGTGCTTTTCCCGCAGCTGGACACAGGTGACCCCGCCTTTCAGAGCCTGTTCCACCTGCCACAGCAGCGTATGCTCCCCCGTCCAGGCCCGGCTGGTCACGGCATAGAGCAGCATATGGTTCTTATTGCATTTCATACTTTGCACCTGCTTCCAATTCTTCGGGTGTTAGGTGATAGATCGTATCGATGATGGCAGTGCGGTAGCTGGCGTTGCCCTGGCCGGGCAGAAGGCGCTGTGCCGCCAGTTCCCCCGCCAGCCCCATGGTGCACAGTGCCGCCACTGTGGCCCAAGACGCCTGTTGGGGGGACGCTGCCAGAAAGGCCCCGGTCAGGGCCGAGAGCTGACAGCCTGTGCCGGTGACCCGGGCCATCATGGGGTGGCCGTTGCGCACGACCCAGCTGTTTTGTCCGTCGGTCACAAGGTCGGCGGCTCCGGTCAGCGCCACGACCGCCCCGGTGCGCCGGGCCAGGCTTTGGGCCAGGGTCTCGGTCTGGGGCAGTGTGCAGGCGGTGAGCTGGTCCTGCGGGGCGGCATCCACTCCGTGGGCAAGGCCGCTGCCCTGGGCCAGGACCTTGATCTCGGAGCTGTTGCCCCGGATGGCGGTGAACCGCACCTGTTCCAGCAGCTGTGCGGCAGCACGGGCCCGAAAAGCCGAGGCGCCCACCCCCACAGGGTCCAGCAGCACCGGCAGCCCCAGGGCGTTGGCCTGCCGCCCGGACGCCAGCATGGCGGGCAGGGTCTGGCTGTGCAGTGTGCCCAGGTTCAGCACCAGCGCATCCGCATGGGCGGTGACCTCCGCCGCTTCCTCCGGGTCGTCTGCCATGATGGGAGAGGCCCCGCAGGCCAGCAGCAGGTTGGCGCAATCGTTTGCGGTGATGTAGTTGGTGATGCAGTGGACCAGCGGCTGGCGCTGCCGCACCTGCGTCAAGAAGTTTGTCAGCATGGTGTCAGTTCCCTTTTTGTCAGCGGCGGTCCATCATCTGCTGCAGAACATGCGACCGCTTCAAACCATACAGGACCACCGCCGAGATGATGGCGCCCCCCGCCGTGGAGACCAGGAAGGGGAAGATATAGGCGTAAAACGCAACGCTGGCAGCGCTTTGCCCCATCAGGAAGATGGCCACAGGGTAAGCGCACAGCCCGCCCAGCACCGAAGTGCCGAACACTTCGCCCAGCAGGGCGGCCGGCAGGCTGTGGGTGCGGCGGTAGGCCAGCCCGCACAGCAGCGCACCGCACATCCCGCCGGGGAAAGCCAGCAGGCTGCCCAGACCCAGCAGGTTGCGCAGCAGTGCAGCCGTAAAGGCCACCCCTACGCTGTACCCAGGCCCCAGCAGCACGCCGCACAGCACATTGACCATGTGCTGCACCGGGGCGCATTTGCTGCCAAATACCGGGAAGGAGAACAGGCTCCCCACCACGGCCAGGGCACAGAATACCCCGGCCAGAGCCAGCTTCTGGGTGCGATCGTTTTTCATAAGAGGTTCCTCCTTTTAGAACGGCCGCGAGACACTGCCGCGCAGCGCTCCCGGCACAAAGGCAGGCCCTTGGCCCGGGGGCCAAAGGCTGCGGAAGTTCGGTCGGAGCTTGCTGGCTCCCTCTCACGCCGGAACACGGCTTCCCATCGCTGCATACTCGCGGCCCAGGGCGCTCCCCCTCAGCCGGGCCACAAAAAAACAGGAGGGTCCCCTGCGGACCCTCCTGTAAAAAATCTGGATACTGACTTCCTACGGCGGCATTATCCGCATCAGGTAAAGGGTCGAAGTTGGAGTACTTCCTCTCAGCCTGCCTATACAAGCTCCCCTGTGTTTTTAGTTGTGACGCCATCCAGTATACACGCTGCGCAGGGGAAATGCAAGACCTTTGCGTCCGCACCGGCAGAGGGAACCGTTCCAGCCATTCCAGCCTGTGCCATACAAGCCAGAACAGTGGATAATCTGGGATATATCACGCTTTTTCGAGAAAACGGTACAAACTACCGCATTGTGTAGACATTTTGCACCCCCAAAAGCCAAAAAAAGATTGCTTTCTCGGAATAGTTCCATATACTATAAACTAAACGGACAACGTATATTGCAAATAAACCGGTAAAATTAGAACAATTTGCACAAAGAAGAAACGCAAACCATAGGAGGATCGTCCCCATGTTGGAACCCATCACCAGCGAGACCCTGGCTCATGTGCGCACGCCGGAGATGCGGGACTATGCCCGCATCTACCTGGATGTGTACCAGCAGTTTGCCCGGGACGTGGAGCAGTTCGGTCTGCCCTTTGCCCGGCAGGACCCCAACCGGACCGAAGCACAAGCGCTGCGCCGCAGCCTGCCCCAAAAAGGGGTGCAGGTGCGCAGCGGCGGAGCAAGCCTGGTGTGGCGGTGGCACTCTTCCGCCTGCGAAGCCTGCCGCAAGGGACAGGGGACCGAGACGATGCTGCTTTCCCTCCGGTGCCACCGGGATTGCTTTTTCTGCTTTAATCCCAACCAGGAGAATTACCAGCAGTTCTGCACCCAGATGCAGGATTGGCGGGGGCAGCTGGACCGGCTTGCAGCCAGCGGCCAGCGGCTGACCCACCTGGCCCTTACCGGCGGAGAGCCGCTGCTGTACCCCCAGCAGGCGGTGGAGTTTTTTGCCCGGGCGCGGCAGCTGTTCCCGGGTGTGCATCTGCGGCTGTACACCTCCGGAGATCTGCTCACCCGTCCGCTGGCCCAGCAGCTGCGCCAGGCCGGGCTGGATGAGATCCGTTTTTCCATCAAGCAGGAGGACGCGCCCGCCCAGCAGGAGGCGGTGCTGCAAAATCTGGAGATGGCGGTGGAGCTGATCCCGGATGTGCTGGTGGAGATGCCGGTATTCCCCGGTGGTCAGGATCAGATGCGGCAGCTTTTGCTGCGGCTGGACAAGGCCGGGGCCAAGGGCATCAATCTGCTGGAGCTGTGCTTCCCCTACAACAATGCGCCGGAGTTTGCACGCCGGGGCCTGCAGTTGCGCTGGCCGCCCTACCAGACCCTGTACAACTTCTGGTATGCAGGGGGGCTGCCGGTGGCAGGCAGCGAGCTGGAGTGCCTGCGGCTGCTGGAGTTTGCAGCACAGCAGGATCTGCGGCTGGGGGTACACTATTGCAGCCTGGAAAATAAAAATACCGGCCAGGTCTGGCAGCAGAACCATCAGATCCCCTGCACAGACCCCACCCTGATGCACTCGGAGAAGGATTTTTACCTCAAGGCGCTGAAGGTGTTTGGGGCCGAGGCCCGGCGGGCACTGCCGCTGCTGCGGCAGGCAGGCTGCCCGGTGCAGGTGGACCCGGAACACCAGGCGGTGCAGTTCCATCCGCAGGATCTGCACCACTTGCAGGGAGACCCGGAGCTGGGGGTCTCCTATCAGATCATGGAACTGCGGGACGGGGTGCCCACAGCACGGGAGCTGCGGCTGGACCGCACCACCCTGCGCACCCTGTGTCCCGGGGATCTATAAAAACAGACAAGAAGAGAAGGAAATGAGAGAATGGAACAACAACTGACCCACTTTGATGCCAGCGGCAACGCTGTAATGGTGGATGTGTCCGGCAAGGCGGTCACCAGCCGGACGGCAGTGGCCCAGGGCAGCATCCTGGTCAACGAGGCGGTGCGCCGTGCAGTGCAGGATGGAACGGTGCAAAAAGGAGATGTGTTGGGTGTGGCCCGGGTCGCCGGGATCATGGCGGTCAAGCGCACTTCGGACCTGATCCCCATGTGCCACCCGCTGATGATCCGCAAATGCAGCGTGGATTTTACGGTGGATGAGGCCGAAAATTCGATCACCGCTGTATGCACGGTGAAATGCGAGGGGCAGACCGGCGTAGAGATGGAGGCGCTGACCGGTGTGTCGGTGGCGCTGCTGACCATCTACGATATGTGCAAGGCCATTGATAAGACTATGACCATGACCGACATCCATCTGGTGGAAAAAACGGGCGGAAAAAGCGGGCATTTCATCAACCCCCGCGCAGAGAAAGGCGGGAGTTTGTGATCGACAGAGAGGGTCGATGGATCGACTATTTGCGCATCTCCATCACCGACCGATGCAACCTGCGCTGTCAGTATTGCATGCCGGAGTGCGGGGTGGAAAATCTGCCCCATGACCAGATCCTGCAATACGATGAGATCTTGCGGATCGCCGGGGTCATGGCCCGGGAGCTGGGCCTTGCCAAGATCAAGGTCACCGGCGGTGAGCCGCTGGTACGCCGGGACTGCCCGGAGCTGATCCGTCAGCTCAAGGCGCTGCCCGGTATCCAGAATGTCACCCTGACCACCAATGGGGTGGAGCTGGCCCGGCAGATGCTGCAGCTGGCGCAGGCCGGGGTGGACGCCATCAATATCAGCCTGGACACCCTGGATGCGGCGGAGTTTGCCCACATCACACGGCGGGATATGCTGCCCCAGGTGCTGGAGGGCATCCGGGCGGCGCAGGCGTTCCCCCAGGTGCTGCTGAAATTGAACGTGGTGCCCATTGCGGAGCAGGACGAGACCCTGCTGGAGCTGGCGGCCTTGGCGCGGGAGTGTCCGATCCATGTGCGCTTTATTGAGATGATGCCCATTGGGTTTGGCCGCAAATACCGCTCCCGCTCAGAGGCAGAGCTGGTGGAGCTGCTGGGACAGCGGTTCGGCCCCTTGACCCCCGTGGAGGGAAACTACGGCAACGGGCCGGGGCATTACTATGCGGTGCCGGGCTTTCAGGGCCGGGTGGGCTTTATCAGTGCGATCAGCCATAAATTCTGCGACAGCTGCAACCGTGTGCGGCTGACAGCGGACGGCTATCTCAAGACCTGTCTGCAGTACGAGAGCGGCCGCGACCTGCGGGAGATGCTGCGGACGGGCTGCACCGATGCACAGCTGTGTGCAGCCATCCGGGAGGCGATCCTGGCAAAGCCTGCCTGCCATCATTTTACCGAAGTCAACTGCCCGGATGCGGAGCATCGGGCGATGTCTCAGATAGGAGGATAAATTTCATGGGAAAGATCTATGCAGTTTGCACCAGTCCGGAAAAGGGTACGCTGAAAACAAACGTGGGCAAGGCGGTTTTGCAGGTGGGCCATGGCCTTGTGGGGGACGCCCATGCCGGCCCCTGGCACCGGCAGGTCAGCCTGCTGAGCAAGGAGAAGATCGATACATTCCGCGAGAAACTCTGGGTGGAGTACGGCGCTTTTGGCGAGAATCTGGTGGTGAGCGGGTTTGATTTCCGCAATCTGCCGGTGGGCTCCCGTTTTGCGGTGGGAGACGTGGTGCTGGAGATGACCCAGATCGGCAAAGAGTGCCACAACGGCTGTGCCATCCGCCAGCAGACCGGAGACTGCATCATGCCCCGGGAGGGCGTGTTTGCCCGGGTGCTGCAGGGGGGCGAGGTGCAGGTGGGAGACGAGATGACCCTGCTTCCCCCGCTGGAGAACCCGCCCCTGCGTGCCGGGATCATCACCTTGTCGGATAAGGCCAGCCGGGGCCAGCGCCAGGACGAGAGCGGCCCGCTGATCGCCCAGATGCTGACCGAGGCGGGCTATCAGGTGGAGGAGAGCCTGGTCCTGCCGGACGAAGAAAAAGCGCTGAAGACCCAGCTGATGCGCCTGGCAGATGGGCGGCAGCTGAATCTGATCCTGACCACCGGCGGCACCGGCTTCTCCCCCCGGGATATCACCCCGGAGGCTACCTGCGCTGTGGCCGACCGCAATGCCCCCGGCATCGCAGAGGCCATGCGCTTCCACAGCCTGAGCATCACCCCCCGGGCCATGCTGTCCCGCGGGGTCAGCGTGCTGCGGGGCAAGACCCTGATCGTCAACCTGCCGGGCAGCCCCAAGGCTGTGCAGGAAAGCTTGTCCTACATCCTGCCCACCCTGGAGCATGGGGTGCGCATTGCGGCAGGTCTGGCAGGCGAGTGCGCCCGCCGCTGATAAACAAAAACGATACAACGGTTTTTGAGAGCAGGAGATATTTGGGTATGAAGGATCATGTTTTTTCCCGCCGCAGCTTTTTGGGCGGATGTGCCGGTGTCGGTGCCGGTGCTGTGCTGGCCGGGTGCGGCGCTGCTTCCAGTCCCGCTGCCAGCTCGGCGCAGAGCACGGCATCCAGCGCAGCGCCCCAGACGGTGGAGCTGACCGTGTTTGCTGCGGCTTCGCTGACCGAGACCCTCTCCGCCATTGGAGAGCAGTATACCCTGGATCACCCGGAGGTGCAGTTCCGGTTCAATTTTGACTCTTCCGGCACCCTCAAGACCCAGATCCAGGAGGGGGCGGTCTGTGACCTGTTCATCAGCGCAGGTCAGAAACAGATGAACCAGCTGGATGCTGCCGCCGAGGCTGAGAAAAACCCGGATCAGCTGGACTTCGTACAGCCCGGCAGCCGGGTGGATCTGCTGGAAAACAAGGTCACCCTGACCGTCCCGGCAGAGAACCCCAAGCAGATCCAGAGCTTTGAGCAGCTGGCAGAGCATCTGACCGCAGGGGATATCCTGTTCTGCATGGGAAACGGGGATGTTCCGGTGGGGCAGTATACCCAGAAGATCCTGTCCTACTACGGCCTGGACGAGCAGGCTCTGGCCAAAGCGGGGGTCATCACCTACGGTTCCAACGTCAAGGAGGTGACCACTCAGGTCAAGGAGGCCAGCGTGGATGCGGGCGTGGTCTACTGCACCGATGCATTCAGCGCTAAGCTCACGGTGGTGGACGAGGCTGCTGCAGAGATGTGCGGTCAGGTGGTGTACCCGGCAGCCGTGATGCGGACAGCCGCCTGCCCGGAGCAGGCACAGCAGTTTTTGGACTACCTGGCTACGGAACCTGCTATGGAGGTGTTCCGCAGCGTCGGGTTCGTGCCGGTGAGCTGAGATGGATTGGTACCCGCTTTTTAACAGCCTGCGCATTGCTCTGATCAGCTGCGGAGTGGTGTTTTTTACAGGCATTTTTGCAGCCTATTATGTGGCGCGGCTGCCCCGGGCTATAAAAGGCGTGCTGGATGTGATCCTCACGCTGCCCATGGTGCTGCCCCCCACGGTGGTGGGCTACTTTTTGCTGCTGCTGTTGGGGACACGCCGTCCCCTGGGGCAGTTTTTTGGGCAGTTTGGCATCCGGCTGGTGATGAACTGGTACAGTGCCATTTTTGCCTCGATCGTGGTGGCGTTTCCGCTGATGTACCGCACCGCCCGGGGCGCATTTGAGAGCTTTGACGAGGATCTGGCAGATGCCGCCCGCACCCTGGGCCTGTCGGAAGGATATGTGTTCTGGCGTGTGCGGATGCCGGTGTGCCGCCAGGGGATCCTGGCCGGTGCAGTGCTGGCCTTTGCCCGGGCGCTGGGCGAGTACGGCGCTACCAGTATGCTGGCGGGCTACACGCCCGGCCGGACGGCCACCATTGCAACCACCGTCTATCAGCTTTGGCGTACCGATAACGAAGCGGCTGCCCTGCAATGGGTGCTGGTGGATGTGGCGATCTCGGCGGTGGTGCTGCTGGCAGTGAACCTATTGGAGAAAAAACAAAAACAGGGGAGGCAGCGCAGATGAAGCTCTGGGTGGATATTGAAAAACGCCTACCGGGGTTTCATTTGCAGGTGCAGTTTGCCGCTGATGCCGAGGCCACCGCTTTGCTGGGAGCCTCCGGCTGCGGCAAAAGCATGACCCTGCGCTGCATTGCCGGGGTGGAGCGGCCGGATAAGGGCCGCATCTGTCTGGGGGACCGGGTGCTGTTTGACAGCGAGGCCGGCATCGACCTGCCGCCCCAGCAGCGCCGGGTAGGGCTGCTGTTCCAGAGCTATGCCCTTTTCCCCCATATGACCCTGGAGCAGAACGTGGCCTGCGGGCTGCGGCAGGACAAGACCCTTTCCAAGGCCGAGCGTGCTGCCCGCTGCGCCGCAATGATCCAGAAACTGGGGCTGTCCGGCCTGGAAAAACGCCTGCCCGGGCAGCTGTCCGGCGGGCAGCAGCAGCGGGCGGCACTGGCCCGCATCCTGGTGGGACAGCCGGAAGCGCTGCTGCTGGACGAGCCGTTCAGCGCCCTGGACAGCTTCCTGCGGGAAGAAGTGGAGGCGCAGCTGGCGGCTCTGCTGGCCGAGTTTGACCGTCCTGCCCTGCTGGTGACCCATAACCGGGACGAAGCGTACCGGTTGTGCCCCGCACTGGCGGTGTTGGAAAAGGGCCGGGTGCTGCGCAGCGGCCCCACCCGGCAGGTCTTTGCCGACCCCCAGACCCTGGCCGCCGCCCGGCTTACCGGGTGCAAGAACATCCTGCCCTGCGTCCGGCGTGCGGAACATACCGTGGAGCTGGCAGGCTGGGGCAGGACGCTGCGGGTGGAAAAGGCGGTGCCGGAGCACTGCCGTTTTGTGGGCGTGCGGGCGCACGATCTGCGGCGCCCATTGCCAGGGGCGGAGAACCTGGTGCCGGTGCGCCCGGGCCAGGTGAGCGAGGACCCCTTTGATTGGAACCTGGACTGTACCAGCCCGGCGGGGGTCGGGCATCTGTGGTGGAAGGTGTCCAAGGGCACCTTGATCGAGCCATGCCCGCCTTTGCCGGATATGCTGGAGATACCGGCATCTGCTATCATGCCGCTGATCGGAACTGAGGAGGATTTGCATCAATGAAATTGATCGAGACACGGCAGGCCGTGGGCCATGTGCTCTGCCATGATATGACCCAGATCATCCGGGGCGTTACCAAGGATGCCCGCTTCCGGAAGGGACACGTTGTCACCGAGGAGGATATCCCGGTGCTGCTGTCCCTGGGAAAGGATCATCTGTATGTGTGGGAACAGGACGATACCACCTACCATGAAAACGAAGCCGCCGAGATCCTGCGGGGGCTGTGCCAGAACGAAGGGATGCACCCCACCCCGGTAAAGGAAGGCAAGATCGAGCTGATCGCCGACCGGGACGGACTGTTCCGGGTGGATGTGGAGCGTCTGAACGCCGTAAACGATGTGGAGCAGATCATGGTGGCCACCCGGCACACCAATACCCCGGTCAAAGCCGGGGACAAGCTGGCCGGGACGCGGATCATCCCGCTGGTCATCAAAAAGCAGCAGCTGGAGCAGGCGGTGCAGGCCGCCGGAGATACCCCGCTGCTGGAGCTTTTGCCCTATAAGCTGCAGCGGGCTGGTCTGGTGACGACCGGCAACGAGGTGTTCTATGGCCGCATCCAGGATACCTTTACCCCGGTGGTCAAGGCAAAGCTGGCGGCCTACGGCATCCAGGTGGAGCACCACCGCATGGTGCCTGACGATATGCAGGCCATCCGGGATGCAGTGCTGGAGCTGAAGGAGCTGGGCTGTGAGATGATCGTGACCACCGGCGGCATGAGCGTGGACCCGGACGACCAGACCCCCGGCGCCATCAAGCAGACCGGGGCACGGGTGGTGAGCTACGGCGCACCGGTGCTGCCGGGGGCTATGTTCCTGCTGGCGTATTTTGAGGATGGGACCCCGGTGCTGGGTCTGCCCGGCTGCGTGATGTACGCCGCCGCTACGATCTTTGACCTGGTGCTGCCCCGGGTGGCGGCCGGCGTGGAGCTGACCCGGCGGGATATCACCCGGATGGGGGCAGGCGGCCTGTGCCTGGGCTGCCCGGTATGCACCTATCCCAACTGCGGGTTTGGAAAAGGAGTCTGACCATGCGCAAGCAGATCGAACTGGAACAGGCGGCAGAGCTGGTATGCGCCGCTCTGCATCCCCTGGAGGGGGAGGAGCAGGCAGGGCTTTTGCAGTCCATGGGCCGGGTGCTGGCCCGGGATATGATCAGCCAGCAGCCCAACCCGCCCTTTGACCGTTCGCCGGTGGACGGCTATGCCTGCCGCAGTGCAGACCTGGCCCAGGCCAGCCCGGAGAGCCCTGCCCGCCTGCGGGTGGTGGCAGAGGTGGACGCCGGCGGCTGGTACGCCGGTACCGTGGCCCCTGGCGAATGTGTGCGCATTATGACCGGCGGTGCGATCCCCGACGGATGCGACTGTGTTCAGTGGCAGGAAAAAACCAATTACGCCGAGGATGTGGTGGAGGTCTATGCCCCGGTGCCCCATCACGGCAACTACTGTTTTGCGGGCGAGGACTACCCTGCCGGGGCGCTGCTGCTGCCTGCCGGCACCCGCATTGGCGCGGTGGAGGTAGGCATCCTGGCGGGGATGGGCCTGGCAGAGGTGCCGGTGCGTCCCCGGCCCCGGGTGGCGCTGCTGACCACCGGCGACGAGGTCACCGCCCCGGGACAGCCTTTGGAACAGGGGCGTATCTACAACCAAAACCTCTGGCTGACTGCTGCCCGCCTCACGGAGCTGGGCGCAGAGCTGACCGTTGCCCGCCAGCTGCCGGATGATGCCGCAGCCGTGGCCCAAGCGGTGCAGGAGGCGGCTGCCGATGCAGACTTTGTACTGACCACCGGGGGCGTTTCGGTGGGTAAAAAAGATATCCTCCATGCAGTGACGGCGCAGCTGGGGGTGGATCCGGTATTCTGGAAGGTCCGCATGAAGCCGGGCAGCCCGGCGCTGTTCTGGAAGTGGAACGGCGTGCCGGTGCTGAGCCTGTCCGGCAATCCCTTTGGGGCGGCGGCTCATATCGAGCTGCTGGTGCGGCCCATGCTGGCAGCCCTGACCGGCTGCCCGGCTCTTGCGCCGGTGCGCCGCCGGGCGGTGCTGCAAAGCGCCTTTGCAAAGGCTAGCCCCAACCGGCGCTTCGTCCGGGGCGTCTGTCAGGATGGACAGGTCACCCTGCCCCAGGGGCTTCATGCTTCGGGGGTGCTTTCCAGTATGCAGGGATGCAACTGTATGCTGGACCTGCCCGCAGGCAGCCCGCCCCTGGAGCCGGGGCAGAGCGTAGATGTGGTGATGCTGTGATGAAAACGCCGGGATTGTTTGCGATCTCCGGGGTGAAGAACTCCGGCAAGACCACGTATTGTGAAAAAGTGATCCCTGCGCTGACGGCGCTGGGGCTGCAGGTGGCGGTGATCAAGCACGATGGACACGAGTTTGAAGCGGATGTGCCCGGCACCGACAGCAGCCGCTGTTTTGCGGCGGGCGCTGTGGGAACGGTGGTGTTTTCGGATACCAAGTTCTGTGCGGTGCGCCGCTGGTCTGTCCCGGATCTGGATGTGCTGACAGGTCTGTTCCCGCAAGCGGATGTGATCCTGCTGGAAGGGTTCAAGCACTGGCCCGGCCCGAAGATCGAGCTGGTGCGCCGGGGCAACAGCGCTGCACCGGTCTGCACCGGGCAGGTGCTGGCCATTGCCACCGACCTGCCGGAGCTGGACACCCATGGCCTGCCCCGCCTCTCGTTGGAGGATGGGGAGGCTGCGGCCCGGCTGATCCGGGATCATCTGGAGGGCAGGGCGGATGCGTGATGTAAGTTTTATCCTGCTGGCGGGGGGACATTCCTCCCGGATGGGGCGGGATAAGGCCCAGCTGTGCTGGCAGGGCAAGACCTTTTTGCAGCACCAGGCAGAAAAGGCCCAGGCTCTGGGCGTGGGGGAGATCCTGGTCTCGGGATACCGGGGCGGGGACTGCCCCTGGCGGGTGGTGCCGGATGTCTACCCGGAGCGGGGGCCTTTGGGCGGGCTGCACGCCTGCTTCCAGCGGCACATCCGTTGTGCCTGGTGCTCAGCGTGGATGTGCCCTTGGTGAGCGCAGAGATCCTGTCCCGGCTGGTGCAGGCCCAGCGCAGCCAGGGCGGGGATGCGGTGCTGGCCTGCTGCAATGGCAAGTGGGAACCGCTGATCGGGGTATACCGGGCAGAGCTGGCAGAGCAGATCGAGCAGCTGATCCGCCCCGGCCCGGCCCCGGTGCGGCGGCTGATTCAAAGCTGTGACGCCCGCTTTTTGCAGCTGGAACCGGCGTGCCAGCCTTTGCTGCAAAACTGCAATGACCCTGCAGCCTACGCTGCCCTGCTGGCAGGACAAAAATAAAAAAGCCCCCGCCGCAGGACGGGAGCTTTTGGGAAGATACGGTCAGAGCCGGCGGCCGGGGACCCGGGCCTGCTTTTTGCGGCAGGCAGGACAGAGATCCGGGTCGCTGCCCGGGCGGATGGGGTGGCCGCAATGGCGGCACTGTGCCTGCTCGGTTACGGCCAGACAAACGGTGTTCAGGTCCGGCAGCTGCGCAATGGCTGTGCCGGAGATCGCCTTGTCCGGGCAGAGCTGGGCGCACAGCTCGCAGCCAGTACACCGGGAGGGGAACAGCTGCACTGCCACCTTGCCATCCGGCTGGGGGGTGAATTGCAGTGCCTTTTGGGGGCAGATGGCCTCACAGATGCCGCAGCCCCAGCATTTTTCGGTAAAGCGGGGCAGGATCCAGCCATGAGCGCCGGGGTGAGCCAGCATCTGCTGGTGCAGCAATCCCCGGTAGACCAGTCCCTCGCTGGGCTGCTGCTTGCTGCCCGGCAGCTGTCCGGCCAGCTTGCCCAGCCCCTTCTGACCCTGGGCCAGGGCGCTGCGCAGCAGCCCCCGGCGGGTCGTGGCGCCATGCTCCGGCACAGGAGCGCCGCTGTCATCCAGCTGGATGCGGCGGCCAAACTCCTCCGCACCCCAGAAGATCAGGAGCTTTTCCAGGTTCTGCCGCAGCAGCGCCGCCGCAGCATCCTGTTCGCATTGGGCACAGGGCGCAATATCCAGGATCACCGGCCCCCGCAGGGATAAGGCGGCCAGATACTCCCAGGGCAGTGCAGCCAGACAGTGTACCGACAGATCGTTCTGCCGGGCGGCGGCATCGCAGCCCAGCCATACCGGGCCTTCGGGCTTTTTCAGCAGTGCAGCCTGCGCCTCCAGGGTATCTGGGGCAGGGGAGATGCAGCGGGTGGTGCAGGCGCTTACACACAGGCCGCAGTTAACACAGGCATTGAAGCGGGGCGCAAAGCCCGGTTTCTGGTACAGCGCCTGGGGACAGATATCCTGGCAGGCGGTGCAGCGGCTGCGCATCTGGCGCTTGTTGTGGCAGCG
>OHKD01000122.1_pt1 | contig 38518 bp, 36 predicted proteins | sample 1568801 | NCBI WGS metagenome assembly OHKD01 (sample SAMEA3879525, study PRJEB24766) | human gut metagenome | biome: human-associated habitat; feature: feces | place: USA | collected 1985/1987
CCACCCCAACAATTATTTGATATAATTGTAAAATCTCTCCCTATCAGTTTTTTCTGTCGTGCATCTGAAAACCATTTTCGCCAATATTTACTAACTTTTAATCTAAACCCTTCGTACGTCATACTATCACCTTACAATCTTGAACCGCTCTGCGATTCTACTTATGCATTTTACTCTCAACAGCATAATTAATGCTCCATAAGAAAAAACAATATAGACGCCCATAATTACAAACTGTAGATATATATTCCCGTGTATTACGGCTTTGATAACAGGCGCCGTAAACCAAACTATTCCAGAAGCAAGTAAGATTTTCAAGCCATCGGTAATGCTTGATTTCAAAGAAAAACTTGGAGTGTATTTTTTCACTCCAGGGAGCAGTAGCATCGTAACGGCAAACATCGAAATGCTCGTCGCAAGAGCTATACCAGATACTCCCAAAAACTTTGACAGCGTAAAACTCAAAACAACATTTACTCCAACAGATATTGCACCATTAATCATTGGAGTCTTCGTATCTTGAAAAGCATAGTAAACCTTAACGATAGTCGCTCTCGCTGCCTGAAAGAAGAACCCTGCGGCATATCCAATAACAACTCCGTTGGTCCTTGAAATTGCATCCGCGCTAAAGCTGCCTCTTCCATATAGCACACCAACAATCAAATCACCAGCTACAAAGCACATAACCATTATTGGCATAATAATTACAAGCAAGCACTCTAGTGACTGTTGCAGATTTTTTCCTACCTTTTCGATTTTTCCCTCAGCAATCCATGTTGCATAATGGGAAAAAAGAACGGTTGAAAGAGATGTAACTATCAATGATGTAACAATCTCATTAATGGATGCGCCATAAGATAATACTGAGACACCGCCGTGACCTAAGCCTGATGAAATCTGCTTATCAACAATATCATTAATTTCGTAGATAGCATTACCCACCAACAACGGCCCTGCCAGCGAAATCAGCATCTTAATGCTCTCTGTCTCATCTGAGGTTTTCATTTTAAACTTGAAACAATTCCTAGCATTCCAAGAAATTTGTATGCATTGAATAAAGCCCGCCAAAACAAAGGCCCATAATAATGAAGAAATTCCCATCCGGGAATAAAATAGCAATGCAGAAATAACAACAAATAAATTTTGAAAAAATGCTTGCCCTTTTCCGGGAAGGAACCTCTTATCTGTTTCAAGTACAACATTAATAATCAGATAATAACAACTAAAAACAAACACGACTGCCATTATCCGAATATACGCAGACAAATTCAGCAATTGAGCCCCCTCATACGAAGGCGCCAATATTTGAGATATTTTATCAGAGAACAAAATGAAAACAATTGTAATAACGAAAGCGATTGGGATAAACGTCTTTAGGACCGCATTAATTAGATTGTTTGATGCTTCTCGCCCTTCCTTTAACAGTCGATCAGTGTGCATTGAAAGCAGAGAAATTGAAATGGATGAAAAAAAAACAGTACATAACGCAACTATTACTTCAGATGCTATAAAGAAAGCGTCAGTTTCTGCGGTCGCACCGCAAACAGCTGCGATAATCGACTTCTTAGCAAGCCCTAATATTTTAATAAAGAGCACTGCAGCCGTAAGTTGCAATGTTGATCCAATTATGCCGTTCTTCTTTGACATTTCTCTATAAGTTCTCCTTGTCCTACTTTATTATGTCGTTGAGGTACACTCTACCTTTGAGTTCATCAAAAAGCAAATCCACTTTAAGTGTAATTCTCTGAATTCCAATAAAATCAAATATTTGAATTCTGATTTTTTCAATTAAGCAGCAAACAATAAAAATCACAGGCGCAATCACCACTAACCCGCAAAGATACATCATTATTCCACCAGAGTACAGCCGTTCTATCAGCAAAGCATTCCATAAAATATTTCTAACACTACTATTGTCATGACTGAGATACACTGCAAAAGTGAGTGGTCCGAACCACAAGATTGCTCCTTTTAACCTGGCATTCTTAATGTTCAGATTTAAAAGGAACCAAAACAAGAAAATTGATGCCATTACGACCGTAATAGAATTGTATCGAAAAAACAATCCCGAAAGGACATAGCTGCCTATAATACGATTTGATATAAGTCCCAATGGCAGTCTTGCCAGACCTGTAACCAAAGAGCACAAAACATATCCAACAAACGCCTTTCTCTGATTACACGGTATTCCAAATTTTCGAATATATCCTCCAATTATATACAAGGGAATAAACCACTCATAATCCATACCCGTTGTTATTAAGTCCCGCTCCCAAACAAAAACTGTCGGCAAAATAATGTAAATCAAACTAATAACAGCAATCAATCCAAGATATTGTTTCCTATTCAAGCAGTCTAATAGTTTGTTAATGAATGGGCAAAAACACAGTAAGACTGCATAGGCGGTCACATACCAATATGCCTCTGTAGTAAACGGAATTGCTGATTTCAACAATTCCGTAACACTTACTTTACTTCCAAGGAAGTTGCAAAGCAATGTGCAAGCGACCGAATAAAATTCAACCTCAATCCACAATCTCACAATTCGTGAAAGCTTAAATTTTGTAGTTACTAAACAGTATCCAGAAACCAGTACAAAAAGATTAACACAAACAAATACAAAAGCGTCTATACACCAATATACAATATACTCTTTTGTTCCAAAGTCAGGCCATACTGTCCCCCCCCCATGCCGGAAATAATGATGCATGACTACAAATAGCATCGCCACAATTCGTATCAATTCAATATTGATATTCTTTGTTTTCAATTTTTCACACTTCCTTCAACTAAGTACAAAGAATTTGTACCCGCACAAATCACCACGAACACCTGATAATGCAAAAATCAAAAAGGAAAAGCCAAACAATATTTTTCGAGTTTTATTTTCTTTATTCAGCTTAAATAAGCTTGCAACAAGTGGCATACTAGTCAATGTACAAAGCATCGTGAATCGTCTGAAAATAGCATAGCTGAACGGAAGTGCTATTACGCAAACTACGGTCCAAATTAGTGTAAACAAATAAAGAGGTTTATACCGAAGATCTCCCTGATTTTTTTTACATCTTGTACGGTATGTTTTCAACACATAAATTGTCTCGAATGTTTCAATCAATCCAATAATTATTTCCCAAATATATGTATACTCTTTAGCATCTTTAAGGTATCCTTTTCCATATTCAAAACTTGAACTTATAAAATCTCCAAAATATATAAATGAAAACAGCGCAAGGAATAGTACTGCGATTCCCATTGCAATTTTTTTTGTGACTCCTCTGCTCTGTATCAGAAGAAACAAAAATCTTGATATTACCAGTATCATTGTAGATGTATGCAACAAAGCAGCAAAAATCCACAATGGCAGATGCCATACCAGGCTTTTTTCTTCAACAGTTTCCCTATACAGACAAAAAAATACAATCGAAATACCCAACATGGAACGAATACCTGAAATAGTCTGCAGATAAAATGTTCCAACCGCCATCACATAAAAAAGAACTCCACTTTTAAATACACCTTGAATTTCATTTCTTTCTATTTCATGCGAAACAACATAGAATACGTTTCCAAAGCACCACAGACATGTAATGGTTTGAAGCCAATTGATATCACCTAATTTCGATACTATATAAGAGTACAGAACCCATGTAGGAGTACTAGTCCCCACCGCATACTTTATCATCCCCACCCAATCTTTATGAATCCAATATTCAATATATTCTCTTAATCTATAAAGATCTGCAGTTATGTACGGCTTATAATTAAATGCAAAAAAGGCCAACACAATTAGATATATAAAAAGAACGACTTTGTATTGTTTTTTAGCCACCTTAGCAATTAATTTATATGCTATGAATAGTGCAAATGCATAAATCAGCAAGCTTGTGGTTCTTTCCAACAAAAACATATACTTACCTCCAGGTTATCGCAGCATCACCCTGTAAATTTCTGTCAGTTTTTTGCCACATCCAACATCTGAAAAAACACTTTGCCCCAACTCATAATTATACTTTTTTCTTTCGATATTACGGCTAAGCGCTTTTTGTAAATGAGCCACCCAAACCTCTATCGGCTCATCCAATGATACATAATCTACAAGATCTGTATATACCATTTCATTTGTAACTGTATCAGAAACTACCATTGGAAGTCCCATTGCCTGCGCTTCAATTCCAGTTACCGGAAGTCCTTCAAATATACTTGGGAGAAAAAAACAATCCATTGCCTGGTATAAATCTAGAACATCCGATCTTTTACCTAAAAATGAACAGTTCTTTTCTATTCCAAGTTTTACTGCATATTCAACCATTTGTTCTTCAAGCGGACCATTTCCTATCCACCAAAAAACAATATTAGGTTCAACCTCAACTACTCTTTTTATGACATCTAATGCGAAATAAGGATTTTTTTGAAGTGCAGCTCTTCCAACTGTTGCAACAACCAATTTATCCTCAACATGCATATTTTTTTTAATATCATTCCGTATGTCACAATCGAATCTTAGTTTTCTATACGGAACAACATTAGGAATAACCGTATACTTATCTCGTCCAAACATTGCTTGTCCAGCTTCCTTCGAACAAGCAAAATAATCAGTTGCACACAGTTTAAGCCATGGAAGAAGATACTTATTCCTTTCTCTTTTCCACTGGTTCTCTCCGAGTTGTGTACTATGACTATGTAATATTCTAACTGGAACACTTTCCTTTTTTGCCACCAGCATAATAGGAATCGTAAGGATTAGTGAGTTATCATGTATTATATCATAGTGGCCATTTTTTATTATATCTTTGCATGTTCTAAAATGTTCTGTTATGTTTTTTATAGGGGGTAACACGAATGTTTTTCCCCCATATCTGTTTATTTCCTCAATATACGGTGACTCTCGTTCAAAATAGACCGCAAAATCCATTTGTATTTCATCATGATTCATTTCTCTCAAGTAGTTCATAACAAATGAATTCACCCCACTAGCCACCCCATATGTTGAAAGCAGCATCAAAACTTTTATTTTTCTCATAACATCACCTCTCTATCATTTAATATTTTCAACTGTATTTGATCGTTTAAATTAAAATCAAATTTTCTGGCAATCAACCAGTATTTTCTTTTTTTTAAAACGGTTTCCAAATCATCAGACGTAAGTACCTCAGGACTGTTACGATCCTCTTTCCAATTTACGTAGCATACTGAGGGCATTGCTCTTTCGGCTCCTATTAATTTTCCATATAACGTCTGAAAAAAGCACTCATCTGGAACCAAGGAATTTCTAAAATAATCGATGTACCACCTATTTTTGCTCAAAAAGTGCATCATAATGTCTACAGTCTTTGTTGTCAGAAGCCACCATTGACTCCCATAATAGAATTTTCCAATCGGATTCTTTCTTTTTAAGATTGTTGTGGCTTTTCTTCCACCTGTAATAAACCAAAATAAATGTTTTATAACCTTGATATATACTTTATTAGACACCATCCAATTTGGGTAATACAATTCATTTCTCTTAAAATACCCACGTTCAAAGGCTTCTTGATCGGGAAGAATTTCAATAAAATCCTCTCCAGCATGTTGTTCGATATACTTCACAATTATATCCGAAGAATGCAGCGGCCAATCTTGTCCTGACATAAGCCAGATATAATCATACACTTGATTTGACTGTCTTATTGCCTCAATCAGCTGGAACGTTGCCTCAATCATTCCGAATCCGCCCCACTGAATATCAACACTAAGATCCTTTGAAAGAACCGTGATATTGTTTCCAAAAATCTCTTCACGATTGATGTCACTTTTTTTGTCTACATGAATAAAAAATGAAATACTATCGTTTTCCATCGCGTGGAGAAGCGAATTAATTTGCTGCACATTTTTATGGCATAGCATTGCAACCGCAATTTTCATTAGGCCCCAACCTCCGTTTTCAATTGCAACGCCTTTTTAAGATTGCTAAAGTTAAGATTCATTGACGTCTCATTTTGTGGCTTTGCAATGCTGTCATCTGGATTATGCAGAAAAGTGATCCCTCTACTGCCATTCAGCCAATCATTGTAGGCGTACAATGATTTTCCCGTACTATTAGAAACAGCAAGGCACGGTGTAGATGTTATATAAGAAAAGATCATTCCGTGCAGTCTATCCGTAACTACTGTTTCGCATTCAGCAAACTCTTTTAGCTTGCTAATCACAAGTCTTTCTCTATACGCACCTATTATTGACTTTTCTGTATTGAGCACCGTGTCAAATTTTCTAATTTCCGCATTGCTTCCTGAAATTTGTTCAATAATCTTCTTTGTCTGCTCAGGCGATATCATCTTTTCCTTATCATCACGCATACATACACCGATTCCACTTCGGTTTTCTGCAGAGACAATCCCATTCAAGGAAAAAACAATATCCGGGCAGAGCTCAATGTGCGTTTCAGGAAATTTCATTTTCATTTCCTGAAAGGACTTAGAATCACGCGCAAACAGAACCAGATTTCTGTTTGCAGCATAAGTTTTTCTTGCTGTGACTATTTCACGTCTCCCAGCTCTATCATTGCTAAAGTAGACTGACTGTGGGAAGACAACAATTCTATTATGCGGAAAAGACTTAATAATTGTTCTTCGAATAAATTCATATCTTGGATACAGATTTCCAAGATTTCCTCCGCCTTGAAGAACAATCAAATCGCCTGGTCTTATAGTTTTTTTTAGCGAAGAGAGATATTGAATAACGCAATCTTCTTGGAATTCAAGCACCTCAGAGTTCGGGAAAATATTTTTGCAGAATCTATTAATCGCATAAGCTATTGCCTGATCTCCCAAATTGCCGTAAGACGGCGCATCCAAGAACCAAATTTTTTGATTTTTTCTTGTTATGTCAATATCAACCGTCTTTTGAAAAGCGAATTCCTTTGCGAATCTGATTTTCCCATATTGGTTAATCGTTAATTCATTTAAAAATCCGCTCATGATTTCTCCCCTCGAATCAATATTTTTTTAATTTGTTGGTAATTTTTACTCGCAGCTTCTTCGGTGTATGCTGTCTAATCCAACGAAAAGAACTCAGTGCAACCGTATTAACTGCGCCCTCGACAGCCATTTTCCGATTTACAGCTTTTTCTTCCTTCTTGGTAAACACTTCATTATTATCTTGCAGCTTCCCGCTCAAGAATTCTTTCATATCGGGCTGGAGCCATTCGCTTCCATCCTCGCAAACTCGGTTTCTCATACTACTGTATGTTGGAGTATCCAATACAGGGATATTGCCCAATGTAAGCCATACATGAGAGTTATGGCAATGAGGTTCTGTACAATGCGTTCCTATGGCTTGCCACTTAATCGGCTTATCAATGTCCTTAAAGATATTCTGAATATACTTTCCGCAGTAGCACTGTCTCAAGATTCCCGTACCAAGATTCAATGTTGCAGTCCAATATCCCGCATAGCGAAATTCTTTCCGCTTAACATTGAATGTCGACATTTTAAACTTAAAAAGATCCGAATCGAAACTACCCCAAGTCTTGATATAATCCTCTCTACTTAGATCTGTAAGAATCGGAAGCTCCGGATCAGTTTCCTTTCGCGCCACCGTAATATGACACAATGCTCCCACCTGTTCCATACACATCTTTTTTATGTCATCTATATAAGGAATGGTCTCGTCATTTGGGGTCAGCTCAACAGAAAAAGAGCAGCCTGCATCTCGCATACGATGAACATTGTTCCAGAACACATCGAACTTGTTTAACCGACGCAGTTCTGTATAGTGAAAAGAGAACTTAAAGAGTAAACGCTTTCTGAACTCTTCAGGAAATTTGCAAATTTCTTCAAACCGCTTTGTCACAGTACCATTTGTAACAACAGCCAGATAATGTCCTTGCGCCAAGAGTTCATACAGAATTTCTGTCATTTGCGGAGGCAGGAGTGTTTCACCACCGCCACAAAGATTAAAATGGCACACACCACCTAATCTCTCCTTGGACAGTGCCTTTCCCATTGTCTTTGCATCATACATAAAGTATGGCAACGCAGCTAGGAATTTATCCTCCTGCGCAATGTAGCAGTACGGACACCGAAGGTTGCAAGTCTGAACCGGTACAGCAATGTCAATAAAGCGTTTAATCTTTTCCATGATTATTTCCTCTCATTCAGTAGTCGAATTTGACATCTGGTGGCAACCGTCTCAAAATTGCCTCCAGCTTTTTTATCTCATGATATCTTTGGAACGGCTGTTCATGCGCAAATACAATTAGCCGTTTCTTTTTTATGCCAAGCACCTTATAGGAGCAAAATTTTTCCAGCCGAAGATCAGTCGGAGTGTAGGCAAGCCCATCATGGCAGCCCCCGAATACTTTTCAGACGAAACTCCGTAACTTACTCGTCCATCGTCCGCACAAAGCAGCTCATTAATTCCAGAGTTTTTAATTTCCGCATTCGATAAATCTCCAGCTGAAAATCCATGAAATCTACAACTCCTTGATGAGAGTCCGCTGTTGCTGAATCGTTCATTAAACCTATAGAACGACCGGCTATCAACTCTGCCATCAACTCGTGCATGGTAACCAATCGATATCCAGTCTTTACACTGCTCAAGGTCACGAAGTATTGACTCATTCAGCTCCAGATTTTCATCTTCAAAAATATACAAGGAAAACTTAGCACCATAAACTTTATTTAATTTTTTGAGACTACTGAAAAAAGGAATTTCAAAAATGGAGTCGCAGTCCGTGTCAACTGCTTCTCGAAAAGATTCATACACATCATCAAAGCTGATGTGTACCCTATCTATATAGGTGGGATAAAACAGACTTTTAATAAGAATCGTATCCAATTCATTCATTCCGAGATGTGCAACTGTTTTCAACTTTCTTCTTATGTCCATTCTGTTTTACCCTCTTTAATCTCATCTCCTTCTAAATTTCTTCACTGTCCGTACCCCCATCCTAAGGAGGTCATCGTACACTCCAACAATGTTACTCTCCATTTTCTTTATAGCGTTGTACTTCTCGTTTGAGTCATACAATTTCCCTGACAGGAATTCCATCATATCATCGGTATACCATCCCGCCTCCTTGCGATTTCTCAGTTCAGCATAGGTTGGTGTATCGATTTCTGGAATAACGCCAAGCGACATAAAGTGGCTGGAATTCATGCAGAATGGTGAACCGCAATGTGTACCCATTGCCAAAAAACGAATGGTTTCATCTGGGTTCTTGAATATATCCTGAAACACGTATGAGCTATAGCAACGTCTGAATCGTCCTGTTGAAAGATCAAGGTTTCCGGCCCAATCTCCAGCGTAACAAAACTCCTTTCGCTTTACATTAAAGTTCTTCATTGTAAAACGAAATAGCGGTGAATCGAATTCTTCTCCGTATTCTTGATATTCCTCCGGTGTATGTTCCGTCAGTAATTCAATTTTCTGGAGTTCTTTTTCTTCTTTTCGTGTCGCTGCTACTTGTGGTTTAGCACCTACTCGCTCAATACAGATTTCCTCAATTTCTTTCAGGTAAGGAATATACTCATCACACAGGTTAATCTGCACCATAACAGATGCACCTGCTGCACGAACCATATTGACATTGTCAAAAAAAGTATTTAGAAGGCCAAGTCTTTTTAATTCCAAATAGTGAAGCGAAAAAGCAAAATGCAGATGTGGCACATATCCTTCTGCCTTTTCTAAAATTTCCTTCAGCCTTTTTCCAATGGTCCCGTTTGTTGTGATATTTACATAGTGCCCATTTTTCAAAATGCTATATGTAATATCTGCAATTTCATTCTGTAAAGTTGTTTCACCCGCACCGCAGATTGAGAAGTACGTTACCCCCCCCCACCTATTTTTCGACATGGCACGGTCAATTTGCTCAGGAGTGTACTTCAACTCCGCTTGCTTCATTTTTCGATTATTTCGTTGAATCACATAACAATAACTGCATTTTAAATTGCATGCAGTTACCGGCAACAAGCACTCCACAAATCGCTTAATAGGCACTATTTATCCTCCTTTATTTCCTCAACACTTTCTCAAACATAAACTTACGCAGCCAATTTGGAGCTAACGCCGACCCACTACGAATCACGCAACTCTTTATGTACTGCCCTTCTCCAATGAATCCTTGCTGCTTCATAAACTTGAAAAGCTTGGCCTGCGTCTTGGCATATTTCCAGCCCGCACGCCGCAGATACATATCCGATCCCGCTCTCATATGCAGCAGCGGTTCCTGAATGTTATAACCCTGATACCCTGCCATTAACATCCGGAGCCAAAGGTAATAATCCTCCAATAAATAAAAGTCCTGATAAGATTCAACTGCTTCAACTGCGGATTTCTTGTACATCACGCAGGGATGATTAAACGGATTTCGCTTCTTTGCAAACTCTACGATTTCTGCATTCGTCTCTGGTGGTACTCGCTTCGCATCAACAACATTCGGATTCGTTGTAAATTCCTCTACAATACCAGAGCAAATACTCACTTCCGGATGCGTACTGAACACCGCTAGCTGTTTTTCACAGCGGTCTGCGTAAGCAATATCATCGCTATCCATCCGGGCAACCAATTCATTCTTGCAATGCTTGATTCCCTCATTCAGAGCGTTTCCAAGCCCACGATTCTCTCCCAAATGGACAACATTCAATGCCTCTCCCATTTCCTGTTGTTTTTCAGCAATAACCCCATCCAGCCCCTCATTCAATGGACCATCACACACCAATACAAAATCATTTGTGGAGAAAGTCTGCTTTTGAATGCTCTCTATTGCTTGCTTTAAATACTCCGGCTTTTCTTTATGATAAACCGACATAAGAACCGAGTATTTTCTGTAGGACACAACACTCATATCCCTCTCCCCATACAACAAAGATTTCGACTCAGACTCATCTCAAAAATGCGTCTTCCCCGTATCTTTTATCAAGCTCGTACATTATAACAAACGGCCTTACAGACAACACAACCTATGTTTGTATTATCGAGCAACCGCAAATCATCCTAATATCAGTGGTTTTCTTGCCCCATTGCCGTAGTTGCACCCTCAGCCACGCCCTCGGTGCTCTCCGGCATAAACAGGATCTTCACAGTAGCCATCATGATCTTCAGATCTTCAATCAGGCTCGGGTGCGCAATGTACATCAAATCCATTTGCAGCTTATCATACGGAGTCGTGTTATATTTTCCGTACACCTGTGCATAACCGGTCAAGCCAGCCTTTGCCTGAAGGCGCAGGGAAAACTCAGGCATCTCCTCGCAATACTGGGCTGCAATCTCCGGACGTTCCGGCCGGGGACCTACAATGGACAAATCACCACGCAGAATATTCAGCAGCTGCGGCAGTTCATCCAAACGGCAGGCACGAATGATATGGCCCACCTTTGTAATGCGGTCATCCTTATCACCCGTAGACAAACGAGCCACGCCATCCTTTTCAGCATCCACCCGCATAGAGCGGAACTTCAGGATCTCAAACCGCTTGCCATCTTTCGTTAAGCGAACCTGCTTATAGAAAGCCGGACCGCCATCCGACTTGACTGCAAGGGCAGTAATCAAAAAGACCGGGCTCAAGACGATCAATGCCGCCAGCGAAATAACAATATCCATCGCACGCTTAATAAACAGGTACTCTGGATTGGCCATGTAGCGCCCTACCCGCAGCATCGGCAGGTGGAACATATGCATCGGCCGTGCACCGCTCATAAGAACATCACCGACCCGGGGGATCACAAACATATCGATGTCTTTTGCTACACAATACTTCAGGATGATATTCCGCTCATGGCTATGGACACCGCTGACAAAGACCGTTTCCACGCCATCCAGGACACTCAGGTCTGCAATGCATTCATCTGCATGAAGTGTGATCTGAACATCGTACTTTTTATCCAACCCATACTCGCTGATGAGCTTTTCCATTCCCTGGCGAACATCATAAACGATTGCCGTTTTCTGCGGCGGGAATGCCATGTAATACCATTTATTCGCAAGCATTGCCCAAGCCGTTGCCATAATAAGCTGTCCTGCAATCGCAGCAATTCCCGGCCAAAGGTTGCACACCTTTCCGGACATAAGGCAGATCACAATGTACATGATCCCGTCGGTTGCCATAGCTCCAAGGATCTGTCCATAGACCATCTCTGACACTCTCTGATTGGACATCGAAAATGCATCATAGATGCGACCTATCACAATATACAGTATAAAAAACAGAGCCAAGATCGTCAGATTGCCTTTCCAGCCAACTTTTTTGTAGATCTGCTCCGAATAGTACAAAAACCAACAAGCTGCAAACGGCAGCTCGATCATCAAAACATCCAAGACCTTTACGATTCGCAACATCACATTATGCTGAAACTTCGACATAATTCCGCAATAACTCCTTTAATTGTCCCTTTTCCTGCTTAACTTTCCAAATCTGCTTCTCTGCTTCTTAGATAAATCCGTTTTCAGACCGTCGCCTCCTTCTTGGTCAAATTTCAGCTTCAATTTATTGCACCAAAAGCATTCAAATTGATGCAATTCTGTTTACAGCTCTCGTCCTTATCAAGACTGCGAGAACATCAAAAAGATGCTAGTTTTTCTGTTTTTGTGCAGGTGAAATCCCCCGAGCAGTAGCCTTACCCAGGGTCATGATGTCAAATCATGTTGATGCCGTCCTCTACACCACTATAAAACAACATTTTATTTATAACAAGCAGTCAAGATTCCATTTTGACCACAGCACAGAACGTCCCTTCTTTCTGGAGTTTTGAAGATGATCCGTCCAAATCAAACGCTACTAACTTTTTATATATTTTACCATACTTATCTTGTTTTAACAAGACGATTTGTCGAGAAGTTACGCTTGATGTCGTTGAAAAAGTCACATCCAAGCTTGTATTTTTTTGATATGTTTACCAAAATCCCCAAACTGCAAAACTCTCATCCAAATTTCCACATAAAGGATATCTTCTCACCCCTATAATTTTCTTCAAAACCGCTTCGGCTCATGCAGTATCTTCCTTTTTTCAAGCAGAAGGTCTTTACACCTCACAAAAGCCCCAAATATAAGTATCACTTGATCATTTGAATCGCTCATACCCATCTCAAAAATCCCATTCGATGCTTGTAGCCCGCCAGAGATTCTGTTACACTGGACCTTGAGAAGGACAAAATCATTCATTTTCAATCGCCTACTGCATGGCAGCTAAGGAGTTTTATGATGAACCAGTCACTGCGAGAAGATGCCGATCAGATCATCCAGGCCAGTCTGAATGCGGTTTTGCCGGATGAAGCCGTTATTCGCGCCTTACAGAACTTCCGTCCAGGCTCTGGAAAAATCCTATTAGTGGCTGCGGGCAAGGCAGCCTGGCAGATGGCTGCCGCCGCTGTAAATGTCTTGGGTCATGTGGATGGCGGGATAGTCGTGACCAAATATGACCATACAAAAGGACTTATTCCCGGCGTCAGCTGCTATGAAGCAGGACACCCCGTACCGGATGATTCTGGTTTTTCAGCTACACAAAAGGCCATCGAGTTGGTACAAAACCTTTGCCCGGAAGACACTGTGCTTTTTCTGCTGTCCGGAGGCGGCAGTGCTTTATTTGAAAAGCCACTGCTCCCCGCCGAAGAATTGCAGGAGATCACCCATCAGCTTCTTGCCAGTGGTGCTGACATTGTAGAGATCAACACGATCCGCAAGCGACTGTCCGCTGTCAAGGGCGGCCGATTCGCCCAGCTCTGCTCTCCCGCACAGGTATTCAACATCGTACTGAGCGACATTCTTGGAGATCCTTTGGACATGATCGCCAGCGGTCCGACTGTCCCAGACTCATCCACCTGCGCCCAAGCACTTGCGATCGCAGAAAAATATCACTTATCTCTATCTGTACAGGCACAGCATCTTCTCCAAGTAGAAACACCTAAACAGTTGAAGAATATCACAACTCAGATCACCGGAAGTGTCCGTGAGCTCTGTGCCGCCGCTGTATCTGAGTGTCGTACCTTAGGGTATACTCCCGTTCTTTTAACCGACCAGCTCTGCTGTGAAGCACGGGAAGCAGGCAGCTTCCTTGCCAGCATCCTGCGTACCCATGCGCAGGGGAAAAAGCCGCTTGCTTTCATCGCCGGCGGCGAAACCATCGTCCATTTGACAGGCAAAGGGCTAGGCGGCCGAAATCAGGAGTTGGCTCTGGCTGCAGCTCCTGGAATTGCAGGGCTGAACGCCTGCATTTTTTCCATCGGAAGCGATGGTACCGACGGCCCCACAGACGCAGCCGGAGGATATGTGGATGGGCAAACGGCCGCTGCTCTCCAGCGCCAGTCGGTCCGCATCTTTGATGCACTGCAAAACAACGATGCCTATCACGCATTACAAGCTGTGGATGGGCTTATTTTCACCGGCCCCACCGGAACAAACGTGAACGACGTTGCTGTCGCATTGCTCCGCAGCTAATAGCTCCCTGCGTTTTCTCTCCGCAAATAAAAGCAAAACCGCTCTGTACTCCTTTTATAAAAGAAGTGCAGGACGGTTTTGCTTTTTTTATTTCAAACGATCAGTGGTTACGGCTTTGATGACTGCGCCGCAGGATCTTAACCTTCACACTGCCCATCCCCAGAGTGATATTGTCCCCATCCTGCCATCTTGCGGAAACACAAGCAATCTTCCCTCGCCCAAATCCACTACAGCTTTACAAAATAATGCTGTTTTCAAAACTGAGCCTTATATATTTTACCATGCTTTCTTTCATTTGAAAACAAAAGAATCAGTCAAAATTTCATTTTCGTCCAAATGGAGATTTTTCCCGGTATAACCTTGGGAAAAATGCGCATTTACAAAGAAAACAGTAAATGATAGTATTAACTCCATCAATAAAATCACCCAATTTTTATTGAACACAGACGCGACGATACATAAAAGGTAGAAAAGGGAGGTTCCGTAATGAGCAATCGTAGGGTCGATAGTAAAAATCTTTGTATCGCCAAAGATGACAAGGTAGTCATCCAGCTGATTCGTGAGATCACCGATCACGGTGACAATGTGGAGATCAAACGTCAACAAGACGGGACTCTAAAAATCTATGCTGTCAGAAAAAGTGTCGTGTACAAATAAATAAGGAAAGCCGGGCAATCGGGTTCAGCTAAAAGCCAATCGGGGCTGTCTGCTGCGTGTAAAAGCGTAGCAGACAGCCCTTTTTGTTTTGATAGAACAAGCTATAAACTCGCCCCCACACAGCGACTTTACAAGTAAATAAAACCATGCGCTCCATTCTAGAAAAGAGCAAAGGTGTGGCTTTCAAGTTTTGAAAAGCCGGTCCATCCCGTTAAGCACCACTCCTTTTCTTGAAATGCAGGGCGTATTTTCGTTGCAACCGTACAGGTTCATTTACAGGGTCGGTGTTTCTTTACACCGGCCTTTCCTTTTTTGCCCCCTTTGTCCTTTTCTGTGAGCGCAGGAAAGGACAGTCTGTGCGTATCTCACTTATCAAATGGTCTCCTCAAGCCGCTAAATACCCGTAAAGCTCCAAATTCTCAACTTTTCACAAAAAACGAGAATTTGGAGGTCACAATGGGATTTTATTATGCCAAGGAAAAGAAAAACTTTGAGCTCCAGTGGAAATCTCTCCGCAATCAGTACGAGGCTGCTGGTATGAGCCAGGAAGCCATCCAGGCGATGTATGAGTATGACCGGTCTGTTTTTAACGGAGAACGTGCCTATTTGAATCATACACAGGATATCGCCATGCCTTCCTTTGATAACACCGCCGAGTCCTATTCCCCGCTTCTCAAGAAGTATCAGGACTCCATTTCTGTCACGGAAAGCTACCACGAAACCAAAAGCCGTTTTTCCTGGATCGGAAAGATCGAAAACGAAGAATTGCTATCCGCACTCGAAAATTTATCCGATGCGGACCTGAAACTACTTACGCTATATGTCTATGAAGGCTATACCGTCACTGAAATTTCTAAAGTTTTAGGGGGCTCACAGCCTACTATCAGCATCAAAATCAAGCGAATCACTAATTTTTTGAAAAAGTTTGATTTCAATGCTATGGATTGACCCTTCTCGATGCCTACCAAATAAGAGGCAGTTTTCCAAGTGGCACCCACCGCACGGACTGCTGCTCTCTGCAGAACCTTGACAACTGAATAGCTCAATCCTCCGGTACTTCAAAAAAGGTACTTCTGTAACACGCAGCCCGGCCGCAGAGAAGGCGGGGTGGCTGAAACGCCAATGGTGCGGTGAAAATCCGCCGCCGGATGATTCCCCACTCCTAGGGAGCCGAGGGCGAATATGGGAGACCTCTATCATAAAATCGCAGACTGTGCTGTTTTAGGCCGGTCTTGTGAAGGACAGCCCGGCACACAACAGACCCGCCGGGCTGTTTATAGATCGGGAGCGTCCGGTATTTTTATCCCGGACAGCTCCTGTACTTTTTACATATCCATTTTTTTAGGAGGTCTATATGAAAAAACAAATCGCTATCCGCCAGTCGGATATTTACAAAGAAATGCAGCTGACCCCGGAGATGCTCCGTTCCATTCGCACCCTTTGCGGCGTCTGCCTGGAAAACTACATACATTCCAAAGGTTTCCGTGTTCTTTTGGTTCCCCGCGCAGACCGGTGCAAGGATACCTGCACCCTCTGCCAGGTTCGCCGCGGCAATGACTATATCGTTATGCCCAAAGAGTCCCCGCTTTAAGTTTCTATCCACCCTGCAAAAAGATGGGAGGTGCACATTTGAAACGAGACTGGAAATTTCTCCGTGGAGATCTTTACTTTGTAAAGTTTGAACAAGGAACTGGTTCCGAACAGAAAGGAAACCGCCCCGCAGTCGTGTTGCAAAACGACGTAGGGAACCTTTGCTCCCCCACCCTGATCATTGCTACTCTGACCAGCAGGACTCACAAAAAGAGGACGCTCCCCACCCACTGTCTGTTAGACACCCCTGGACTGACAAAGCCTTCTATCTTTCAGGCAGAACAGATCTTCACCATCGACAAAAGCCGGGTCCTGCGTTATATAGGGCACCTTTCCCCAGAGGAGATGCGGCAGGTGGACGCAGCGGTAAAAATCAGTCTAGCCCTGCACCCCATGGGGAGCGTGCAAAAACCGTCCCCCATTCGCCGCTCCACCGCTGCCTATGCGCCACCGGAGGTGGCAGAGGGAAAGCCGCCGGTCTATCCCTATACGCCCATCTCTTTCTCCTTCAAAAATGCCGAGACCCCGGAGGAGGAAACACTGTACATTGAACTTCAATCCGCTGTCCATGCCATGATCCAGCGGCTGGAATACAGTTTCACATTCTATCCCAGTCTGTTGACCATTCCCAAGCGCCAGCAGCAGGTAGCGGAGATCTTGGAGCAGGCCGAAAAATACATCTGGCAGATCAAGGAGGAAATGCGATCCATATGAAAAACAACACTCAATTTTCTTCTCCCTTTTCCGTCATCCCACCGTACCAGATGCAGGTCATCCACAGCAGCCGCCTGATCTATCCCCGAGAATTATATCAGCGGGGTGTACAACGCAAGCGGGTGGAGCAGATCGCAGCGGAGTTCAACGAGTATACTGCCAACGAACCAAAGATCAGCTTCCGAGAGGGACGGTTTTATGTAACAGATGGGCAGCACACGATCGAGAGCCGCATCCTGCGCAACGGCGGCAAGGATCTGCCCATCCTCTGCAAGGTGTATACCGGACTGACCATGCAGCAGGAAGCTCTATTCTTTGCTGCACAGAATGGGTTTTCCGCCCCACTGAAAGCAGGCGTCAAGCTCCGTGCAAAAGTTGTAGGCGGCGATGCCATCTCGACAGCCTTTGTGGAGGCCAACCAGCGGATCGGACTTGTGATCGACTATGGCCAGCGGGGCAGCAATTACCGCATCGGATGCGTAGGCACAGCATTCCGGCTGTACAAGCAGATGGGCGAACTCCTTTACTGCGAAGCCATGCAATATATCGTAACCGCTTGGGAGGGCCAGCCGGATTCCCTCCGGGCTTGTGTGCTGAATGGGATGCTGCATTTTGTGGAGCTATACCATGATGAGTTTGACCCGAACCGGCTGATCCGGGCTTTGCATCAGCTCCACCCTATGGAGGTCTATCGCATCGGCCAGGACAACCCAGCTAAACTACCAGGGTGGAAAAAATACGTTTATCCCATTTATACAGCCTATAATGGCCGGTCTCGGATGGACACCCTGCCGATGAAATTCTAATTTTAGAAGTTATTCTTCCTTTCCGGATAATTCTCCTCCTATCCAAGCCCGGGGCAGCTGCATCGTACCGTTGCCCCGGGTTCCATAGTTTCCGTTTTTTCTCTGATTCGGACAAGCAAAATATCCCTCTTGCGCTCATATCCATAGTTATACTCAGTTTAGGGAGGCAATCTCTATGAAAAAGCAAGAATTGATCGTGAAATGTATTTTTTCTAAAAATGGGGCCGATTTGGAAGAGCTGATCCTGCGCTCGTTTCAGCTCTACCTGCGCCGCATCCTTGCTTCGGACAGCGGAAATGCGCTATGATAAGCACAACGATAAACCGCTTATCTCAAGGAGGGCATTATGTATTTAGAGATAAGCAACCCCATGGAATACCACGCAGCGCTGTATATTCGTCTATCCAAGGAGGACGAGAACGTCGGCCCCTCTCAGAGTGTCCAGAACCAGGAATCCCTTCTGCGGGAATTTGTGCAGCAGCACAGAGTATCGGTCTACGACACGTATATCGATGATGGCTGGTCCGGCACCAACTTTGACCGCCCCTCCTTCAACCGGATGATCCAGGACATCGAAGCAAAAAAAGTCAACATGGTCATCACCAAGGACCTCTCCCGTCTGGGACGTGACTACATCATGACCGGGCACTATATGGAGCGGTACTTTCCGGAGCACCGGGTACGGTACATTTCCCTGCTGGATGGCATTGACACCGGTGTGGACTCCACCGCCAACGACATCACCCCTTTCCGGGCGATCATGAACGATATGTACGCCAAGGACATCTCCAAAAAGATCAAGTCGGTCAAGCGGGATAAACAGCGGAAGGGGCTTTTCATCGGCGGCAAACCTGTATACGGCTACAAGATGCACCCCACCGAAAAAAACAAGATCGTGGTGGATGAGCCTGCAGCTATGGTCGTGCGTCGGATCTTTGCCATGGCTTTGAGCGGACAAAGCTGCCACAGCATCGCCAGCCAACTGAATCAGGAAGGGGTCCCGCCCCCTTCGGTCTACGCAGGCATCCCGTTAAAGAACGGACGCTTTGCCGGTCTTTGGAGCAGCGAGCGCATCTCTGAGATGCTGCAAAACGAGACCTACATTGGCAACATGGTGCAGGGACGACAGGTGAAGATCAATTACAAGTCCAAAAAATGCCTGAAACAGCCGCCGGAAAGCTGGGTCGTTGTGGAAAACACCCACGAGCCCCTGGTAGACCGGGAGACCTTCCGACAGGTCCGGCTTTTGGTCAACAGCCGCAAATACACCCGCAGCCGCACCTATGACTACCTATTAAAGGGTATGGTCTATTGCCACGAGTGCGGTGCGCTGATGACCGTAGCCAACCGCAAGACCACAAAGGGAGAGGACCGCCTGTTCTTCATCTGCAAGACCTACCAGCGCTTCACCAAAGCAGGGCTCTGCACCTGCCACACCATCAAGGTGGACACCGTGACAGAGGCTGTGGTAAGCAAGGTGCGGGAGGTCTGTCAGTCCTATCTGGACCAAGACAAGCTGCTTGTCCTTGCAAAGGATGCCCTGGCGAAAAATGCACAGAAAAACAAGGTGGAGATCCAGCTGGCCGAACTGCAAAAGAAGATCGACCTGCTGACTTCCAACCTGGACCGGATGTACACCGACCGTCTGAACGGACTTCTGCCGGAAGAGGATTTTCAGCGCATCTTCAACCGCACAAAGTCCGAGCGGCAGCAGCTGGAGCTGCAGCAAGCAGATCTTCGCAGCCTGCAAAAGAACCCGGTCAACAGTTCCGACAAAGCAAAAGAGCTGGTACAGCGCTTTGTAGAAAGCGCCTGTGCCAGCCGAGAGCTGCTTGTAAGCCTGGTGGACCGGATCGAGCTGACACAGGACAAACAGCTGATCATCCACTTCAGAATCCCAGAACTTCAAGATTTTTCCTTATAAAACATCGTGTCAACGACCAATTATTTCGCCGTTTACAATAAGCAGGGCGCTATGTATCCCGCCTGGAAAGCCACGCACTGCAGCTGCTGCGCCAGGCATGGGAGCAAACCGACCGTCCGGTATAGCCGATCCTATGCCGCTTGCCGCAAACGATAAGATCGATAAAAATTTCTCCCCCTTGCTGCGCCAACAGGCGTATAATAGAAACATCGTCCCCCACGGTCAGGACCGTAAAATGCTGCGGTTTTTCTGAAAAGAGTTTTATTTTATGCACCAGGTCTATCAGCAGGCCCTTGCTCTCCATCCCGAGCTGGTGGAGATGCGGCACATCCTTCATCAAAATGCTGAAGTGGGGCAGCAGCTGCCCCGGACCAAAGCCCTTGTAAAGAAAAAACTGATCCAGTATGGCTATTGCCCGCAGGAGCTGGCCCACAGCTCTCTGACCGCCACCATCCAGGGCAGCCGCCCCGGCAAGACCATTCTGCTCCGGGCCGATATGGATGCTCTGGCCCTTCAAGAGCAGACCGGTCTGCCCTTCCAATGCAACACCGGCTCCATGCACGGCTGCGGACACGATCTGCACACCACGATGCTGCTGGGTGCCGGGTCCCGCCAGGAGAATGAACGCTACGGCAAGCCCATGCACAACGCCGGCATCGTGTTCAATGAGGACATCTTGTCCTTTGGCAGCGCCATACTCGCAGCAGGCGCTATGGACTGGCTGGAGCACCACGCTCAACCGTAAAAATCGCCGATGTGATAAAGCAAAGCCGCCCCTGGGGATCTGCTTTCCCAGGGGCGGCTTTATTCATTCTTCTGCCAGCAGTCTTGCTTGCAGCTCATCCAGCTGCTGGTAGGTATACAAACGGTTCAGTGCTTCTACAAGCTCTTTTTTAGACAGCCGGGGCGGCAGACCCAAAGCAGTCAGCAGACGGCGCTTGCGCTCGGCGCTGCCTGCTGTGCCGGAAAGCCCCCAGTCGTACAGATCTGTATAGGTGATCTGTCGGCCAGCCGGGCGGGGCGGAGCTTCCCCCGCCTCTGGGCCCAGTGCATCCCGCAGACACTGGAGAAGGATATCATCCTCTACCCCCTCCACACCCAACAGCCCTTCCTTGCCGGGCTGGGCCTTTCGGCGCTCCTTGCCCGGAATGGCCGGGACGTATGCCTGCACCACATTCTCCGCCCCCACCAGGTTCGTGATGTAGTTGCGGATGCGGAAACCCGCCGCATCCGAGTCGGTGAGAAGGATCAGTCCATTCTTTTTGGCCAATGCTTTGAACAGCTGCTGACGCTGCTTATCCTTATAAATAGCAAAGCCATCGGTCAGCAGGATCATAGCATCTGTCAGGTGGGACAGGCGTGCCGCATCGTATTTTCCCTCCACGATCAGCACCCGCTGGGTATGCAGCGGGGCCGCGGGGCGGCTCACCGTGCACCTCCTGCCAGAGCCAGGCGGCACAGCGCCATCTCCAGCAGCACAGCCTTATCCACTGGCTGGCTTTTCAAACTTTGATCCAGCTCCAGCAGCACCTGGAGACAATTTTCCAGCTGCGGCAGCGTATAATGCGATGCCGTCTCCGCCGACCGCTTGAGCCGGAAGTCGCTGCCTTTATACCCAAAGTCCTTGAATACTGCGGCGTAGTTTTTCCGCCGGGAAGCCCCCAGCTTGACCCGATACAGATCCACATAGCTGCCGATCATAGCCGCCGTTATGGCGATGGGTTCCTGCTGCAGCCGCAGCAGGGTCTGTAATTTTTTGCAGGCCCCCGTGGCATTTTTGGCTGTGATCATGCGAATCATCTCGAACACATCTGCCTCCAGACTTACCGTACCCATTTCTGCCACCATTGCGGTGGTCACGGTCTGATAACCAGCCAGCGCACAGAGCTTGTCCACCTCATTTTCCAGCAGAAAAGGCTCCTCGCCGCAGCGCTCCAGCAGCGCCTGGGCTGTGCCCTCCGGCAGAACAGCCCCCTGCGCCTTGGCCCGGTCGATCATCATGGCTTTCAGCTCAAAGGGCTTTGGCTTTGCCAGCTCCTCCGCATAGCCCAGTTTTTTGCATTGGGCAGCCAGCTTCTGTGCCCGCTTGCCCATTCGCAGTTTGCCCCGCTCGGTCTCAAAGACGCTGCCCAGCACCACCACTGCATTCTCCAGGCTGGCAAGCGTGCCGCACAGTTCCTCCAGGTCTTTCTCCCCATAGGCAGACGGTTCCAGCTCCGGCAAGACCACCACCCGGCGGGTCCCAAAAAAGGAGATCGTACCTGCCGCCATGATAAGCTGCTCAATATCCGGGGCGGCACCATCCAGCACGGTGGGTTCTTCTTCCCCTTCTGCACAAAGCACCCGCACGGCAGCAGCGGTGGCCTGCCGCACCAGGTAACGCTCGGTAGAGTAAAAATAATAGACCGGACAATCCTTTCCGGCCAGCTGACGGAGCTTTGCTTCTGTGGCCAACGGCACGCCCCCTCCCTTCCGGCAGGACGCAGCCCTGCCATTGCTGCCCCATTGTACCACAATCCGCTCTGGTTGGAAAGAGCCGCACCCCCGCAGCCGCCCGCAAAATTTGCCCAAAGCAGTTGACAAATGCCGCGGCCATGTTATAATTTGAAATGTACGCAAGCTGGCCTGATGGGCCTGTCCTGCGCCCATCAAAGATCATGACAGACGGCATAGATGGGGCCAGCGCTGTAAGCAATACCGGCCAGAGAGGAGACCCGCAGGCTGCAAGGTCTCCCGGTAAGCACAGCACACGCCACCCCGGAGCCTCCGGCGAAATGAGCTGGACGCACCGCAGCGTTAGCGCGGCAAAAGAGGCAGGTCCTGCACCTGCAATCTGGGTGGTACCACGGAGCTTACAGCAGCCTTCGTCCCTGAGGGGATGGGGGCTGTTTTATTTTTTCGTCTGCCAAAGGGTCTTGGAGCCGCTTGGCTCCTGCCGTACGCAACACAACGATGTGAGGAGAATCAACCTATGCAATGGACCGGTTTGAATGAACTGCGCGACCGCTATCTGAGCTTTTTTGAGAGCAAAGGCCACCTGCGGCTGGACAGCTTCCCCCTGGTACCCAAAAACGACCCCAGCCTGCTGCTGATCAACAGCGGCATGGCCCCCATGAAAAAATGGTTTCTGGCGCAGGAAGAGCCGCCCCGTCATCGGGTGACCACCTGCCAGAAGTGCATCCGCACCCCGGATATCGAGCGGGTGGGCATCACCGCCCGGCACGGCACCTTCTTTGAGATGCTGGGCAACTTCTCGTTCCAGGATTATTTTAAGGATGAGGTCATCCCCTGGGCTTGGGAGTTTTTGACCAGCGAGGAGTGGATGGCCATTCCCAAAGACCGGCTCTATATCTCGGTATATGAGAAAGACGACGAGGCATACGAGATCTGGACCCAGAAGGTGGGCATCGCCCCGGATCACATGGTGCGCCTGGGCAAGGAGGACAACTTCTGGGAGCACGGCTCTGGTCCGTGCGGCCCCTGCTCTGAGATCCACTTCGACCGCGGCCCGCAGTACGGCTGCGGCAAGCCCACCTGCGGCGTCGGCTGCGACTGCGACCGCTATATGGAGATCTGGAACCTGGTGTTCAGCCAGTTCGACTCGGACGGCAAGGGCCACTACGAGCGCCTGCCCCGCCCCAACATCGACACCGGCATGGGTCTGGAGCGCCTGGCCTGCGTGATGCAGGGCGTGGGCAACCTGTTTGAGGTGGACACTGTGCAGAGCGTGCTGCACCATGTGGAGCGCATCGCCAACAAGACCTACGGTGCCAACGACAAGGACGATATCTCCATCCGCGTGATCACCGACCACATCCGCAGCTGCACCTTCATGGTGTCGGACGGCATCCTGCCCTCCAACGAAGGCCGCGGCTATGTGCTGCGCCGTCTGCTGCGCCGTGCTGCCCGCCATGGCCGGATGCTGGGCATCCAGCGCCCCTTCCTGGTAGAGCTGGTGGAGACTGTGATCCAGTCCAGCGAGTCTGCCTACCCGGAGCTGCGGGAGCATGCCGCTTATATCAAGAAGGTCATCGGCACCGAGGAGGCAAACTTTGCCCGCACCATCGATGCCGGCATCAATATCCTGAACACCATGATCGACAAGCTGGAGAAGGCCCATGCCCACCTGCTGAGCGGTGTGGATGTCTTTAAGCTGAACGATACCTTCGGTTTCCCGCTGGATCTGACCCGTGAGATCGCCGCCGAGCAGGGCCTGGATATCGACGAGGAAGGTTTCCACGCAGAGATGAAAAAGCAGAAGGAGCGTGCCCGGGCTGAGCGTCTGAAAAAGAACATCTCCGGCTGGAGCGAGGATCTGTTTGGCGCTCTGGAGGCCGAGCCCACCGTCTTTACCGGCTATACCACCCTGGAGGACCAGGGCACCGTTGTGGCTCTGAGCGACGAAGAGACCCTGACCGAGGCTATCTCCACCGATGACCAGGCCAAGGAAGGCGTGCTGGTGGTGCTGGACAAGACCCCCCTCTATGCTGAGATGGGCGGCCAGGTCGCAGACCACGGTCTGCTGGAGAACGACAGCTGCACCCTGCGGGTGCTGGACGTGAAAAAGACCCCCAAGGGCTACTACGTCCACACCTGTGTGCTGGAAAGCGGCATCGTTAAGGTAGGCGACTGCCTGAATGCCCGTGTGGACCGTGAGTTCCGCATGGCTGTCTGCCGCAACCACACCGCCACCCACCTGCTGCAGGCTGCCCTGCGGGAGGTGCTGGGTGACCATGTGCACCAGGCAGGTTCCTACCAGAGCGAGGAGCTGACCCACTTTGACTTCACCCACTTCAGCGCCGTTACCCCGGAGGAGCTGGCCCGCGTGGAACAGCTGGTGAACGATAAGATCTTTGAGGCTATGCCGGTGTGCGTCAATGAGATGCCCATTGAGGAAGCCAAGAAGCTGGGCGCTATGGCTCTGTTTGGCGAGAAATACGGCGACGTTGTCCGCGTTGTCGATATCCAGGGCTGGTCCGATGAGTTCTGCGGCGGCACCCATGTGCAGAACACCGCTCAGATCGGCTGCTTCAAGATCGTCAGCGAGTCCTCTGTGGCTGCCGGCATCCGCCGCATCGAAGCCGTCACCGGCAAAAACCTGCTGCTGCGTGCAAACCTGCAGGAAGTGATGCTGCGCAGCGTGGCTGCCACCCTGAAGGCCAACAATGTGGCCGCACTGCCGGTGCGTGCCGAGACCGTCATGGCCGAAAACAAGGCTATGAGCCGTGAGCTGGACGAGCTGAAGGCCAAGATCGCAGCCTCCAAGGTTGAGACCCTGTTTGACGATGCCGAGGATGTCGGCGGCGTCAAGATCATTTCCGCCTACTTTACCGGCACCTCCGGCGACACTTTGCGCGGCATGTGCGATACCATCCGCGACAAGGCCAAGAACCCGGTGGTGGCTGTGCTGGTGGGCAAGGCCGAGGAGAAGCTGACCATGGCTGTGGCCACCAATGGCCTGGCACAGCAGCAGAATCTGAAGGCCGGTGCGCTGGTCAAGGAGCTGGCTGCCATTGCCGGCGGCAAGGGCGGCGGCAAGCCGGACTTTGCTATGGCCGGCCTGAAGGATGAGACCAAGATCGACGAGGCACTGCAGGCTGTGGGCAACATCGTCCGCAAGACCCTGGGCCTGTAAGATCTGCATTTGCTTGTACCGTTGCTGTACCCAGGAAAGGAGCATTTCGGATGGAAGAGTGTTTATTCTGCAAGATCGCGGCGGGCGAGATCCCGGCAAACAAGCTCTATGAGGATGAGCAGGTGCTTGCCTTCTACGACATCCACCCGCAGGCCAAGGTCCACTTCTTGGTCATCCCCAAGCGCCACATTGCTTCGGCGGCTGCCTTGACCGAGGGCGATGCGGCTCTGTTGGGACACATCTTTGCGGTGATCGCTCAGCTGGCCCAGCAGACCGGGCTGGAAAACGGCTACCGGGTCGTCTCCAATGTGGGGCCGTATGCTGGACAGACTGTGCCTCACCTCCACTTCCATGTTCTGGGCGGCGAAGTTCTGCCTGTTTGAACCGGAGCGAGAAAGGAAAAATTCATTATGGATAATACGTATACCCTGCACGTTGCGGGTCTGACCCGTGAGCTGACCATCTGCAAGGTGAATGACCACCTGGACATTGCGGCCTTTATCATGCTGGGCGATGCCGAGCTGACCGTGGCTACCGCTGCCGAGCTGCTGAAAAAGTGCCCGGAGTTTGACATCCTGCTCACTGCCGAGGCCAAGGGCATCCCCCTGGCACACGAGATGAGCCGTCAGAGCGGCAAGCCCTACATCTGCGCACGCAAGGGCGTCAAGCTCTACATGAGCGACCCCGTGATCGTGGAGGACGAGTCCATCACGACCGCCGGCAAGCAGAAACTGGTCATTGACCGCAAGGAGCTGGAGAAGATGAACGGCAAGCGGGTGCTGGTGGTGGACGACGTCATTTCCACCGGTGGCTCTCTGAAGGCTCTGGATGAGCTGGCCAAGCAGACCAACTGCGAGATCGTAGGCCAGGCTGCTGTGCTGGCCGAGGGCGATGCCGCGGAGCGCGAGGACATCCTGTTCCTGGAGCCGCTGCCCCTGTTCTTCCACTAATAATCCTATGAGACGGCCGCTGTGCATTTTTTGTGCAAGTGCATTGGCCGTAGAGATCTTTTGCGCTTTTTTGCCGCGAGGGGCGTTTTTGCTGCCCTTCGCGGCATTTTTTATCTTTCTGTTTGCACGCCGCCACTGCTCCAAAGCAGTCTGGTGTATATTTGCCGGGGCAGGCGCAGGTCTGCTGCTGTTATGGGCAAGCCAGCTGGGCATTCGCTCTCTGCAGGCGCGCTACGCCGGCAAGCAGCTTTTGCTCACCGCACAAGTGCAGCAGATCCAGCCCGGATTTTCCCAAAAAACGGTGCAGGCGGTGCTTTGGGTGGAGCTTGCAGGCGGGCAGAAGGCCGGATTCCAGGTCCACTGTCCCAGCCTGCCCCTTTGTGCCGCCGGGGATCGGATCAGCGGACGCTTTGTACTGGAACCGCCTGACCCCGCCCAGGCTCTGGATTCCTATGCAGACGGATCGGCGCTCTGTGCCGTGTATCAGTCCGACTTCCTTCCAAAAGGAAAAAGCACCAGTTTCCGTGCCCGCACCGCACGGCTGCAGCATAAACTCAGCCAGTCCCTGCAAAAACTGTTGGACAAGGACACCGGCGGGGTACTGGCTGCTATGATCGCAGGAGACCGCACCGCTCTCCCCCCAGAAATGAATGCAGCTTACCGCTCAGCTGGATTATCCCATGTACTGGTCGTCAGCGGGATGCACGTCACCTTGCTGTGCGGCGGTGCACTCGGGCCGCTTCTGTCCAAAAAGCGAGAGCAGCGCTACTGCACCCGCCGAATCACTGCGCTGGCCCGCAGCCTGTGTGCTCTGCTGCTGATCGGGGTCACAGGGTTCACGCCCTCTGTTCTCCGGGCTGCTGTAGCCATCTGGATCAGCGCTTTGGGTGTGTGGGTCTATGGCCCGCCCGACCCATGGACCAGTCTGGCGGCAGCTGGCCTGCTGATGAGTCTGAGCAACGGCTATGCGGCCTGCGACGTAGGGTTTCAGCTCTCCTTTGCAGCCGTCCTTGGCACGCTGGCCGGTGCCTCCTGTGCCAAAAGAGGGGCAAAGTATTTCCGTCAGAAGATGCCAAAATCCCTGCCCCGCTGGTGCATCCGATGCCTTGCCCCCGTTTGGGAGGGCTTTTGCATCTCTTGCGGCGCTTCCGCAGCTACCTTCCCCGTGCTGGTGCTGCGGGGCATGAGCGTCAGCGCCTATGCCCTGGTATCCAGCCTGGCGGTGCTGTGGCTGGTGCAGCCGCTGATGCTGCTGGGGATCGCTGCCGCTATCACCGGCTTATTCCCCGCGCTGCGCTGGCTGTATTACAGCTGCTCCTTTGGTGCGGGAGCGCTGACCGTCCTGCTCAACACCTGGGCTCGGTGGGTCGCCGGATGGCCAGGGGCACAGCTCTATTTTGATACGAGCTATGGGGCCATCGTCTGCCTGCTGCTTTTGGCTCTTGCAGGAGCAGCGCTGCACAAAAAGGTCCGTCTGCGCATCGCTCTGCCTGCCCTTATGCTGGCTGCGGGCACCGCCATTTATATGGGCAGCGCCCTGAGCCGGGATCTGATCCATGTAGAATTGGCCGGCAGTTCCACTGCTCCCGCCGTAGTGATCACCCAATCCGGACAGGCTGTCGTACTGTTCCGGGGCGGGGATGCTGCACAAAGCGCTGTGGAGACTTTGCTGCAGCGCCGCAGTGCCGACCTGCAGCTGCTCATTGACCTGCGTTTGTCCCCCAAAACGCCTTGCACGCTGCCCGCCCACCGACGGTTCCAGCCAGCGCAATGGCCTGCGCTGCACAGCCGCACCGCCCAATGCGGCGGGGTCGGAGCAGAGGTACTGCGTACCAGGGACGGGTGTATCGTGCGCATCACCGCAGGCGGGCACACGCTGGCAGCTGTATCCGGCGATGCCTCTCTTGCAAGGCCCATACAGGCAGACTGGCTGCTGGCCAGCCCTGCGGCCCCTGTCTCCCTCCGTTTTCATGGCGTGGTATCTCTCTCCGAGGACTATCCTTGGCAGCAGGGGCGTACGCTTTGCTCTGTCCGCCGCCTGACACTGCGTCCCAAAGCGTCCTTACTTGACAGCCTACCGCATTTTCGGCTAAAATAAGAAGAACACACCGTATCAATGTGAAAGAAAGGGAACCTTCCGTGAAGATATTGAAAGTGAAATGCCTGGCCCCTACCCGGCTGGACAATTACCTGATGCAGCAGTATCCCGCCCTGAATCCGGGCCGTCTGAACAAGGCTCTGCGGGAAAATAAGATCAAGCTGAACGGCAAAAAGCAGCCCCTGTCCACCCGTGTGATGGCCGGGGATGAGATCAAGCTGTTTATCCTGGACGACGTGCTGGACGAAGGCATCCGGGTGGATGGCCCTGCCTGGAAAAACGCCCGCTGCCCTGCGCAGATCGTATACGACTGCCCCCAGATCCTGGTAGCCAACAAACCCGCCGGGCTGGCAGTAGACGGCCCGGAGGATGACACCCTGCTGAACCGTGCGCTGCTGTACCTGAACCAGCAGGGCGAATACAGCGAGAACAGCCTGTATCAGCCAGCCCTGTGCCACCGGCTGGATACCGGCACCAGCGGTCTGGTGATCATCGCCAAGACTCCGGAGGCAGAGCAGATCTTCCTGGAAGCCATCAAAAGCCGGGAGGTGCAAAAGAACTATCTTTGTGTCACCTTTGGCCGTCCCACCCCGCCGGAAGGCGTGTTGGGGGGCTACCTGCTCAAGGACGCAGACCGCGGCATCGTCAAGATCGTAGGCGAAAAGCTGCCCGGCGCCAAACAGGTGGAGACCCAGTACGAGACCCTGGCTGTCTCCGGCCGCCTGGCTCTGCTCAAGGTCCGCCTGATCACCGGGCGCACCCATCAGATCCGCGCCCACATGGCCAGCATCGGCTGCCCTATCCTGGGCGACAGCAAGTATGGCAACAACGCCGCCAATCGAGAGCTGAAGCTGAAATACCAGGCTCTGTGCGCCTGGGAGCTGGTCCTGCCGCACTTCTCGCAGCCGGATTTCGCCTTCCTCAGCGGCAAGACCTTCCGTGCACCAAAGCCCTGGTACTACAACCAGGTCCTGGACGGCACCCTGAAATGATCCTTCGACCCGCTCCGGCGGGTCTTTTTTTGTCTCTTTTTTGGCCTGAGGGCTTGCAAAATCCCCTCTCCCGTGCTATATCTAGGTTAGATGTATCCAACAGACAAGGAGGACTTTGCCCATGCAGCTGGCAATGATCACCGCCCAACAGGTCGCGGTGCTGTTTTTACTGATCTTTACCGGTGTAGCGGCCACCAAAGCCGGCATCCTGCGCAGTGAGGGCAAACAGACCCTCAGCGGGCTGCTGGTCAATGTAGTGGTGCCTGCCATGATCCTGAACTCCTACCAGATGGAGTTCAGCATGGAGATCTTGCGCAACCTGCTGGCTGCTTTTGGCCTCAGTGTGCTGGCCATTCTGCTGGGCACCGGCGTGACCGTTCTGCTCACCGCCCGCCGCAAAGACAGCCGGGCTTCGATCTTCCGCTTTGCCTGCATTTTTTCCAATGCGGCGTACATGGGCTTCCCGCTGATCTCTGCTCTGTTTGGCGCCGAGGGTCTGCTGTATGCCAGCGCCTACGTTACCGTATTCAACCTGCTGCTGTGGACCTTGGGCTATGGACTGGTCAGCGGCAAGGCCAGCGCCCGGGAGCTGGGCCGCAGTCTGCTGCACACTCCGGTGCTGTACGCCATGGTCATCGGCCTGACCATCTATCTGCTGCAGCTGCCTTTGCCCTCGCTGATCGTCCAGCCCCTGCAGCTGCTGGGCGGCATGAACACCCCGCTCTCTATGCTGATCACCGGCATGCTGATCGGCTCCGGCAACCTGCGCACCATCCTGGCCGACCGGCAGATCTGGCAACTGGCCGGTGTGCGTATGCTGCTGATCCCTGCCGTATGCATGGCCCTGTTTGCCCTGCTGGGTCTGCTGCATTTTGGCACCGTCTCCCAGGTGGTCGTCCTGTTGGAATGTTGCCCTGCGGCGGCCATCACCTCTGTATTTGCAGTGCAGTTCGGCCACGACGAGGGCTTTGCCGCGGGCAGCGTGGTGCTGACAACCCTGCTCAGCATCCTGACTTTGCCCTTATGCGCCCTGGTGCTCACCAGCCTGTAAACAAAAACTGCCCCTGCGCACGGACTTGTGCGCAGGGGCAGTTTTGTATCCTCTTAAAAATCCAGCAGGTTCAGCCCGATCTCTGGGTCATACACCCGCTCTACCCGCCCCGGCAGGGTGCGGATCACCAGCTCGGCAGTGGCGCTGATCCGTGCATTGCTCAGGTGGCCGCCCACCACCGCACCGGTGCCGTCTGCTGCGCTCATGTGCAGGTGACAGTAGAACTCTCCGTTCATCGTGTTGATGGACCCCGTCAGCGATACGATCTCATAGCAGCCAGTGTACTCCCGCGGACAGAACTGCTTTGCCTGGGTGTCAAACACGCCGATGGTAAACTTGTCCACCGCGCCGATGCCCTGGACGCTGGCCAGGTGGATCTTTTCCATCATAGCCAGCTCTCGCATCTGTTCCAGGATCTCCTCCCCTTTATCCAACCGGACAACGATCGCATCATAAAAGCGTTTGTACTCCATACTGCCATCTCCTTTGTTATTATTGCAGCACAGGGCGCTCTTGTTCTGGGCAGCGCTCTGCGCTATAATCAAACTAAAAATACCCACAGCCTGTACAGGAGGTCTTGCAGCGATGCTTTATCTGGACGAGTTCCGTCTGCCGGATGCAGACGACGAATGGCGCTATTTCCGGCATAAAAATGCCGAGTATGCATACGACAGTGTCTATCCTTTCCAGCACTTCCCCAAAAAGCAGTGGGAGCGGATCGTATTTGATGCAGTGACGATCTTTTACGGCGGCAATGGCTCCGGCAAAAGCACGATGCTGAACATCATCGCACAAAAACTGGCCCTGCCCCGGAAGAGCAGCTTCAACCACAGCGCACTGTTTGATGACTATGTACAGCTGTGCAAAGCCTCCACTCTGCGGCATCTGCCGGACAACAGCCGCATCATCACCAGCGACGATGTTTTTGACTATATGTTCGGCGTGCGGGACTTCAACGACGGGGTGGACCGCCGCCGGGAGGATCTGTTTGCGGAGTACCAGCACTACAAAAACACCCCGCTCCGGCTCCACTCCATGGAGGATTATGAAGAGTTTAAACAGGGGCTGGCTGCCCGGCGCAGCTCCACCACCCAATATGTGCGCCAGCGGGTCACCAACAATATCCGCACCCAGTCCAACGGGGAGAGCGCCCTGCATTACTTTCAGATACAGCTGAAACCCCGGGCACTCTATCTGCTGGATGAGCCGGAAAACAGCCTCAGTGCCGAGCGTCAGATCCAGCTGGCAGAGCTCTTATATGGCTGCGCCCGGTTCGAGGGCTGTCAGCTGGTATTGGCTACCCACTCGCCTTTTTTGCTGGCCATCCCTGGGGCACGCATCTACGACCTGGATACGGTCCCCGTGGAAACTGCGCCCTGGACTCAACTGCCGAATGTGCGCATCTACTACGACTTTTTCCGGCAGCATCAGTCGGAATTTGAGGCGGACTGAGCAGCCTGCGCCACATGCAGCGCCAGGATCGCGGTGGTCACAGCCCCTACGCCGCCCGGCACCGGGGTAAATGCAAGGTCTGCTTGCAAAGCATCTTCCTGGCAGATATCCCCGCAGAGTTTTCCGTCTGCGCCCACATGGATGCCCACATCCACCACGACCTGTCCCGCCCGGAAGCACTCCGACCGCAGCGCCTGGGCACGCCCCAGCGCCGCCACCAGTATATCTCCCTGGCGGCAAACAGCGGCCAGATCCTGGGTGCGGGAGTGGCAGACCGTCACCGTGGCATTGGCGCGGTCCAGCAGCAAAGCCGCAGGCCGCCCCACCACCAGGCTGCGCCCCACCACTACAGCCCGCTTGCCTTCCAGCGGAATGGCATAGTGCTGCAGGATCTCCAGGCAGGCCTGCGCAGTGCAGGGGGCAAAGCCCCGGCCGCTTCCGCTGACCAGCCCTGCCAGAGAAGCATCGGTGATCCCGTCCACATCCTTGGCCGGGTCCAGCATATTCCGCACCGTTTCCTCATCCAGTCCAGCGGGCAGCGGGCGCAGCAAAAGGCAGCCGTGGATGCTGCTGTCCTGGTTGATCTGCTGGATCTGTTCCATCAACCGGGCCTGGGACACCTGTTCCGGCAGAGGAAAGCAGCGCACCGCCACCCCCACCTTTGCGCAGCGGGCCAGCAGCCCCCGCTCATACGCCAGGTCATCCTCCTTTTCGCCCACACGCACCACTGCCAGCGTGGGGGTCACGCCCCGCTGGGTCAATGCAGCGCAAAGTGCTGCGGTCTTTTCGTTCAATGCGGCGGCCACCGGCCCGCCTTTCAGCAGCTGAGACATTCTCCCTCTCCTCCCAGGTCCTTTGCGGTCTGCCGCCAGAGCCGATCTGCCCGTCCCGTCCAGGCTGTCAGCAGCGTTTCTGCCTGCGCGTTCAGCTCTTTGGCACGGCTGCGATCCGCCATCAATTTTGTATTTGCGTAAAGATTCAGCAGGCCGCAGCGCAGCGCGGTCTGGCACAAAACGGCTGCACACCCTGCATCCGATACCGCCAGCACACTGCCTTTGGCGGCGTATTGCTCTGCCAGGGCAATGCCCTTGGCAGACAGCTCCATGACCTGCATCGGCACTGCACACGCTCCCGCCAAGGCAGCTTCCAAGGCCGCCGCCTTTTCCGCCGCCTGCTCCGGGGTAGCCCGGGGCATCCGGTACGCAGCAGCCACCGGCGCAAACGCCTCTGCATCTGCCTGGATCAACACTTCCAGCTGGCAGCGCAGGGATTCCGCCTGCGAATTCAATGCCCGGATCTCCGGTTCCACAGCTGCATACTTGGGCTTACCCACCGTCAGGCTGCCCACCATATTGCCCAAAGCAACGCCCAGCGCACCGGCCAAAGCCGACACACCGCCGCCCCCCGGCGCCGCAGCAGGCCCTGCCAAGGCCGACAAAAAATCGCTGCAGGCCAGTGCAGTCAGATCTTGCATCGATATACTCTCCCTTCCGTAATAACAGCATCCAGCCGCTGATCGTTTAGGTCCGCAGCAGCCTGCTCCACCTTTTGCACCTCATAGGCTGCCCCCAGCCGGAACGCATGGGTGCACAGCGGCAGAAATCGGTCGTAATATCCTTTGCCCATGCCCACCCGGCCGCAATCCGGGTCAAACGCTGTGCAGGGCGCCACCACCAGATCCAACTGGTCCGGGCGCAGGATCTGTGCGCCGTCCAGCACCGGTGCCGGGATGCCGTAACGTCCGGCCTGCCAGCCCGCCGGGCCGGGCACCACCGCTGTAAGACGATATCCTTCGCCGCAGACCGGCCAGGCCACGGTCTTGCCGTCCTGTTGGGCGGTTTGGATCAAAGCCGACAGATCCACCTCCCCGCCCCAGGCTGCATACACCAGCAGTGTCCCTGCGCAGCGGTACGCTTCCGTCTGACAGATCCCCGCACAGATGGCTGCATCCGCTGCACTGCGCACCTGCGCAGACAGTGCCTTCCGTGCCGCAACGCCCGCCTGACGCTGCGCTTGCTTTTGTTCGGTCAGGGTCATGGCCGATCTCCTTTTTTGCTGTCTTTTATCTTTTTATAATAATCGCTGCCCCCAAAAATTGCAAGGTTTTTTTCTGGATCGGATGGTTACGCTTATGGGGGGCTGCGGCAAAAAATATGGCCTGCGCAGACGCGCAGGCCATATACACGCTTATGTTTTTGCCTTTTGATCAGTGCTTGCTGATCTGCTCCTTGCTGTATTGCAGGGTGTAAAGCTGATAGTACCGTCCATGCTGCGCCAGCAGCTGCTGGTGGTTGCCCTGCTCCAGGATCTTACCATGGGACAGCACGATGATATTGTCCGCGTGCTGGATCGTGGACAGCCGGTGCGCCACGATCAGCATAGTGCCCACCGTGCGCATCTTTTCCAGCGAGTCCTGGATCAGGATCTCGGTCTCGGTATCAATGTTGGCCGTTGCTTCGTCCAGGATCATGACGCTAGGCTTATGCAGCAAGGTGCGGGCAAAGCTGAGCAGCTGCCGCTGCCCGGCAGAGAAGTTGTTGCCCCGCTCCCGTACTTCCTCATCCAGGCCATGATCCAGCTTGGCGATGAACTGATCTGCGTTGACATAATGGCATACCCGCAGGATCTCCTCATCCGGCACCCCATCCATCCGCAGCAGCAGGTTGGAACGAATGGTGCCGGAGAACAGGAACACATCCTGCAGCATCTGGCCAAAATGCCGCCGCAGGGAGGAGATCTTGATCTTGCGGATGTCCACTCCGTCGATCAGGATCTGGCCTTTCTGGAACTCATAATTACGGCAGATCAAAGAGAGGATGGTGCTCTTGCCGGAGCCGGTCGAGCCAACAAAGGCCACCGTCTCCCGGGGATGGATGTGGAAGGACACTCCCTGCAGCACCCACTCCCCCGGTACATAGCTGAACCACACATCCCGGAACTCGATCTCGCCCTTGACCTCCTCCAGCTCGATGGCATCCGGTGCATCCACCAGCTTAGGCTGGATATCCATGATGGAAAAGACCTTTTCACCGGAAGCCAGCGCAGATTGCAGCCAGTTGAACTGTTCCGCCAGGTTCTGGATGGGGGTAAAGAACTTGGCAATGTACATATAAAAGGTAACGATGGTGCCGCTGGTCAGGGTCTGTCCCAAAAAGCTGGTCCCCTCCAGATAGCCCATACCGCCCAGGTAGAACAGGCACAGGATCGAGCTGATGTACAGCATATACACCAGCGGACGGAACACACCAAACACGAAGATCTGCTCCTGTTTTGCCTTTGCCAGTGCCTGGCTGCGGCGGCAGAAATCCGCCTGCTTCTCATCCTCCCGGCCAAAGATCTGGGTGACCTTGATGCCGGAGAGGTTCTCGGACAGGTAGGTGTTGATATCGGTGGTGGCATCCTTTACCTTGCGGTACGCCCGGCGGGAAAACTTGCGGAAGATCACCGTAAACAGCACGATAAAGGGCACAAAGCACAGCACCATCAGGGTCAGCTCATAATTCAGGCAGACCATCGCCACCAGGATGCCCAAGATCACAAACGCATTTTTGGTCAGGTTGACCAGCAGATTGGTGAACATCATGGAGATAGCGTTGGTGTCGTTGGTCACACGGGTGACCAGCTTGCCCACCGGGATCTCGTTGAGCTGCTCATGGGACAGCGACTCGATATGGACAAACAGATCCTCACGCAGGTCAGAAACGATGCGCTGTCCCACTTTTTGCAGGATCACCGCTTGGAAATAGGTGCTGCCCATCGAGAACAGCAGCACTCCGGCATATACAGCCACTGCCGCAAACAGGTGCTTCAGCGCAAAGGTGCCCACCACCAGTTCCTCGATATAACCGATCAGGAGCGGCGAAATGATATCGTAGGAGATAGAGAACAGCATCAAAAAGCCTACAACCACAAACTGCGGCAGATAGGGCCGTGCATACGCCGCCAGGCGGCGGACGATCTCTCCATCCGGCATATTGCGCTCAAAACCCATGGCAGCTTTTTTATCCTTGACCGCCGCATAAGCGCCGATCAGCAGTGCCGACACAGCACCGATGATGCCGCCCACCAGCAAAAGCGGGTTAAAATCAGCCATTGTTCTCCCCCCCTGTCTCATCCTCCAGCTGCTGCAGATCTACCATGCGCCGGTACTCGGCACAGCGGGCATACAGCTGCGCATGGGTGCCCACATCTTCAATGCGGCCAGCCTCCAAAAATACGATCTTGTCCAGATCTTTCACAGTAGAGATGCGGTGAGCGATCAGCAAGGTGGTCTGACCCGCCCGGCTGGTGCGCAGGTTTTCCAAGATCACCTTCTCGGTGCGGGTATCCACCGCCGACACCGAATCATCCAGGATCAGGATGGGCGCATCCTTCAGCAAAGCGCGGGCAATGGAGATGCGCTGCTTCTGTCCGCCGGAAACGGTAACGCCGCGCTCACCCAGCATGGTCTCAAAGCCATCCTTGAAATCCACGATATTATCCCGCACATCTGCCAGAGCTGCGGCACGGTCGATCTGTTCCGCAGTGGCATCGTCCACACCAAAGCCGATGTTGTGGGCAATGGTATCCGAGAACAGGAAGTTATCCTGTGGCACATAGGCGCAGGCAGAGCGTACCGACCGGATGGTAACACTGTTTACATCCTGCCCATCCACAAACAAGGTGCCGTCCGGCACATTGTAGGTGCGCAGCAGAAGATCCACCAGGGCTGTCTTGCCAGCACCGGTCTTGCCCACGATGCCCACGCTCTCCCCCGGTTCGATCTTGAAGGAGACATTCTGCAGCACATCGAACTCGCCATCCGGATAACGGAAGGTCAGATTCCGGAACTCGATGCCGCCCTTGACATTTTCCAGCGCAGGCACACCGGGACGGTCTGCCACATCGATGGGGGCGTCCAGCAGCTCGCTGATGCGGTTGAGCGAAGCCTTGCCGCGGGATGTTTTTTCGATCAGCATGGACACAGCCATAATGGGCCAGACGATGGCCTCAAAATAACCAATATACTCCACCAGCTGTCCGGCGTTGAATTTGCCCATATACACCAGATAGCCGCCGTACCCCAGGATCACGCAGACCACTGCCTCCACAAACAGGGTGACCAGGATCTGCAAAAGGGTGGAGAGCTTGGTATACAGCACATTGATCTCTTCGTTTTCCTTGTTCAGTTTACGGAATGCAAGCAGCTCTTTCAGCTCCTTGACAAAGGCTTTGATCACCGCAATGCCGGAGAAGTTCTCCTGCGCAAAGTCCGACAGGTCCGAAAAAGCCTGCTGCCGCAGCTCCCACTTTTGGGTCAGCATCTGCCCCATGATGGTGCCGATGGCAAACATGATCAAAGCCGGGATCAGCGCCAGCAGGGTCAGAGTGCTGCTCATCTGCCACATCTTGAACAGCGCCATCAGTCCCAGCACCAGCGCATCACAGAACATCAGCACACCGTCGCCAAAGCACTCCTGGATGGTATCCAGGTCGTTGGTGTACAGGCTCATCAGGTTGCCCACCTTGTTCACCTGATAATACTGCTGCGACAGCCGGCGGCTGTGGTCAAACATCCGCTCCCGCAGCTCCGCCTCTACCTTGACCGCAGAGCCGTAAAAGCAGACCCGCCACAAAAAGCGGCCGATCACCATGGTGATCACGATAAAGATCATGGGCAGGCAGATCTGCTGCAGCAGCACCATCTTATCAAACGGCACCAGCTGCCCATTCACCGTCACCTGTCCCAGGTTGATGCCGTTGATCACCAGACGATACAGTTCCGGTACTTTGAGCTGGATGATGTCCACCACTATCAATGCCAGCATACCCAGCAGCAAAGCCGGTGCATTTTTAAGGTAATAGCGGTTGATGTACTTGCCAAAGATCAAGCGTTCTCCCTCCTTTATTTGTTTCCGTTCCGATCCGCTTGTCCGCCCGGGACGGTCACTCAGACCCCTGCAAGCCCCCTGCGCCCGTGAAAAAGCGCCCTCTGCACCACACGGCAGAGGGCGTGGACCGGCCCAGGGACAGCCCTGCTTCCGGGATCTTGTCAATACAATTCCAGTATAAAATCAAGAGCAGGTTCTGTCAACTCCCGGCGCAAAGAATCGGGATTGAATGCACATTTTCCATAAAAAAACGAATAAGCCGCGCCCCGTATACAAAAAAAGAAGCCGTTGCATCTGCATCTCTGCATTTGCAACGGCTTCGTACTGGAGCGGCCGACGAGGCTCGAACTCGCTACCTCCACCTTGGCAAGG
>OHKD01000133.1_pt1 | contig 37560 bp, 29 predicted proteins | sample 1568801 | NCBI WGS metagenome assembly OHKD01 (sample SAMEA3879525, study PRJEB24766) | human gut metagenome | biome: human-associated habitat; feature: feces | place: USA | collected 1985/1987
CTGTCGGACAACGAGCCAAAAGCGGACGCGAATGCGTCATGTGGTCGGCTAAGTTCGGGAAGAGCCGTTATGAGTATGGCCATATTCTTCGGGAAATGCACACCTCACTATATGAAGAGGTAGGGAGCAAGTACGGGTTGGAACGTGGTGACAGTATTGAAGGCCGGAACGTCAACCATCTTAGTAAACGCGATTATATCCGGAAACTGGCCAAAGATGCGAAACAGGCGGAGAAAGCAGTCAAGGGGCTGCAAACTATGATACGGAGATTGGAAGCAAAGATTTTCAGTTATAACCAACAACTTGCAAAGGCGGAGCAGGAACTGGCGTCCGGCAAGATAACTCTCAATAGGTATGAAGTACAGAAAACCGACATACTGAAACTCATTGCCGAGTATCAGGCCAAACTTGAAGACAAGGCATGTAAGCTTCAAGAAAAGGAGCAGGAACTGGAGAAGATGACAAAGAATATAGACCGTGTCGGTAGAGTGGTGCAACCTTTCCGCAATCACAAGATAGATTTTGAGCCGCCACGAATCACTGGTAAACCTCCGATATTCGGGGTCGACAAATGGATTGAGGAGCAGAACCGGTCTATCGCCAGACGATTCGTGAAGATTGTCCGTCAGATTGAAGAACTGTATCGGAAAGATGCCGAACAGCAAATACAGGCGGTGCAGAATAATGCGTTGCTGGACTATCGGGAGTTTAAATGGCTACAACAGGAGTATGCACGACTGACGGATCTCAACAATAATCAGACAGAACAGATGCAGACGTTTCTTGACCAACTGGCTGAGCCTTCTGTGCGGGAACGAATCTTTTCTATCGCTGATGCTTTGATTGGCGGACAACCTGTCGCTGTTGCATCCAGCGGAGGCGGTGGCAACGCCGACTCAGACCTTCGCTGGGACGGAAGAAGGCCGGATGAGGAGGAAGAGGCGTATCGGAGGAGGTGTCTACTTTATGCTATCCGAATAGTCAACAACACGTCCAAGAAGTCTATACGCAGATAAGACGTCTATTCGAGATGAATAAAAGGGGACTGTAAACTAAAGCGTGTTTATAAAGTTATGAAATTCTTTACTAAATACCCCAAGTTTACAGTCTCATTCATTGACTATCTTGTTCTTGAAGTCCTCAAGAAACATCTCCTTATTCTCGTCAATAAGTTTCTTTATCTTAACATCTTCAGCCTGGCGAAGAAAGCGACGAATCAGTTTGTTGTACTCTTTTTCTATTTCATCACGCGAAAAATTCGGACTGCGTAACATTGCCATAAACCGTCCGTCGGACTTTAGAAACTCATAAAATTCGTTTGTCTTTGTAAAGTAGAATTGTATCTCTTGTTCTCGTTCTTGCTCAGTTGCGTTTAGTCGGGCAAGGGTATCGAATATCGAGGCTAATCCACCTCGGTTCTCTCCCGTATTTTTCTTGCTTCTGGAGTTTTCGGGAGCGTCGTCTTGTTCCTGAGGCTCTTCAATCTCAACCTCATCACTCACGAGCAACCCGATTTCTCCGTCGAAGGTGGTGTGTATTGAGCCAATAGAATCTTTCTGCTCAAATATAGAGCGATAAATATTGCAGTATCGCTGCCAGAAGTCAATAAATACGGCATCTTTAAATTGAGCATCCAATTCGATTACACCTTGCAAGAGAACCAGCAGAGAGTTGTACCGGCCGATGGTTTTGCGTAGTGCTTTTGCTGGATCATCGTCGCTTGTGGAGGCCGTTTCCTCGCTATGCGTTTTAAGATCCTGCGTGTATTGTGCATGCGCCTCCATTACATTCTTGATCCACGCCCGAATGTCAGCGTCCATATCGAGACATAGCTGGGCATTGGCCTCTGCATTATTGACAGACGATTTATATCGCTCGAACCACTTGATATAGATTGGTTGTGCCAATAATTCTCGATACAGCTCCTGAATAATCGCCTTCTCACGAAGCGGATCAAAGTCCGTGATAACCATACCACAGAACTTGGCAAAAGCATCCCGAATATTCTTTTCGTTGACGTTGCCAAATGAGAAGTCTATAATATGGCACTCTTCTTTGTACTTGGCCTTGCGATTTACGCGCGAGATTGTCTGAATGGCATTAATGTCGCGAATCTCCTTATCGAGAAACAGCGTGTGTAGCTTGGGCTCGTCAAACCCCGTTTGCAGCTTATCAACAACAATGATAAGCCCGTTTTTTGCCGTCTTGAAGTTGTCTATCACCTTATCCTCTGTCACACCGCCATTCATCGACGAACATTTCTCGTACTTTTGATTATCGGAGTAGACGATAGCGACAGGTGCATCGGAATATTTGGCAAAAGTTCCCGATGCAGTCTTCTCCGCCATCAACCGACGAATGATTTTACAGTACTGAATAGCAATCGGAATAGAGCTAACCGCAAGCATGGCTTTTCCCGTGCCACGAATTTTCCCGTAAACCAATGAAAGCAGCCGATTGACCACGAACTCGGCAATTGCTTTCATTCGGTCCGGGTTCTCGTATATTTGCTTTTTGGCGAATGATACCCGTTCCTCCTGTCCCGAATTCATGGCTGCCGTTATAGCCTGCATAACGCCATTGGGGAGTTCAAAATACATTTTTGCAGGTACGGGAATAATATGTTTCGTCGGATCAAGAATGTAACTGTCTGCTATGGCCTCCTTCATGGTGTATGAATCGAATGGCTTCCATAGCTGATTAATAAAGTTGGTACTTCTGTGAAATTCGCCAAAACGAGCCAATACTCGGTCGCTAGGAGTTGCCGTGAAACCGACAATCAGATTCTTCTTTGTAGAACCTTTTGTGATAAACCCTCCGTCCTCATCAAAAATGTCCTGCAGTTCATCGAACGCCGAATACATCTCCTGATGAACATCATCGGTGTTTGAGCGGTGTACCTCATCAATAAGAAAAGCCACGCGCATATTCTTGAAATCCTTGCCGGCTTTTTCGATGGCTTTCTTGAGTTCCCAGAATTTCTGAATGTTCACGACGATGATACGGCGTTTGTCGCTCAACGCCTTCACAAAGGTGTCCTGGTCGGTCGCCTCTACGAACATGGCCTTGTCGATGTTCATGTTGAGCATCATCGAGTCGAGCTGGTCGCGCAATTGCAAACGATCGACAACGAGCAGAATCTTGTTATAGACCCATTCGCCTTTATAACGCAGATCTTTGAGTTGCAGCGCTGTCCAACCTATTATGTTGCTCTTGCCGAATCCTGCAGCATATTGCAACAAGAGTGAATAGACATATTTGTTGTTGCAATAACTGTCTCTCTCGGCCACTACGCGGTCTATCAGGTCCTGTGGCGCATTGAGTGCTTGCAGTTCGGCCCGCAGTCGGTTGATAAAATACAAGGGTTCATTTTCGTGGTCCAGAAATTCCTGAACACGCTCCATGATCCGGTCGCAGCCGAATTTCTGCTTCGGACGCGGACATATCAGACGACCTGTTTTGTCCTTATACTCCTTCTTCTGTACTTTATGGCCATTCACAACAGACGTTACGGTCTTATAGGTGTAGGCCATGAAGTTGTAGTAGAGGATCTCTTTCTCGATCATCTTCTTGGAGTAGAGCGAACGCATTGCCTCTTCGAAGCGAACGCGCGGATCGGTTGCCTCCACCTGCTTTATGGGGAGGGGTTTGAATACCTTCTCCACCACCGGACGGAAAGAAGAGATCGAGATGGTATTATCTTGAAAACCTCGCTTTGCTTCATCAAAGAACTGTCCCGGATCCCGCAGTATGTATGTGTCCGTGATGTCCGTGGTTACGAGGTGAATCGATTTCTCAAACGGCCGGAGCATGCGACGACGAAGCGTTTGCGATACATCATTGCCATTGGCAATCTTGGTATATTCCCACACGGCTTCGAGGTAGTCGGTAATGATTTTGTTCCTGCCGTTCGTTTTAGCCGTCTGATTGGTGAAGTTGCTCTTCAATTCGGCGTAGCCGAGAAAAATGCCGTTGACAAAGAACGACAGGTCGGGGCGAAATGCGAATATCTTTTTGGCGTCGTGGTGGAATGAATAACTCATCTCCTCGACAGCCGCAAAGATGTTTTTGTTGAAGTCCTCATCGCCGCGCAATTCCGAACCACTGACATAAATAAGTTGCAGAGTTTCGCCTTCGAATGTAATGGTTCGGTTTTTATTCAGGAAGATTGCCACGTTGGCACTCGCCTCAATCTTCTCGCGAATCATATCCATAATGGCCCGAAGCAATTTTTGCTCGTCGCCATTGTATTCGCTCTTTTTGAGCAGGTTGTTCCATGCCTTGCGCGAATTCTCTTTCAGGAACTCATACAGATTGGCCGGAATAAACAAATCGGGCGAAACGGCATTATTCTTTATTTCACGAAAACCAAGACCATCTGCACGACGGCAGAAAAAGTCCATTACATATTCACTTTGCAACTCAAGTTCGGTCATAATCCAATGTAGTTTTAGGAGCGCGATTCTGTCTCGATGGCTCGCTGGCCGGTTACTACTTCATTTATCAGGGAGCGTTTCAGCTCCTTCAGACGCTCTACTTCGGTATTTATCTTTTCAAGGATGGCATCAATCTTTGCGCACTTCTCATCCAGATATACGGCAATCTCTTTTTGCTCATCAATTGGAGGAAAGACAACTTTCATGTCTTTTATTGTCCTATAATTTAAAGATTGGCGCATTCCTCCACCAAGTTTGTAAAAAACCTTTTTTATATCATACGAGTGTAGCATGTAGAACGCGAATTTTGGTAATGTCTCTTTATTCCCTTGTACACAAGTATAGGCTGATGTAATGATCCCTTCTTCATTAACTAAACCGACTCTCAGGCTTTTATGATCGTTTTGTAAATCAGTAAAACGAAAAATTATATTACCCGGTTCTACGATTTGATAAGTCTCAAATGTTGCTGGCAAAAGTCCATCGCAGGAGTCTATATTTTTACGAATAATTTTCCCAAAACTCAAGGAGAGAAGGTTTTGATGATTCACCCCTTTGTTTGAGATATTATGTTCCGCAAAAAAATATGCAAATCGCGATATTGTCCAATGTACAGGAATATCTCCGACCCACTCAATATTAGATGGTTTTAATGAAACATTGGGATCCAATCCACGGGTGACGGCGCGGTTGATCAGGGAGCGACGAAGTCGGCTGTAAGCATCGGCTTTGCGCTCCAACAGTTCTATTTTTCGACCAATCTTCTCACACTCCTTATCCAAATATGCCGCAATTGCCTCCTGCTCCGAATAAGGTGGTAAAAAAATCTCTTGGGCAAGGTAATGAGCTGTTTTTAGATTTTGGATACCAGTGGTTTGGTTGAAGAATAACGTATTTATTCGGTTGGAATATATTGAATGAAATAAATATAGAACAAACCGCGCAGATTGCTTTTTATTCACCGATAGAGCTTGAATAAAATTAGAACATACAGCCCTTTGCGGGGAATTAACAAGCACGACACGTCCGACAGGCATCTTTTCTCCACCACCTGATTTCTCTAACAATAAATCGCCTTCAGACAGCAATTTCTCATTAGCTTGTTCCGGCAATACATTGCGATATGTAATATTGTCGAACTTAAGACATAGATTAGAATAATCGAAATCTGCAACACGATAACATACTATATCATTGGCATCTCCCTTTTCTTCATCACCCCATATTCCACTTCGAGATGAGGTTATGATGTCTTTGAATCGACGGATCTGCCAATGAGCAGGCGCCGATTTTTTGCATATATCCGAATATACAGTAAAAATAGAGATCATAACCCTAATTCCTTTTCAAGATTTGCGATTGCCTTGTCAATATCCGAGATTTCGGCAAGGATGGAATCTACCGGTTCAACGGTCTCGGGAACATAGAATTCCTTGTTGAAATTCACCTCGACACCCACGACATTCTCACCAATCGTATAGGGCTTGTAGATATAGCGTTGGAGAAAATCCTTGATGCCTTGTTCATTGACTTCGGGATTGGGGTCGAACGGAATAATCTCCGAGTCCTTGGTCGTACAATCAACAATTTTGGCAGATATGGTATGCTCTTCCCGGCGTTTATTATAGCCGAACTGTACGTTGATAGCACCATTACCCAGACACTCATGCTCTCCGGCGTATGTGGTGCGCATGATTTCGTGGTTTTCTTTATCTACCCAATAAATCGCATCGGAACAAATCACGACAGACCAGGCATTGATCCCGAAATGGTGAAGTACAGAGTTTCGAAGTTTTAATGATTCGGCGTCATTATCCTGCGGCCATATCCAAGTCCCATCCTGACAGTAAGACGTAATGTTCTTGATATTATAGGGCTTTCCGTCTGTATTGAGTGTCTTACTAACATAGCGTCCTTCGCTGTCGGTCTCGGTAAGAACGACAGACTGCTTGTTGAAATAGAAATGCCATTTGTCGTAAACTTTGGCAATAGCGCAATCCTTGAATTCAACCAATGCACGGACAATGGCTGCACGATGCTCGGGGTTCATCTCCTTGCGTTTCGAACCCTTGTTTTTCTTCAACGGCTGCCAAAGATCGGCTGCGTTGATAAGGATTACCTTATCTTTTCGTTCTGCCGGTTTATTCTTGTTGAGAATCCACAAATAGGTGACGATACCCGTATTGAAGAACTCGTCAGACGGCATTTGGATAATGGCCTCGACCCAATCGTTGTCGAAAAGATATTTGCGGATATTGCTCTCGCCGCTGCCGGCATCACCGCTGAACAGCGACGAGCCGTTGTTTACTTCTACGACAATACCTTTATCTTCGTGCAGATGCCAAGCGTTATGCTGCAAGAAGAGCAATTGCCCGTCGCTCACCGTAGGCAGGAATGAAAACTGTCCGGTTTGGTCGTTCCGAATCTCTTTCTCATAACCTTTCCACGGAATTCCGTAGGGAGGGTTGGCTACAACGACGTCAAACTCTTTGCCCTTGAACGGCAGAGAGGTTAGGGTATTGCCATATTTGATTTCGGTATTCTCGCGGAACAACGATTCGATCTTCGCCAATGCGTATAGTGCATCGTTCCAGTCGCAACCGTGAGCAGCTATATATTTGTAGCCGGCTTTATCGCGCAAACGGTCCACAACGCCGAACAGCAGGTTGGCTCCACCGCACGTCGGGTCGTAGATATGTACAAAGTCATCGGTGGAGATATCGATCTTCGCTGCAACGATTTCGGCAATCAGCGAAATAATATCTTCCGGGGTGTACTGCTCTCCGGCCGTTTCTGCCGATATGTCGGCCCATTTGCGTTTGATATGCTCCTCGAGAGTGGTTATTTCCGAGTTGTTGTAGTGAGAAAGATCTATTTGAGACCATTGGGTGATATACTGCATCAGAATACCTTTCTTCCGCAACTCGGCAACCATGCCGTCCAGATTGAGGTATTTGCTGTCGTCGGTACCACGCTCGATACCGAGCAATTCTTTGAGCGTCCCATCAAAGCCTGCCAGATAACTTCGGAAATCCTGTTCAAATGTCTTGTCATTATTGCAAATGGTGGACAGTGTTTTACCTTCGCGAACAATGTAGTCGTTATATCCACACTCACGGTCTCGGAACGCTTCGATAAATTCCTGCAGGTTGTTCTCACGGGTCAGGCCCTCGGAGGCTTCAATATCTGCCATTTCATTTCGCATACGCCCTTCGAGCATGATGAGAGCGAAGAATGGCATCATGTAATCAGGAAATTTGCTTTGCTTGATTCCCGATGATATGAGTAAATCGGCGCACGACCAAATGTCGGATTCGTATGATAATATATCTTTCATAATTCTACTATCGTTCTTCTTTGTCTGTGATTAGGTCTTTCAAGTCAACTTGCAGGATGACAGCTATTTGCTGAAGGGTCTCAAGGTTTGGTTGGATCCTATTGCAGGCATAGGCATTAACCATACTGAAACTCTTGTTAAGCTGCTTTGCCAGCCATGTCTGAGAGATACCTTTCTCTGCCAGAACGGCTTTTATCCTATTTAATTTCATATTATGCCTTGATTGAATAGCGCAAATATAGCGAATTATATTCGATGTGCCGATTGGTTTCACTATCTTTGTAATCTAATAAACTTATACAATAATATACAAGAGGAAATCCTTGCAAATCCACAATATAACACAGAATTTTCACAACTGTCAAATAAGTTGTATACCGGTGATGAACGTGAAGCAGATGCGAAGAGAAATGAAATTAAATTAAAAGAATGTTCTATTATTTCGAATAGCTACATCCTTTCCTGTATTAAAGAATCTTAGATTGTAATAAAGACAATCAAGTTTCCATAATTTTACGGGAACTCTACGATGTCAATTCATGAAGTCTCGTCATTATATTATTGATAATAAGAACATTAATTCAATATTGGAGAATAAAAAACATGAATCCATTTGATGCAAACGAAAGACATAGATATATTATAGAATCAGGTGGCAATCCTGTATCTTCTGCCGATGGAAAAGAGAAGGAGATATGGGTTAACTCTATTAATATTGATATAGATACTCCTATATATCGTTATATGAAATGGGAATATTTACAACAGTTTTATTCCGAACCTATGCATGAATGGATATTGGTACGTCCATGTTTATGGCAAGATAAGTTTGAGCAATTCATCTTTAAGTGTGATAGAGTCCATAGTATAAAAAGTGACATGGATATTGAAATATCAAACCTTGCGGATCAATATTATGCCCAATGCTGGACTATTATCGAAGAATCGTCATTACAATGGCAAGTTAATAAACAACATACCAACAGCTGCTATGACAATATAAACGATGATGACAATGGCGAGATTTGGGTGAAAGTGAGATCTACACCACGGAAACTTTTGGGGGCAATGTTTTATTCTTCAAACAATCTTGTGGAAAACACATTCAATATAATGACATACTTTATCGGTAAAGTAGAATATCTTGATAGTGAAGCTATTGAAAAGTTTACGATAACAAATCCTACTCAGTTAATGGACCAAACCGGTTTACAACAGGTTTTGTTTCTTTTGCAAAAAAGGATGCCATATCAACAAGAACAAGAAGTTCGACTTATTATGCAAGTTGATAGCGAATTTTGTTCTAGGCATCAAGATAATATAATTGGAAGAAAAATAGACAATTGGTATGATTTGATTGATGAAATAGTTCTAGACCCATGGGTTACTCGGAATCAAGAGAGAGCAGTTAAATCATTTTTGTCGCAATTAGCCCATCAACAGAATCAAAAAACTATTTGCTGTTGGAAGTCTCATTTAAATGATTATCCTCAATATTTGGTACCTACTCTGAATATTTAATATTATGTGATATTTAATTTTTGCGAGAACTTTATTGTGTCATATTGCCATTGCTATTTTATATACTGATAATTACAGAAATATAGAGTACTACTCAGCCCAAAAGTTATATTAAATATAGCCTAGAATTATATGAGACTTCTAATATATACTATAATTGCCTAATTGAATACAAAAGTATTTGTTTATCCACTATTGCCTTCCATTGCCCAGTCCGCTTCAGATGTTGCGGTTTGTTTGGATAAATTACGTTTTTTTCTCAAAATCGAGGGTTAGATCTCAAAAATATTTTTTTAAGGAAACCAGGATTTGTTTCGACAAATTTCATACCTTTACAAGAGTTCGTGAGTATAGGACCCCTGTTGTTAAATTTTAAACATTTTTTCAGTATGGGACGAAAGGTACGTTATTTTCTTTGGAGCGCTATTGATAGCATATTAGGAACGAGATCAATCCGTCCCAAATGCATCTCGTTAAGTTTGAGCATTCTAGAAATAGCCAAGTGGCACGAAGCATATGAATATCTTTGTCCTATTGGGATCCTGAACCGAAAATAATAGATTAAGTAAATGCATATTATATTGAGTAACAATCAGGGGTTTAACTACTGTTTTTGCATTTACTAGACGTATTAATTTATAGAAAAAGAGAATATGAACTTAACGGAAATATTTGTAAACAGGCTGGCAAAAGACTCTAAAGTAGTTACGATAGATAGTCTATTCAATGAAGATAAAGTAAAAAAAACGCAGTATGCTCCACCTTACCAGCGTAATTATGTGTGGGATGGAGAGAAGGCTACATACTTTTTGGAAAGTATTCTGATCGGTACAGAGATTCCGCCACTCATTTTCTTTCGCAATAAAAAAGGTGCAGAAATCATAGATGGAAGACAACGCTACGAAACCATTTTAAAATTCTTAAATGGCGAACTCCGTTTAAGTAAAGCTGGTCTAAAGAAGCTAGACGTGTTGAATATTGACAAGAAGACGTTCGGTTCATTGCCAGAGCAGCTCAAGAACGATTTTCTTGATACTAAGTTGCGTGTGATTGAGTTCAGTTTTGCCTCGTATGATGGGTTGACACAATTGGATGAAGATTCCGTTAAACAAGAGATATTTAAACGTTACAATTCAGGTATTACTCCATTAAAAAATCTTGAGATAGATAAAGCTATTTATTTTGATGATGATCTGAATCTCTTCTTTAAGGAGAAGTTAAAGGATCTGAAATTGCACGAACAATTTGACAGGCTCTTTAAGTATGAAGACAAAAAAGTGGAGGTGTTACTTCAGAAGATACGTCAGTTACTCGTTATCCATAAGATACCTATCAAATACTATTCAAAGGCCAAGCAAAAGATTACCGATAAGTACTATGATTTATTGTCCTCGCAGATAAGATCTGATCAGTTTGAAGACTTGTTCGTTTCATTCAAGAAGAAACTTGATATTCTTGATGAGATACGAATGGCCGTAGACAATAAGGAAATGCCATATAATAGACTTATGTCTGAAGTTCTATTTTGGGCATTTTCCATATTGGAAGACAATGCCATACAATTACCTAAAAAGAACTCAACTGAATTAACAGAGTTTTCCAAGCACATTTTAAATAACTTACGTGCTTTTGCGATGGTGAGAAGTTCATTCTCACAGCAGATTATTGACAGATATAACGTAATGGCCTGTTATATTGAAAAGGTTTATGGCATCAATAAAAATCTATATATTGAAACCAATGAACAATTTAAACATAAGAACTATGAACTAAATCAGGTTAAACACGGTGGAACAACTAACTATCAGGAGCTTCGTATCAATAAACCTGAACCTACTACATATACTATCGATGACATCTGCCGGCTTATGGCTCGCAGTCGTTTTCTTGTACGTCCTCCTTACCAGCGAGAGGAGGTAATCAATAGGAAAAAATCATCCGAAATTATTGAAAGTCTATTATTAGGCATAAAACTGCCCCCCATTTTTATATTTAAAAGCAAGGATGGCATAAGCGAGGTTATAGACGGCCAACAGCGAATTCTGAGTATTTTGGCCTTTTTGGGCAGGAAATATCTAAACGAAGAAGGGCAGATGGTAAAATCGAATAAAGATGGCTTTGCCCTATTGTTGAAAGACAGTATTTTAACAGATCTGAATGGTAAATGTTTTGCTCAATTAGATGAAGATTTACAAGATAAAATTACCAGCTTTGACCTATGGGTGATAGAAATAAACGAAAAGAATAATCCCGATTTCGAACCTTTAGACTTATTTATTCGTCTGAATAACAAGCCATATCCGATTAAGGACGATACATTTGAAATGTGGAACTCGTACTTGGATAGAGACTTGATTAATACAATTAAGTCGTCGTATCGAAATAACGCAAGTTGGTTTTTTATGCGTAAAACAAGTACGCGCATGGAGAATGAAAACAATTATTCGGTGCTTTCATACTTTAACTATCTTAAGCAGAACGGATGTGATCTAACGGAAAATGGACCGCTTGATATTTATAAGATAGGGGGACGTATTGCTATTCGCCTGCGTTCAAAAGGAGACATATCAAAAGTTCTAGAAAATACTAAAAAGAAAGATGCATTTGTTGCTGCTGTAAATGATTTGGAATTTACTTTTGTTCGTAATTTGAAATTGCTGTTGTCGGATGAAGGTGATAGTTCTGAAAAAACACTAAGCAAAAATCTCGACATGTTGTTGGGAATAGAGAACAATAGACGTACCCAACAAAGTTTTTATGCACTGTGGTATTTTTTTAATGGACTAGACCGGGAAAATTTTTGCAAGAAACAAAAGGAGATAATAGTAAAAACAAAAGAACTTTTCAAGGCAATGTCGTCTGATATTAAGAGGACAGATTTTATCAAAATGGTGGATGATTTCCGTACGCAATATAAGAATAACGAAGATTTAGAGGTCGTAAAAATTCGTCTTGGTGATATTATGGATTTTATTGCTTTTGACGGAGATAGTCTCAAGAATTCAGCGGAAGTGGATTTTTATGTAAAACGTGATAATAAGATCAAAGATCAGATTCAAATAAGGTATGAACGTCCTGAAAATGTTGAAGCATATTATGGTTGTCATATTAACCGTTTAGGATTTTGTCAGAGTTATATAGCTGCTATGTTGCAAAGTAGCTATGTATATAGGGAATATGATTTTCGTAGTCGGAATGTTTCTGTGGTGAGCCTAAAGGATATCATGATACCATATGTGCCTCTATCTATCCAGAAAGTATTTGATAAAATGATGAATTATACAAAAACACCTGAATACATTCAGAGTAGCTTTTTTGTAAATGTGCTAGACTATATGGTCGAGGAAGTTATCAATCAGAAGTTATTTAATTATCAGAATGTTAGGCTGATAAATAGTGCTATGGCATTAGAAGATGTACCCGACCAAAACAAGGAAGAATTCATTTCAAAGTCATATAATCATATTATACATGAACGTGGTGGTTTGATGGAAGAGTTGATAGCAGCTAAAGGTGTAAAAGGTTCTCTTGAAGAAAAATGAAAAAGATTACAAAAATTGAGATAGAAAATTCACGAGCTTACTATGACCGATTGACATTCTCAATGGAGAAAGGAGAGAATGTACTATTGTATGGTGAAAATGGTAGTGGAAAGACGTCATTATATAAGTCGTTGAATGATTTTATTCAGAGTTTCTATTCACATGTAAGTTATACTACCAACCGTTATAAACCTGCTGGAGTTGCCGGTGAAGTAATTCTAACCATAGGTGATTACAATGATATAACGGGAGAAGTTGATAATATTGTGAAATATAGATACGCAGAAGGTGTTGACAATACAAGTGTGGCAGGTACTGCATTTCTGAAGTCATTAGCATTGACAAAAGGTTTTCTAAATTACAAAGACCTACTGAAAGTATACTTGTATGAAGATGACAACCCTAATCTGTTTAATTTCTTTATTGAACATCTATTAAAAGATCATGTTGCCTCAGCCCAAGGATTAAATAGTTCTTTAGCGTTGGAATGGAAACAAATCAAGCAAGATATATTCAATGTATATAATCGCAATGAAGTAAGACATCAACGAGGACTCCAAAAACTTGTTAAATTTGAAAAGGTCTTAAGGTCTGTCTTGGATAGTTTGTTTAAAGAGGTAAACAATTATTTGGTACATTATTTTAACAATTTTGCGCTACATATAGATTATGACTTAAAATCTATGTCTTTTGATTACGGGACTAAAGGGAAAGGTGCATGGAAAATAGAACAAGACCTAAGATTAAAAATTTCAATTGGAAGTTCTTCAATCAAAGGTTTTACGGAAGGGCTGAACGAAGCAAGACTATCTGCAATCGCTATTTGTCTTTATCTAGCAGCTCTGAAGGCAAATCCTGGCAAGGAATTGCATTTGATGTTCTTGGATGATATTTTTATAGGTATTGACTCATCGAATAGATGGGCCATATTGGATATATTGGAACATGAGTTTAAGGATTTCCAGATTATTATGGCAACGTATGATCGGTCATGGTATTGCCTAGCTAGGAATTTCCTTACTAATCACCATGGGAACAGATGGAAATTTATTAACCTATATTCTCTACCAAAAACTGATAATGGCCTATCATTTTTTGTCCCTATTATGACAGTGGGAACATCTGCATACAATAGAGCTAAAGAATATCTGCATGGTCAACGCCCCGTTGATTTACCTGCTGCCGCCAATTATTTCAGAAAAGCGTTAGAGGAATTGATTAGCGAGAAGTATTTACCAAAAGAATTATTTATGAGTGATGACTATTCACTAATTCCTGGTTATAAGCTAACGAAACACATTGGGGCATTGATTGATTTGTTTGTTAAAACAGGTGAAGATATGGTCAAAATTATGACTATAAAGTCGTACCTGCATCCATTAATACACCCATTGTCTCATTATGAAGAAGAGGCTCAAGTGTATCGTAATGAACTCGTTGCTGTTGAAGAGGCGATTAAAGGCTTATATAGTCAGATAGAAAATCTTAATAAGAGATGCCGTATTCTGATAGGACGAAATAATATAGTTGAAATACGTTACGAAACGGCAGACAAGTCGTATTTCGCGAAGTATCAAATTCAATTGGATGATAATATTTGGGTGTATAAGGATAAAAATGGAGCAGCCCATTTGACAAAGTGCAATTGCAAGTGCGTGCTTATGGAAGGTAAACTAAATGGAAATATTCTCCCCCCATTCAAACCCAATAAGAGAATGCAAAACTATAATAATTTTTATTATGCGTCATTGGACGAGGCATTACAGAAAATATATGACTTTGAAGTAAATACCAAAAAACACGCTGTGACCGCACATAACGATTATGATATTGTGTTTAGACTACTAGGAAAAAATTTCTACGAACCTTTTGTACAAAAGCGAAATGAAATATTAGCGTCAATGTGATGATAGCATTTTGAAGTGTTATGCATCGATAATTACTTAATGGTAATTAACATTATTACTATTTTATCAGACCTTGCTATTAATTTATCTACACAATTTGTGTGTTCCGTCTTTCCTCCCATCGCCTCAGACCGTCTCAGACGGTGCGGTTTGTTTGCGCAAATTTCATTGAATGTTGAATAATATATTGATAATCAATACGGATAAATTTCTTCAACGAAGATGAATATTGAGTTTCCTCAAGCTGCATGAAAGACACCCCGGTACGGTCTGAAAACCGTACCGGGGTGTCTGATTGTTCGGAAACGAACAGCCTTTCAGAGCCGCAGCGTGCGGAACCACGTCTGAATATCCTCTTGCAAAGTGCTCCTGTAAGATCGCCGCACGGATTCGAAACATTCCCACTGCTGCATAAAAACTTCCGCATCGGGTTCGACCGCCTGTCTCTTTACAGGAGTTTCGCATCCAACAATTCCCCTGCGGGTATCTCCACTGTCTGATGGCGGGCTCCGTTTTTCTCGACGATTTCCAGCAAAAGCACTTTGTCGTCGGAGATCGTCAGTTTGGGCAGCGCGAATACCGTCCGCTGACGCTGATGTCCCCTTACAACGGCCGGATCGTTGCATACGCGCAGGATTTCGAGCGGTGTCTGCTGCTGTGCCGTACGCTTTGCGAGCTTCTTGTCGGCTACGATAAACTGTCGTGCATCCACTTCGAAAGAGATATTCGTGTCGTTATACATACAAGTATGTATGTAAACGACATCGTTGGAGACGTAAATTCCCAGCACCTCGACCCCGATGCCGTACTTCTTCGTGCGAATGCCTTTCACGTCCGTACGGTTCTGCCGGTATATGTCGCTCAACATGCGTTTTATGGTCGCGGGCTTCTCTCGGCCTACCTCGCGCAGCAGCACCCGGCCTTCGGATGCTGGGGCCGTCGGCTGCGGATAGCCCGCGGCAGCCGGTTTCTTCACACCTTCCGTCTGCGGTTCCTGCACTGTAAGATTGAGGGTCGAGACAACCGGGTTCTCGGCATAGTGGACATCGAACGTGAAAAATCCGCCGTCTTCGGTGATGACCGTCAGGTTTGTTTCTGCTGCGAAATTCCGCACGGCCGCCTTCACCCGCACGACGTTTTCGGCCCCGTCGGCCTTGCCTGCTATGATGTCCATCGAGCCGATGTCGATATACGTGACGGGCGACGGGAAGAGGATGTGTACAGTCTTGGTGAATCCCGCTTCGATACGCAGGGGCCGGATCTCCGCCGGCGTTTCCGGTGTCGTTCGTGCCGTAACCTTTACCGCCGTGATTGCGGCGACGATCAGGGCCAGATAAATAAGGTCTCTTTTCATTTTACTGCTGTTTTGAAATCAATAATAGCTGATGGTTGGCTTTGAGGGTTATCTTCACCTCGCGGAGCTTCCCGGCGACATACTGCGACGAAGCCTGCAATCCTCCGCGCGCCAGTTCGGACAACATCTGCTGTCCGGCCGAACGGGTGACGTTTACGCTCGTGCCGGCAGTCTGCCCGACGGATGCCAGCGCCTCTTTGAGGGCCGTCCGCTCGCGGGAGTTCGGGACGTTCAGCCCCGGCTGGCCGTCCATGTCGTAAGCTACGGCTTCGACGGCGAAGATCCGTCCGCCGTATTCGACGGACGACACCACGACCTGCAGCCGCATCCCGGAGATCGTCGCAAGACCGTATAATGGGGTGTTGCGGGGGATGGTCACTCCGTCGATACGCACGGCTTCCAGCAGCCGCAGCTGCACGGTGCTACCGGCACGTATGATTTGAGTCTGAGCGACACAAGCCCTGACAGTCGGAATGTCGGCATGCGCGACATCACCTGCTGCCGTGAGAAATCCCAAGTTACGTTCGACGGTGAAATCCGCCCGCGTGTCGAGTGTCGAGGCTTCGACCTCACCCTCCCGAACGGGCTGCATGACGGACAGACGCGAATCCCGCCGTTGCTTTGGCGGCCCGGCCTCTTCGTCCGCGGCCGTTCCGCCGCCGAGATACTTCCGGGCGAGCTTGTACTGCTCCTCGGCCAGTTCCAACGGATCGGGCTGCTGCCGCTCGGCGTCGAGCTGGGATTGCAGGGCTGCGACCTGCTCTTTCAGGGCTTCGACCTCGGCATTGCGCTGCGGAGCGGCGTAGAAGCCCTGCACCTGCCGCTGCATGGCCCTGTTGGCCTCGGAGGCCCGCAGTGCGGGGTTATCCGCCGGTGCAGGCTCCTCGGCAGGTTTGAGCCCGTCGTCCAGCAGCGAGAACGAGTTGTCGCCGAGTGTCATCATGCGTCTCTGCTGCTGTTCCTCGCTGCGGAGCTGTTCCGCGGCTTTGCGTTTGTCTCCGACGGTGGCCTGCGCCTTGCCGTCCGGAACCGACGTATTGATCCCCGCGGCCCCCTCTTGAGGCTTGACGGGCGCAGGCCGGAATATGAACCACAGCACAACGAGGAAGATGCATCCGAGGATCGCCGCAAAGAGCAGCACCTTGCGCTTGCGCTGCCGCTCGAACTCCGCCGAGGGGTCATTGCCCGGATTCTTGTTTTCTGTCATAACGGTTTACGGTTTTAGATGTAATAATTCGGGATGCCCGACCTCCAGTTCCGGTACCATGTCCGTAGCGAAGAGGAGCCAAAGATAAACGAGCAACAGCAGGACGAGCGCCGCGAGTACGATTCGCTCCCGGATGTGGGGCGCGAGTGTGTCGTGGCGGCGCCGCAGCAACCGCCGCACCCAGCGGATGCGGCAGCGCAGGGAGTGCGGTTTAGCGGTCATAGGTCGCAATGTCTTTGTTCTCGACGATGTTCAGCGCCTCGACCATGAATCCCTGCGGATTGTTGTCCGAGCGGGAGACGTTCACCAGACGGCATGTCGTGACGAGCGACCGCTCCGTGACGGTGCTTTCGCGCAGGATACGCTGCCGTGCAAAGGTCGTAACCTCGTAAGGATAACGGTCGAAATCGCAGCGGATGCTGTCGACCTTGACCATTTGCGAGACGTTGCCTGCGATCAGGCGGTTGAAGAATCCCTTTTCCTGCAGAACCTTGTAGTAGGATAAGGCGCTTTTGTCGGCCATCTGCAAGGCGCGTCCGACATTGGACTCGATGGCCGCCTTGTCGGGCGAGAGGGTGAAGAAGAGTTCGTGGAAGCGCCGCACATGCTCGCGGGCTTCGACGGGACGGTTCTGTGCGAGGTCCTGCGAGAGCGCCACCATCAGCGAGCGGCCATTGTCCAGCACGTAGATCTTCTGCCGCTGCCGTTCGGCGAAGGAGTAGGACATCCAGACTGCCGCCACGGTTACGACGGCGCAGATTCCGGCGAAGACGAAAGCGTACATGCGCAGCTGCCGAAAGGATGTTTCGATGTTCGTTAAACACTTGAATTCCATAATAACGAGTTATTTTATTTTCGGAAAATAAGCCGGGCGCCGTTCATGATACCACGCCCCACAGCCTTACCGCCCGATAATGCCGCCGAGCCGGCGCCTTTGGCCCCGGCCCATGCTTTGCCGGCCGTCCATCCGGCTCCGGCGCTTACGAGCGAGGTCATTTTCGAGACGGTCTTGTTATAGGCGGCGAATCCGTTCGCCTGCACGACCCACGAGGCGATCGAGGGGATGCAGAGGTATCCGCACACGGCCACGAGCATGAAGATCAGGTTCAGGCTGTTCGACCAGTCCACATACCAGTTGTAGCCTCCGGCCATCAGTTCGGCATCGTGTCGCATGGCGAGACTTTGCAGACGTGCGATGATCGCCGAGAAAAGATCCGAGATCGGCAGCCACAGGTAGATCGAGACATACTTCGTGAGCCATTGCGTCAGCGTGGACTGAAATCCGTCGAACACGGAGATGGCAAAGGCGATCGGCCCCAGCAGGCTCAATACGACCAGATAAAAAGTCCTCAGCACGTCGAGTATGACGCTCGCCGCGGCGAAGAGCAGTTCGAGTACCCACGCCAGACATTTGAAGATGATCCCTTTGACCGACCATGAGGAACGCTGTTCATTCATACGATCGAGGGCCTGCTGCGTCTGGTCGTCGAGTCCCAGTTCATTCAGTTCGCGTTCCATCTCCTCGTCTTCGGCATAGTAGCTGTCCGGGGGCATCTGCTCGCGGCTTTCGAGTTCGAGCCGCTCACGCCGCTCCTGCCATTGTTCCATGTCGAGTGTTTGCCCGACCATCAGCGAATGCGTCGCCTTTACCAGGGGTGAAAGTATGCCGTTCAGGCTTCCCAACACGAGCGTCGGGAAGAACAGGATGCAGATGCCGATGGCGAAGGGCCGCATAAGGGGAAAGAGGTCGATAGGTTCGGCTTGGGCCATCGACTGCCAGACGCGGTAGGCGATGTGAAGCAGCGCCCCGATCCCTGCGATGGCCATTGCGACCTGCGACATCGGATAGCACAGCGCCATCATGTCGTCGTAAAGCACCCGGAGAATCGTATGCAGATTCTCCGTAAGGGAAAGCATGTGTACCATCGTCGGCTACCAGTAACGTTGTTCGTCGGTTCCGTACAATGAGAGCACACCCTCCATGTCCCGCTTCCGGGCGGCCCGCAGCAGGGATATGGAGATGTTCTTGCGCGTGTAGTAGCGTGCCAGGTCTCGATGGCGCCGCAGAACGCCGTAGACGCGCTGCACCACGTCGATCCGGTCCTTGTCCGTCAGGGACATGTCCGTAGGGTTCACGATGTCCTGCAGCTCCTTCAATTCCCCGGCCGATTCCTCGATGATGCGGGCGTAGCCTGCGGCGATGGCCGCGAGCTCCGCGGGCGTGAAGTTCTCGTCGCCGACCATGCGGCGATAACCGTCGACGTAGATGTCCGAGATTTCGCCCACGAGCAGGATGCACTGCTGCACCTTGCGGGCCGAGCGGACGAGGTTGCTGACGGATTTCAGGGCGTCGTAGTATCGCTTCCCCTGCTCATAAATCTTCACGGTTTCCTGAAAGCTTTGCAGCATGGTGGAGCCGTTCTTGGCGGCTTCGACGACCTGCTTGGTGGAGTTGACGATCCCCTGCGCGAGGTTCGTAGGGTCTGAGACGACCCACTGGGCGTATGTGCTGAGGCCCGTGCAGACAAGGCACAGACACAGCAGGATGATTTTCTGTTTCATGCTTGAATTGATTGTGTTATTGAGGATATTCACCCGAAGACGGGCATCACCGCTTTATCCGCCGACCCGAAGCCGGTTGTCCGGTTTGCTCTTTCCTTGCAGAATTGATCTCTTTCTGCCGCACCCCGGAAATATGTTTCTCCGGCTTCGGGCCTTTCTGCCGCAGGGATTCGAACAGATCGTCGGCGTAGGACTGCCGCCCGGTCATGCGGACAAGGCGTGCATCCAGCTCGCGGAAGGCTTTCTCGACCTGCCCGTATTGCTCGGCTGGTGATATGCCGGGAAGAATCCTGTATTTGTCGAGCAGCTGCCGGTTAATACGGCTGTCGTCGATTCGCTCCGGGAAGCGTGCAAGCCATCCCAATGTCTGCAACTCGGCATCGAGTTTTTCAATGTAGGTTTGCCGCAGGGAAATTTCCGGATCACTCTCTAATATCCTCTCGGCTTCCCGCACCATGCGGTTCTCGGCCTTCCAGATTCGCTCCCGAAGCTGCTGAACCTGCTGCGGAGCTTCCGGACATGCCGGGCCGTCCAGCCGCCCGCGCATCTTCTGCAACCGGCCCATGTCGGCGTCCCAGTCGTAGAGGCGTACGACGTAACAGGAGGGCATATAACGTCCTCTCGTTTCTGCCAGATGGCGCAGCTCGCGGAATGTCTCGGCGCGGAACTGCCGGTCGATGATATGCGCTGCGGCCTGCACCTCGTCCATCGGAGGCTGCCGGAGCTTGCTGTCGGGATGTTGCTCCAGATAGGCATCCAAGAGAAAAGTATGCATAGCGAACACTCCGTGCAGGGAGTGGGCGGTGTCTGCCGGAACGTCCGCGAGGCGCCGTCCGATCTTTTTCGCAAGCGGCGTTCTGCGCAGGGCATCCATCAGCTCCAGCATATCTTTTCCCGCCGCATCTTCGGGCGTCCTGAGAAAGCAGTCTGTCGCTGTATTCATTGTCAGCCCGATTCCGGCAATGGTCAGATCCGATTTCCGGTGCCGTCGTACAAGATCTGTAACATTGCTTATATCCCGTTCCCGAAGCAGGTTCTCTGCATGACGGGCAATGAGGGTACTTCGATGCTCCCTTTCCCAGTCCGGCTTGCGGCGGAATAGCCGTGCAATCCTATCTTTCCATTCCATAGCCGTCGGATTTAGAAATGTGTGACTGCGGGCAGCGTCTGCCGAAGGGCCGCCCCTGCTTGCCGGGGCAGCCCGGAAATACCGAACGCGGTTCCATTATTCGGCCGGTTCGTTGAAAGGTTCTGCGGCAATGATTTCGTCGTCGTCCCGGCGGCGGATGCTGTCCTCCGGAACGAAGCGTCCATAACAGCCGATGGTGAGTGTCTCGGTGGCAGCATCGTAGATCACGCGGTTGCCGTCGTCGGCGCCGAGCCAAAGACGGTGGCGGCGCAGCGCGATGATGCCGTCCTGTACGAGGCGTTTGTAGCAGAGCGCGTGGTCGAAAACGAGGATGCGCCACATGCCCTCGCCGATGCGGCGTATCGAAGCCGAGAGGTTGTTTTCCGCCGAGAGCCACGCTCCGCAGATACGGTCGGCGTCGAGTTGTTCCCGAAGGTCCGCCAAGGTGCGGATAACTTCGGTGCGGGTTCTGATCTCCTGCTGAAGGGCCGCTACGGCCGACGCAGGCGTCGATTGGTTACTGTTCATTGTTTTTGAGTTTTGAGGTTCGTTTGAAAGCGTCGCCCGGCACGAGGAGCAGTGCATCGGCCGGGGGCGTGTAAAAGAGATCGACCCGGCATCCGCCGTAGGCCGTATAATAGACGCAATCCTTGTAGTGCAGAGCATGTGTTTCGGACGTGCCGCGGCGCGTGATGGTGATGCGGAATTTATCACCGCACGGCTCGATCACCAGCCGCGAGTCGTCGAGCGTCGAATGCCATGCTCCGCACAGGGGACGGATTTTGCGGTATTCGTAATCGTAGAAGAGGCGGAAAGCTCCGAGCACGGCGGTAAACGTCAGCAGGATGCCGGCGCATATCCAAAACATCTGTTTCACGACAGGACGAGTTAAGATTCGGTTTCCGTTTCGCGTTCGCGTGCCAGCTGGCGGATGGCGGCTTCGATGTCGCCGCCGAGCTTCCCGGCAAGCTCCATCACCTGCATCTTTTCCGACTCCTCAGTGGTGTAGGTCAAATATTCTTCGACCGATGTTTCCGTGGCATAGACCGCCGACTGCACGCCTCCGAGTCCGATCCAGACCTCTTTATAGCGGCGTTTAGGATCGTTCGAGAGGTTGATAGAGAGAATCTGCGCCCGCTCCTTGTCCGTCAGCCCCAGCAGACGTTGTATGCCGTCGAATTTCGAGAGGTATTTGCGCTGGTCCAAAAGGATTTTGCAGTCGGCGTTGTTGATGATCGACTCCTTGACGATGGGCGACGAGATGATGTCGTCCACCTCCTGCGTCACCACGACCGCCTCGCCGAAATACTTGCGAACGGTTTTATGTAGGCTAAGCACCCGGCGCCTTACCGTATTTCTACGGCAGGTTTCCAAGAACTCGCCCCCGAACCGGACTTACACCTCTCGGCGTATCCGGCTCTCCACTAATTTTTTTTCAGTCTAAACTTTTCCCAGATGCCGCAGCCTGTGGCAACTCGGACACAACGCAATGGTCTTGCGTTTTCGGGCTGACATGAGCCGTTTCCAACTCTCTTTCCCTTTCAGGTCTTTGAGGTTGCGGACATGGTGCATAATCAGCTTGCCCGTTGCCCCACACAATTCGCATTTTTCCGCTTTGAGCCTGTCCGTCAAATTGGTTCGGCTCACGTCTGCAATAGAGTACGGTTCGATGTCGCAGCTTCCGTTGAACGCCGTTGTCCGGCGTTTGAAACTTGTCTTGTAAAAGGTTCGGGACTTGATTACCCCTTTCTGCTCGTACTTTACGGTGAACAGTTTGTTGAGACGGTACTTTTTGTTGATTTTTCGTACCGTGCTCCTATATTTGCCCGCAAATGTTTTATACATGCTGTACTCCATGATATATCTGAAGTTGTGCAGTACGACGCAGTTGTTGGCGATCAGGTAATAGTTGCAAAATCCCACTGTTTCCCGATTGTATCGGTCGAGGATTTCAAGATCGTCGTTGAATATCAATCCTGAACGGCATTTGGGTTTCCAAATCTCTTTCCCGTTGCGGAGCTTGATTTCCATAGCTCCGTATTCCAGAAGTTTGTCCCGCAGCGTTGCCATGCTGACATTCAGCCGGACACGCTTGCCGTAGGTGCGTCGCAGACGTCCTTGCACATCCCGTCGTTGATGATTGTTCCGTGTTACCGTAATCTCATATCCGAGAAATTTCGCCGATTTACCCGTATGGGTTATCAGCGTCTTTTCTTCGGACAGTTCGAGGGCGAGGCTTTCGGATAGGAATGATTTAATATCCTCCTTTATCCGCAGTGCATCCTCTTTGCTGCCGATTACACCCAGAATAAAATCGTCGGCGTAACGGATGTATTTGAGCCTGCGGTAACTTCCGTCCATTTCATCTCCGCTTGGAAATGCTGCACGTTCCTGTTCGATGGCTTTGAGTCTTGCGACCAAAGCCGCCTTCTCAGTCCCGTCTTTTACCTTTTTCAGTTTCCGCACAGTCCGTTTTCGTTCATTGGCCAAATCGTTGCTCTCTTTGCCCGGCCTGCGTTTGGTTCCCATGTCGAAATGTCGGATATACTCTTTCACGTACTTGTCTAATTTATCGAGGTATATATTCGCCAGAATCGGGCTGACGATACCTCCCTGCGGCATTCCGCTGTAAGTGTTGTGAAACGTCCAATCCTCGACGTATCCCGCTTTCAGGAATTTCCGTATCAGACGGATAAAACGGTCATCTGAAATGCGCTCCCGCAGGATTCCGACAAGTACATCATGGTCAATGTTGTCGAAGAACCCTTTGATGTCGCCCTCGATAAACCATTTCGCCCCGCTGAACGTCTTTTGAATATGAAGTAATGCTGTGTGACAGCTCCGTTTAGGTCGGAAACCGTGCGAGGTGGTCTCAAAATGTCCCTCGTAAATGGCTTCCAGAATCATGCGGACTACCTCCTGCACCAGCTTGTCTTCAAAAGCCGGTATTCCCAGAGGGCGCGTTTTCCCGTTTTTCTTCGGGATATGCACCCTCCGCGACGGGTGAGGCTGATAACTTTCGTCTTTCAACGAGGCTATCAGCGTTTCGATCCGGGCAAGGCTCATCTCGTCGATACTGCGACCGTCGGAGCCTTTGGTCGTACTGCCTCCGTTCGATGCGATCTTTTGGTAGGCAACATAGAACAACTCTTCGTTGAACAGAATCCGGTAAAGGCGTTCGAACTTGTAGCTCGAATCCTTACTGTGTTCGTTCAGACTGTTTAATACTCTTTCCGGACTTCTCATAATGTCTCTCACATTATCCATTAAATTGTATTAAAGAAAATTAGCTGCCTCCCTTCGCCATGTGCAGGGCGTTACCCTGCCCGGACTACTACGGAGGCTCCGTTACCGTGCCGGATATTCAGAGGTCTGCACCTCATAGCCTTACGGCGTTCCGGTTTAGGTAATCCCCGTTTACTTACTTAGTAACTGTTGGCATGATGGATTGTCGGATGCGATTTCCGTCCTTTACCATTTATCATGGTTGCTCTGCGGCAAGTTCTTGCTTGCGTCCGTACCTATACACCGGAGCAGTACCGCAGTATGACGATTTCAGTTACCTTACGTCATAGCCTTCAAGTAGAGCAGCTCGGACTGTCGTTCAAACAATTCGGTTTTCATCCTCATATCCATCGTTTCACCTTGCCGTTCAGTGGCAGTCTGGTAACTGACTGACTTACGACGTTCCCGACATGCTACACTCCCCGTCCGGTTTCCCTTTCGGATAAGTCGGGTGATGATAGGTTTTTCAAAGAACACTTACCTAATCCCTTGCCAGTGGGATATTTACTAAGCAGCTTGTACGGGCGCACAAAGGTAGCGTATGTAGGACGACATATTGGCCGAGGTGAGGGCCTTCCAGCACTCCTCGATGAGAATCATCTTGCGGACTCCTTTCAGCCGCCGCATCTTCGAAATGAAGGTCTCCATGATGATGAGCGTCACCACCGGCAGCAGCGTCCGGTTCGAGGAGATGTTGTCCAGCTCGAAGACGATGAAACGCTTGTCCAGCAAATCAAGCTGTTTGTCGGAGTTCAGCAGGTAGTCGTATTCGCCGCCCTTATAGTAAGGTTCCAGCACGTTCAGGAAATTTTCGAGGTCGAAATCCTTCTCGCGCACGCGCTTCTGCTCCAGAAGCCGCCGGTAGTCGGTTTCGACGAACTCGTAAAAGGTATCGAACGAGGGGACGATGGAGCGGTCGGTGCGGAGCTTCGAGAGGTAGAGGTTCACGGCGTTCGAGAGCGCCACCTCCTCCGAGCGCGTCGGCTCCTCGGATTCGCGTTTCCAAAGGGTCAGCAGCAGCGTCTTGAGCGACTCGCGCTTCTCCACGTCGTACACTCCGTCCTCGACATAGAAGGGATTGAAGGCGATGGGCGCCTCCTCGGTGTAGGTGAAATACACCCCGTCGCGGCCCTTGGTCTTGGCGTGAATCAGCGAGCAGAGCCCTTGGTAGGAGTTGCCCGTGTCGACCAGCAGGATATGCGAACCCTGCTCCCAGTACTGACGAACCAGATGGTTCGTCAGATAACTCTTGCCCGAGCCCGACGGTCCGAGGATAAATTTATTCCGATTCGTGATGACGCCGCGCTTCATCGGAAGGTCCGAGATATCCAGATGAATCGGAATGCCCGACAGGCGGTCGGACATCTTGATTCCGAAGGGCGAGAGCGACGAGCGGTAGTTGGTCTCCCCGTTGAAAAGACAGAGGGCCTGATCGAGAAAGGTGTAGAAACTCTCCTCGGCAGGGAAGTCGGCCTCGTTGCCGGGAATCGCCGCCCAGAACAGCACCGGCACGTCCACCGTGTTGTGATGCGGCGTGCATCCCATCAGCGCGAGCTGCGAGCCCACGTCGTTGCGGATGCGCTTCAGCTCCGCTTCGTTCTCGGCCCATGCCATGACGTTGCAGTGGCACCTTACGGAGCGCAGCCCCTGCGAATGCGCCTCATTGAGGTACATTTCGATGTCGAGTAGGTCAGCCCCCTTACGGGAGCTTTCCCCTCTAAGAACCGTACGTGAGAGTTTCCCCTCATACGGCTCAAGCAATTCAAAACTTTTATTTGTAACTAAAAGCCGGCTCATAGTAACTTCCATTTATTTCTGTTAGTAATTCGGCTGCAATGATCATGTATTAGGACTTTCGCCTTTCTACTGCTCCCTGTCATTTCAGTAATTTTCCAGGGAGTTTCCCGTGTGATGTGCTTGCCACACACAGGGCAACATTGCATTTGCTGATTCCACAGGCGATAGATATATTGCTTGCCGTCTAAGTGTGCAAGCATTCTTCGGGTCTTGTATTGATCGAAGAAATCTTTCCAATCGGCATCATATGGGTTGGCCTCACTGCGGATTTTGATATGTCGCTTTATTTTCGTATCCGACAATCTCACAAGAGTGTGGTATTTATCCACTTTCCTGTTTTCAAGCGGTACGGCAAAAGTCCAGCTTCTACCTCTTACAGTGTGATAATACTTGTTGGCAATCCATCGTTTACCTTTTTTGGGATGTCTTCTGCGAGACCATCGCCATAGTTTGTTGAAAATTTGTGCATCTGTTTTACGGAAAGTTTCCGATGCAGAACACCCCTTGTAGTAGTTCGCCCATCCTCTAATGACTGGGTTTAGCAATCGTATCAAAGATTGTTGCTTAGAAGACTTGTTCTTGTCCACTATTTCACGAACCTTATCTAAAAATCTCTTTCGACTCTTCTTGGATGGTTTTGTGATAAACTTGCCTTTATATTTTCTGATATTGAACCCAAGAAAATCAAACCCTTCTTCTATATGAGTTATCTTAGTCTTTTCTTCTGATAAGGTAAGCCCTCTTGCTTGAAGAAACTCAATGACTAATGGTTTAACATGGTTCTCCAACAACTCCTTACTCTCTCCTGTGATAATAAAATCATCCGCGTAGCGAACAAGATTTATCATAGGAGTATAGTAATTTTTCTTCGAGCGGTTTATCGGAAAGCTATCGGCAAGCAGTTTTTCCAGTCCGTCCAAAGTCATATTTGCAAGAGTTGGGGAGATGATGCCGCCTTGAGGAGTTCCCTCCTCTGTCGGAAAAAGTTGCTTGTTGAAAATAAATCCACTTTTCAACCATTTACGGAGCAAAACTTTATCCATAGGGATATTGTCAAGCAACCATTCATGACTGATATGGTCGAAACAACCTTTGATATCACCTTCTAAGATCCATTGTGGGGATGTCGTCCTTGCCAGGTCATTGAAGCATTGTTGAACGGCATCTGCCGTGCTCCTTTCTTTTCTGAAACCATAAGAATTGGCATCAGCCGTTGTTTCAGCTACGGGAGCCAGTGCCATCAGATACAATGCCTGCATAGCCCGGTCTTTCATAGTTGGTATACCCAATGGTCTTAATTTCCCGTTACTCTTTCTGATATGTACTCGTCTCAGAGGTTGGGGTGTATAACCTCTCCTTTTCAGTTCGGTTATTGCACACACTTTAGCATCTGGCGTTTTCCATGTTACCATATCGACGCCAGCCGTTTTACTCCCATTATTGGAAGTTACACGTCTTACCGCTAATGCTTTAGCGTAAAACGAGTGGGTCAGTGTCCACTGCAAGGCTTTGACCTTGTTGTGGCGACCCTCTTTTTGAGCCTTTACAATACGCGCTTGTAGCTTTTGAACCGCAGCTTCGCATTTGAGCCAATTTATACTGTCCCATTTGCTCTGCGTTTGGTCAGTCGATGCACACGATTTTTTAATTTCGTTCATTTGCTTTTCTCCTTTTAAAAGTTCTAAAAGTTTCTTGTAAAGAATCACCTACCGCAGAAGTCAGCCTGCTTTCGCAGCGGGATGATGTTTCAATCCCTATTCACCCCATTACAGGGTGGCATTCGCTTTTTCTGCAATCCTATACCCGCACTCCATTCGGCATTCCTTACGGTCTGCTTACCTGTCATTGGCAGGAGAAATACGGGCTTACTACGTTCCGTGCAAGTAACTTATAAGTGGGTTAGGTTCTGTCTATTACACCGGCAGTACTCTGTTCGTGTATTCCCAGAATGGAGAGGAATAACCGACTGCTTCCCTTTTGGGCTGAAGCCTATCAGTATCTTTGGCTTCTTCAACCTTACGACGTTTAGACGACAGTTCGCTTACGCTAACCATACCACCCAAGCCAAGCTCCCTGACTGTATGATACTAACAGCCATTGTCTTTCCCTCACGGTTCTGACTGCTCCTTTCGGAAGGGCTACCTTGTCTGGACAGCTTTGATACAGTATATTACTATTGGTGCATCTGTCCATAGGCTACCGTTGACGAAACAACGGGTTAAATCTAAGTTTAACAATTACTTACACAGCGACGTATCGCACCCACTCCCGGTTGATGGCGTTCGAGCGCGAATAGGCCGCCAGCGAGTTCATGTTCCGGGCCGAGGCTTCGAGACGCTTGAGCGTTTCGTCGTGGTCGTCGAGGAAGATCACCTGATTGTAGACATGGTTGCAGGAGAGCAGCAGCCCCACGGGCGCCGCGAAGGAGAGGCGGCAGTCCGAGCGGTCGGTCGAGAGGCGTTCGTAGCGGAAATCCGTCGCCACGCTCTGCGGCAGCATGTCCAGATCGGAGAGCGTGTGCATCGAGAGGTATTTGTCCCCGATACGCATCACGTCCGGGTCGAGACGGATATCCTCGTTGACGACCGGACGCTGTTCGTCCGAGAGGGCGAAGTAACGGGCCAGCAGCCCGGCGTCGTCCGCCGTGCCGACGATCTCTGCTTCCGTAAGCCGCTCGACGCGCACGAGGCCCGAATCGTTCAGGATGCGTTCCATCTGCTCCGCGGCCTCCAGAAAGCGCGTCACGGCATCCGTGTCGCGCATCTCCCGCGGGACGATGAAACCCCGGCACAAGACAGACGAGGCGCTGGTCTGCCGCATCCGTTCGGGCGTGGTCTTCGTAACGAACAGGTAGCACGTATGGCGCAGGTAGGGCCGCTCGTTGAAATGACGTTCGTAGGAACGTGCGAGAAAGCTCCGCTCGGAACCCTCCTCCGGAGCCGTGTATCGTTCTTCGATAAAGAAGTCCTGTTTGTGGACGACGGTGTAATCCGGCAGCACTTTCAGGGCTTTGAGCCATGCGCCGTGCAGTGCTTCGTATTCCTCGGCCGTGAGGGTGAAGAGTTCGGGCAGTGTGACGCGGTAGGCCGCAGTGATGTCGGCGAACTTGGAGATGATGCAGTTGTTCTCGACTCTCAGAAGTGGAAATTTCGATTCCAAGGTCGAGGTTTTCAGGGTTCCGCGCATAGGATTACAGTTTTACGGTTCGACGAAAACGCAACAGCCGCCCGACGGCCCGGCGGTGAACGATGCGCCGCGGATGCCGGCGCGAGGCCATGAGCTTCTGAAGCCCGTGGGGGCCGAAACGGCGGTTCAGGTAGAAGGTGCCGCCCGTGACGGCAAGGCCGGCCGTGAGGGCGAAGAGGATGCACAGGCCCTGCGGGACGCCGCTCATGTACATTCCGGCGAAGCAGACGAAGACGCCCAGAAGCCCCGCGACGAACAGCACGAGGTACTGCGCCGTGAGTCGTAGGCTAAGAACCCGGTGCCTTGCCGTATTTCTACGGTAGGTTTCCAAGAACTCGCCTCCGAACCGTGCTTGCACCTCTCGGCGCACACGGCTCTCCACTAACATATTCAGTCTATTATCCCGTGATGTATCTTGTTGTGACAGGGAATACATACAGCTAACGTCTTTCTCTGACGTCCAATCATTTGGATTTTCCATGGCTCTTTGCCTTTTAAGTCTTTGAGTCTTTTGACGTGGTGTATTTCAATGTTTTCCGTTGCGCCACACAATTCACACTTACCCGCTTTTAACCTTTGTATAAGGCTTGATACAGTGGTATTGAAAATCGTGTTGGCTACATAATCACAACTCGCGTCCATCGCGGTTGTTTTACGCTTAAAGCTCCCGTTGAAGAATACCCGCATCTTCTTTCCTCCTTTCTTGTCCTCATAGAAAACCGCAAAATCTTTGTGATGTCGATACTTTGCGATAATCTTTCGGGCTGTCGTACTGTACTTTCGTGCAAAAGTCTTATACAGACTGTATTGCATGATGTACTTGAAAGAATTCAGGTGTGAACTGTTATTTGCGATAGAAAAATAGTTTGCAAAACCTCGGATTTCTCTGTTATAGGCATCCAGTATTTCGAGGTCGTCCAGATGTAGCAACTTTGTCCGGCTTGTGGGTTTCCATTTCGCTTTACCCTCGAATTGATGAATTTCCATCGCCTCGTAGTAGAGAAGTTTATCCCGCATTGTGGACATTGGCACTTCCAACACTACCTTTTTGCCGTAAGCCTTAATAAGTACTCCCGATTTCTCGCCTCTTAACGTCTTATCCGTGAATGGTCGGACATAGATTTCATAGCCGAGGAATTTTGCCTTTCTATTGCCGTGCGTGATTAAGGTCTTTTCTTTGGAGAGCGTCAATTTCAGTTTCTCGCCGAGGAAATTCTTAATATCCTCTTTGATGGCCTCACAGTCCGATTTACTGCCAATCACTCCGATAATAAAATCATCGGCATACCTCACATACTTAATCCGTCTATATCCCTCGTCCATTTCATCGACAGAGGGTAAGTGCATCCTGTTTTTCTGATGTTGCTTAATCGCGTCAATCAGTTCCTTCCGAGTATCTTTATCCTTGGTTTGCTTCAGCTTTGTGCCGAGCCACCAAATTTTCCTGGAATACCGTTTGTACTCAAGGTTCATTGCCCGTCTGTCGCCTCTATCGAATTGACAGGCATACTCTTTCATGTACTTATCCAGCTTGTCGAGATAGATATTAGCCAGTATCGGGCTAATGATGCCACCTTGCGGTGTTCCGCTGTATGTTCTATGAAATGTCCAATCTTCGATGTAGCCAGCTTTCAAAAATTTCCACATTAGCCGGATAAAGCGGTCGTCTGCGATACGTTCTTTCAAGATTCCGATAAGTACATCATGGTTGATGTTATCGAAGAATCCCTCAATGTCGCCCTCGATAAACCACTTGGCCGCAGTAAAATTCTTCTGCACCTGTATCAGTGCGGTGTGGCAGCTGCGTTTGGGTCGGAAGCCGTGCGAGGTGTTCTCAAAACTACCTTCATAAATTGCTTCCAACAGCATTCGCAATACCTCCTGCACTAATTTGTCGTCGATAGACGGTATGCCGAGAGGTCGCATGTTCCCGTTTTTCTTCGGGATGTACGTCCTTCTTGCCGGTTTTGGTTGGTACGACTCATCTTTGAGCGCATCAATCAAATTTTCAATCCGTTTCAGGCTCATTCCGTCGATAGTTTTACCGTCGGAACCTTCCGTCATATTTCCCTGCCTACCTTGTATATTATGGTAGGCGAGGAGAAACATCTCCGAATTGAATAGAACCCTGTAGAGCCGTTCAAACTTGTAGCTCGAAACTTTGCTGTGCTCTGACAGACTGTTTAATACTCTCTCTGGATTTCTCATAATGTCTCACACATTATCCGTTAATTTGTATTAAAAATGTTAGCTGCCACCCTTCGCCATGTACGAGGCTTTCCCTCGCTCGGACTACTACGGTGGCTCCGTTGCCATACCGGATTTTCATAGGTCTGAAACCTAATAGCCTTTCGGCATTCCGGGTTAGGCAATCCACGTTTAATTCTTCGGCAACATAGCTTTGATAGATTGTCGGATACGACTTTCATCCGTTTCTGCTTATCGCAGTTGTGCTGTAACCTGTTCTGCACCCAACCCTCCAAGGTCGAATCGAGTGTGTTACAGTATGGCGTCTGTAGTTACCTTCCGCCACAGTTTCGAGTTGTGCCACTTGGACTATCGTTCAATCAATCCAGACTTTATCCTCGTATCTATCTTTCATCTCCTGATTCAGTCGCATACTTGGTAACTGTATGACTTATCAGTTTATCGGCAGGCTATACTCCCCGTCCGGTTTCCCTTTCGGATAAGCCGATCGATGATAGGCTATCGAACACTTGCCTAACGTCTTGCTATCGACGCATTTGCCAAAGAACCATTACGTGCGCGCCCTGAAACTCGACCTGACGGCCCACGCCCTTGTTCACTTGGTATTCCGCCATCGTTTAGAGGAAGAATGAACGTAAGACCGTACCGACGATCACCAGAAAGACGCATGAGAGAAACAGCGCCGTGGCGGATTTCGAAGCGTCCGGGTCACCCGACGAGAATTTCGAGTAGACGCGCACGCCGCCGACCAGTCCGAGGATTGCCGCGACGGCGAAGATCAGCTTCGTTAGCGGGTCGAAATAAGAGGTGACCATGTTCGTGGCCTCGCTGATGCCGGCCATGCCGTTGCCCTGCGCAAAGGATAGGAGTGCGGAGCACAGGGACAGAATCGTGAAAATTGCTCTTTTTTTCATAAAACAGGTAGTTTGGTTAAGGGTGTGAAAAAGGCCGCAGCCTGCTTTGGGAGCATTCTGCGACCGGATACATCGTATTTCCTGCTGCGGGAAAGGCGTCAGCCGTATTCGTTATTCCATTTCATGTCGTCTCTCGTTTACGTGTCAGGCAAAGGCCCGGATGTCGAAGTTGGCAATGGCCTGCCGCTCCTCGGCCGTGGCATCGCCCATAACGGCGCATTCTCCGAAGTCCAGCTCTCCGAGCATCGCATGAACTTCCGCATCGCGGAGTTCTGCTCTGGCGGGGAGAGCCGGAAGCGGGAATCGGGCGCCGGCGGGCGCTTCGGGCTCCGAGAGTTCGCCGTCTTCGCCGATCGAGGGCCGCACGACAAGGGTGTTCCACCCCTGCATCGCGGACTTCTCTTCCGAAGCCGGGGCAAATATAGCGTCTCCGGCCTGCCGGGGCGGTTCCGATGTCCGCTCCAGACCGCTCCAGTCCGCACCGATGGATTTTTTTTGCCCTGTCCCGTCCTGAAAAAGGTTTACAGAAAAGAGTAAATCTTATGCAGCAAAAAACGAATTCAGACTTATCACGTCATTATTTACCGCGTCAGTTGCGTCATCTGATTTTACAGGAGTATTTGAGCGGAGTCAAGACGGCTCGCCAACTCTCCGAAGAACATGGTATTCCCATGTCTACGATTCATAAGATGGGTCAGCGGTGGAAAGCGAAAAATAGTTGTAGCTTTGTGAGTACCCCTAATCCTTATCCGATCATGTCCCGCGTTACGAGTGAAGAAGCCAGTGAATTATTATCCGAGAACAAAGCCCTTCGGCGGCGCTTGGAAGAGGCTTTATTACGTCTGGAAGGCTATGAGATCATGGGAGATATCCTCCAAGAAGAATACGGTATCGACCTGCTAAAAAAATCCGCAGCCGGACAGTCCAGCGTCTCAAAGAAAGACACACAGCAATGAGCCTGTCGTTTCTGTGCGGGTTGTTCGGCTATACCCGTCAGGCCTATTATAAACATTTACGGCGTAATAGGGAAGGATCTTTGTCCGACACCCTTCTTTTGGAGCGGGTGGGTTACTACCGGAAACTGATGCCCAGGCTCGGCGGTCGTAAACTGTGGCATTTGCTGCAACAAGGCGGATTTCCGGTCAGCCGGGATCGGTTATTTACGCTGCTTTCGGAAAACAATCTTCTGGTCAAACGTCGGAAGAAATACAGCGTTACGACCTGCTCGCGGCACTGGATGCGTAAATATCCGAATCTGATCCGGGGTTTCGACCTCGAGCGGCCGCATCGTTTATGGGTCGGAGATATTACGTACATTTCTTTGAAAGAAGGATTTGCATATCTGGCTTTGATAACGGATGCCTATTCCAAACGGATCGTAGGCTATAATCTGAATACGACATTGGAACGGGACGGAGCGCTCCGTGCACTGAGGATGGCCATAGACCAGACTCCGCAGCAAAAACGGCAAGGGTTAATCCATCATTCGGACAGAGGATGCCAATATTGTTCGAAAGAATATGTGAAATTACTGACCGATAATGGGATTCGCATCAGCATGACTGAAAAGGGCGATCCGTATGAGAATGCCGTTGCCGAACGGGTGAACGGTATTCTGAAGAGCGAATGGATCGACGAGGAATGTTTTGAAAGTTTTCAGGCAGCAAAAGAACGCATCGACCAGATCGTTATCCTTTACAATTCACTCAGACCTCATGCCAGCTGCGATTGGCTTACGCCCTTGGAAGCGGAACTTAGAACCGGGAAACTCAAACATCATTGGGGCCGAAAGACGGTTGTTCGGAAGGCATATGTAAACTTATATCAGGACAATATTTTTTGAACCAAAATGTTTATCTTTAATTATCAATCACTGTAAACCTTTTTCAGGACGGGACACTGTGCCCTAAGAGTCTATGCTGTCAGAACCTTTCCTATTCTTTGCATTTCCCGGCTAATATTGGCTTCTGAAATTTTTGCATAGTGCCGAGTCATATTCGTATTTGTATGTCCGAGGATTTTGGCAATGATGTCGATTGGCATGCCATATTCGATAGCCAATGTGGCGAAAGTGTGGCGAGCGCAATGCGTCGTCAGATTTTTATGGATGTTGCATATTGTTCCGATTTCCTTGAGATACGAGTTCATTTTTTGGTTGCTGGGGATAGGTAATAACTTTCCTTTGAGTTGTAATTCAGGATTATGTTCATATTTTTGTAATATTTTGAGCGGGTAGGGTAGAAGTGGCACACGACTTATTACAGAGGTCTTTTCGCGTGGTTTATGTATCCACGTTGTTCCGCTGTCATCCGTTGTAATGTGTCGTTTTTGTAAGTTGTCTGCGTCCGTAAAGGCCAGTCCCGTTAATGCACAGAAGCAAAATACGTCTCGGATACATTCCAGCCGTTCATTAGGCATTTCCTTGCTTATCAATATGTCCAGCTCTTCTTTTGTCAATGGAACCTTGACGTTTGTTTTGTCTATTTTCATCTTGTAATACTGAAACGGATTTTTTTCAATCCATTCGTTCCGTATCGCGAATAAGATGAAATTTTTGAGACAGCAAAGTAAATTTACGGCACCATTGTTTCTGCATTGGTGGGCTGTTTGCATGAAGGTATTTAGGCCGTCTATATATTCATAGGAAACCATATCCAGCGGCAGGTCATCTTTCCGGTATTGCTGTTTGGTATATTCGGTCATGTATCGTAGTAAACGATGGTATTTGTTACAAGTTACCTGTGTGATACGTGTCCCGACCTCCTGTTGCCGTTTATCGCAGTATTTCGAAAACTCGACGAGGAACATTCTTGAACCGGATGCATTGCTCAGTCGTTGTTTGATGGAAAAGCAGTCCGGAGTTTTATTCTCTTTGAGAAGCAGGTCGTAGGCCGCAAGGATATTCGCCCGATAACTGGCGACGATGCTGTTAATTTGCTGATCCACTTCGCCTTTGTAAAGGGAGCGTTCGAGGCGCTGGTTCCATCGTTCCGGTTCGATTTGACATTGGGTATAGATCTCTGTTGTTTGGCCGGATGTGGTGATACGGGCATAAATAGGAGCCTTTCCTTTTTTAGAGATTTTGGTCTTTTTGCAGAAAAAGACTACGTTGAATGTTGTGCGTTGGTACATAGCTGCATGGGTTTGAAATAGTTAAACGTGTGCAGCATAGGGATATTGTGGCGTAAAACGGTGCAATACAGTGCGTTATGTGTAATTCGTGACCAATTTTTGACCGAAATAAAATAGGTCACGAATTGGGTCATAAAAACCTGCTTCAGAATACATTTTACGCGATTGTTTCAAAAACGAAAAAACCTTATATATCGTTGATATACAAGGTTTTTACTCTTTATTGCAGTGATTTTCAACTGCTTCTAAGGGTGGAAGATGGGGCTCGAACCCACGACCTTCGGAACCACAATCCGACGCTCTAACCGACTGAGCTACATCCACCGTGTGACCGTTGTCCGGTCGTATCGGGATGCAAATGTAATATACTTTTTCGGTCCGTGCAAAAAAATCGCCCGAAAAATTGCGCCGCGTGACAAAATGACAGTCCGGTATGTACCTTTGTCACCCTGCATCTGCCAAAAACCGGTTGGCACATCAATTGATGGGAAGGAGGTTGCAAATGCTAACTAATACATCATTATAAACCAAAAACAACAAAAGCTATGAATGTAAAACCATTATCGGACCGTGTGCTGATTCTGCCGAATCCTGCGGAGGAGAAGACGGCGGGCGGATTGATCATCCCCGACACGGCGAAGGAGAAACCGCTGGCAGGTAAAGTTGTCGCAGCTGGCCCCGGCACCTCGGAGGTCAAGATGGAGGTCAAGGCCGGCGATCAGGTGCTTTACGGCAAGTATGCAGGTCAGGAGATTCAGATCGACGGCGTCGATTACCTGATCATGAAACAGAGTGATATTTTAGCGATCATCTAATAAAGGAAAAACATCATGGCAAAGGATATCAAATACAATGTTGAGGCGCGCGAGCTGCTCAAGGAGGGTGTCGATGCGCTGTCGAACGCCGTAAAGGTCACGCTCGGTCCCAAAGGCCGCAACGTGATTATCGACAAGAAATTCGGTGCGCCGCAGATCACCAAGGACGGTGTGACGGTAGCCAAGGAGGTGGAGTTGGAAGACGCTTTCGCCAACATGGGCGCCCAGATGGTCAAGGAGGTAGCTTCGAAGACCAACGATGACGCGGGTGACGGTACGACCACCGCGACGGTGCTGGCCCAGTCGATCATCGGCGTAGGTCTGAAGAACGTGACGGCGGGTGCCAACCCGATGGACCTGAAGCGCGGTATCGACAAGGCGGTGCTGAAGGTCGTGGAGTCGCTGCGCAAGCAGAGTCAGGAGGTCGGCACGGACTTCGCCAAGATCGAGCAGGTCGCCACCATTTCGGCCAACAACGACGAGACGATCGGCAAGCTGATCGCCGAGGCGATGGGCAAGGTGAACAAGGAGGGCGTCATCACCGTCGAGGAGGCCAAAGGCACCGAGACCCACGTGGAGGTGGTCGAGGGCATGCAGTTCGACCGCGGTTATATCTCGGCTTACTTCATGACCGATCCCGAGAAGATGGAGGCACAGCTCGAGAAGCCTTACATCCTGATTACCGACAAGAAGATTTCGACGATGAAGGAGCTGATGGGCGTGCTGGAACCGGTGGCTCAGAGCGGCCGTTCGCTGCTGATCATCGCCGAGGACGTGGACGGCGAGGCGCTGTCGGCGCTCGTGGTCAACAAGCTGCGCGGTACGCTGAAGATCGCCGCCTGCAAGGCTCCGGGCTTCGGTGACCGCCGCAAGGAGATGCTCGAGGATATCGCCATCCTGACGGGTGCTACGGTGATCTCGACCGACAAGGGTATGAAGATGGAGGATACCGACCTTACGATGCTCGGTACGGCCGACAAGGTGACGCTCAACAAGGAGAACACCACGATCGTCGACGGCGCCGGCAAGAAGGAGGAGATCGCGGCCCGTGTGGCTCAGATCCGCGCTTCGATCGAGAAAGCCACGTCGGACTACGACAAGGAGAAGCTGCAGGAGCGTCTTGCCAAGCTCGCCGGAGGTGTCGCCGTGCTGTATGTGGGCGCCGCTACCGAGGTGGAGATGAAAGAGAAGAAAGACCGTGTGGACGATGCGCTGGCCGCAACCCGCG
>OHKD01000162.1_pt1 | contig 32428 bp, 19 predicted proteins | sample 1568801 | NCBI WGS metagenome assembly OHKD01 (sample SAMEA3879525, study PRJEB24766) | human gut metagenome | biome: human-associated habitat; feature: feces | place: USA | collected 1985/1987
AACCTCGTGGCGGGATTTTTTAATATTATTTTGTTTGAGCTGATTGCCTGGATTCTTTATTTTGTTACTGGCAGGGCGAAATGGGCACTTCGTGCAGTTTTTATTGTGACCATGGTTTTTGGACTGATTAATCATTATGTTATGCTTTTCCGCTCGACTCCTTTTGTTCCATGGGATATTTTTTCAATTGGTACGGCGACAAGTGTTGCATCCAATTATGATTTCGCACCGACTGCAGGAGTAGTTGTTGTTACAGTTATATTTATAGCTCTTATTATGCTGATGCATTTTGTTGATTTTAGAATTAAGTGGAAATTCAGGTTCAGACTAATTCCGACAGTGCTTGGATTACTTGTGATGTGCCTGTTTGTGAATGCCCTGCAGGATGAGGATTTCCAGACGGACAATTACCTGTATCCGTTTCTATTTACACCTGCATATATGACAAAGGTGAATGGAATGGCGGTGACCTTTGCGATGGATCTTAAGTTTGTGGCGGTTGATAAGCCTGACGGGTATAGCAGACAGAAGGCTAAGGAGCTGCTTGACAGCTATGCCGGTACAGATGATAATTCAGATGCAGCTAATAATACTGCAATTACAGATAAAAGTGATTATCCGAATATTATAGTTGTGATGGATGAGGCATTTTCAGACCTGTCAGTGCTCGGCGATTTTGATACAAATACAGACTATATGCCGTTTGTGCACAGTCTTGAAAAGGGCAATGAGAACACTATAACAGGATATCTGAATACGTCTGTATGCGGTGGAAATACCGCCGATACCGAGTTTGAGTTTCTGACAGGCAATACGATGGCTTTTCTTCCGGTAGGAAGTATTCCTTATCAGCAGTATATAAAGAGCACGACACCTTCCCTTGCAAGCTATTTAAAAAGCATAGGCTACGCAACGTATGCACAGCATCCGTACTATGGCAGTGGATGGAACCGGGATACGGTCTATCCTCTTTTGGGATTTGACAATCTTTCGTTTATGCAGGATTATTCTAATCAGAGGTTTGTGCGCAAATATATAAGTGATGAGACATCATTTGACAGGATTATTGAGACCTATGAGAACAAACCGGATGGTCAGCCGGCATTTATATTCAATGTCACTATGCAAAACCATGGTGGATACACGGATACCTACTACGGCTTTGACAATACGGTGACAGCGGATAAGCTCAATAATTCTGCACTTGACCAGTATCTTTCTTTGATTAAGATGACAGACGAGGATTTAAAGAGCCTAATTGAATATTTCTCAAATGTGGATGAGAAAACTATAGTGGTATTTTTCGGTGATCATCAGCCAAATGATACTGTGGCAAGCTCTGTTCTTGCGGCAAACGGCATGGACTATAATAATTTATCAAATGAAGAGCTTAAGCTGCGCTATCAGGTGCCGTATGTTATCTGGGCAAATTATGATATTGATGAGGCGGCAGGAAAAGACACGAGTGTTAATTATCTGGCTGCAAACGTACTTAAAGCGGCAGGGGTGCCGACAAATGACTATCAGAGCTTTCTGCTAAAGCTGCAGGAGGAGTATCCAATTATATCAGCGGTACGCACTGATAAAACTGCAGATAAGACATTAGATAAAGCATCAAATAAATCAGACAAGGCAACCGGCAGCAAAAATAAGCAGGCCGATTCGGATATGCTAAACGATTATAAGCTTTTGCAATATTACAGACTGTTTGACTGGGAGGATAAGTGATGAATTTTGTTAAAAAGCATCCACTTTTGACAGCGTTTTTAATTCCGTTTTTCATATGTATAATCATCTGTATAGGAAATGGTGTATATCCATTTGGCGATTACTGCCTTTTGCATATGGATTTGTATCACCAGTATCTGCCTTTCTATAATGAGCTGTGGGAGAAGCTAAGAAATGGTGCGAGCCTCATGTATACATGGAATATCGGGCTTGGCAGTGATTTTGTATCGGTATTTGCCTATTATCTGGCGAGTCCGTTAAACTGGCTTGTTGTGCTTTTTCCAAAGAGCCATATTATTGAGTTTATCGAGCTGCTAATCATTTTTAAGATTTCGCTAAGCGGAGCAACATTTTTTTATTTTCTGAAGGAACACTTTGTACTTCTTGGAAAGGATAACAGATATCACGATAATACATTTGTGCCGGCATTTGTTTTCTCAACGGCATATGCGCTTTCCGGCTTTGTAGCTGCGTATAGCTGGGATGTTATGTGGATGGATGTTGTGGCGGTTGCACCGCTAGCGATAGTAGGACTTGAGAAGCTTGTGCGGGACAAAAAGCCGGTGCTTTACTATGTATCACTGGCACTTTGTATATTGTCAAACTATTATCTGAGCATCATGCTTTGCATCTTTTTGGTATTCTGGTTTGCATGGCTTTTCTTTACGCAAAATGGCGGTAAAATGGCTGCAATTGTGAGATTTGCCGTTTACTCGCTTTTGGCTGGAGGCACTGCGATGGTGCTAATCATCCCGGAGCTTATCATTTTAAGCTACAGCGGTTCGTCGGGCATCGAGTTTCCAAAGCAGATAGAGTGGTATTTTAATCTCTTATCAGAGGTCGGCAGGATGTGCACGACAGCAAGCGTCTATGAGGGTGCAGAGAACTGGCCGAATCTGTATGCCGGAGCCTTTAGTGTGATGCTTTTGATACTGTTTGTGCTCAATAAAAGGATTAATTGGAAGAAAAAAATAGCTCCCGTATTGTTTGTGTTGTTTTTCATGGCAAGCTTTGCCAATAAACAGCTTGACTTTATATGGCACGGACTGCATTTTCCGGATTCGCTGCCTGGCAGACAGTCGTATCTGTATGCATTTCTTGTATTGACCATAGGCTATGCTACAGTAAGAAAGTGGCGTGGCATAAGACTGTGGCATGTTGGTGTGGCAGTGGTATTTGCATCGGCGCTTATGGCAGTAAGCACGATGTTTGCCGATGAGGATGTGACAGAGTATTATGCAGTTATCATAAGCATATTGTTTGTTGCGCTGTACGGCATTATGACAGTACTTTTAAAGCTTGCAGCAAGAAAAAACAGGGAGCTTTTGATGGTCATAACATGCGGTATTGCGATTGTGGAGCTGGCTGTCAATATGGCTGTGACAGGACTTGGATGTACCGGCAGAAGCAGCTACAATGCCAATGTGGACGATATGCAAAAGGCACTGGAGCTGGCAAAAGAGGATGCAGCTGACAACGATGTACCATTTTACAGGGTTGAGGATACAGGCCGACTTACTAAAAATGATGGCACACGATACGGATATGCTTCTGGAACACAGTTTTCTTCCCTGATGAATATAAATGTGAGCCATTTTTATCAGGCTCTTTATATGGAGGGAGGCAAGAATTTCTACTGTTATAACGGTGCTACACCTGTCACGTCAGCCATGCTTTCGGTCAGATATATGGTTACAAAATCCATACAGCCACAGAATGAGCTGACTACACTTGTTGGAAAATGCGGAAATCACTATCTGTATCGGAATAACTACACACTTCCGCTTGGTTTTATGATGGATGAGGGAGTGATTGATGCGTGGAAGCCATCATCGTCATCGAAAATCTATTCGATTAATTCCCTTGGCAGGCTTCTTGGCGCAGCAGATGATACGCTGACCCTGACAGAGTGCACTCAGGATGAAAATCCGGGAACTACGACTCTCACCTTTGACCATGACGGATATTATTATGCGGCATACGATTCGTGCAGCACTGACAGTCTGACCTTCAGCCACGGAGAGTATGAGACTACATACTCGAAGACCACTCACAGGTATCTGTTTGACCTGGGATATGTGAAGGCGGGGGAGACAGTTTCCGTCACAAACACTGATGCCGATGCTGTGAGGTTTAATGTATACGAGCTTTCCATTGCTGCAGTTGAGAGTGCTTACAATACACTCAATGAGCAGACACTCTCGGTGAATGATTTTTCAGATACACACATAAGCGGACACATTGATGTGAAGCAGGCAGGACAGCTTGTGCTTTCTATTCCGAGTGAAAAGGGATGGACTATGAAGGTGGATGGGAAGGATGCAGAGTATGAGGATTTTTCCGATACCTTTGTGAGCATTCATCTGGATGAGGGAGAGCATGAGATAGAGCTTTATTATGAGACACCGGGGCTTAAGGCAGGTGCAGCTATAAGCGCAGGCTGTGTGGGCGTCTTTCTGCTGCTTTTATTGTTGCGTCAAATAGTTAAGAGATGCAGCCGTTTAAAGTTTAAAGCGAACAGTGACAGATAGCGAATGCACTGACAGACAACGCATACTGTTCATTTATGCGAAACACAGAATGTTCAAATTGTAATAGTATAATTCAATAATAAAAATAAAACAGGAGATTAACAAAATGAACAAACAAAACAAAAAAATCGCACAGGAAAAAAGAAGAATCGAGAGAGAGAAGGCAGAAAAGAAGGCAAAGGTTGTGAATCTGCTGAAATTCTGGGTGCCGGTAGTGGCAGTCGTTGTGATAGTCATAGTACTCATCTGGGCAGTTGCGACATCGGGCGGTTCATCGTCAAAGGGCACTGACGATACGCAAGCTGCATCACAGACCACAGAATCTCAGGCATCCGAGACACAAAGCAGTGATTCACAGACCGAGGCAGCAACACTGAATACAGAGACTGACACGGTTGCGGAAAACGGAGATAAGGTAAATATTGACTACACCGGATATATGGACGGTGAAAAATTCGAGGGTGGAAGCACTGATGGACAGGGTACAGACCTGGTGCTCGGCTCAGGCAGCTATATAGATGGCTTTGAGGAAGGAGTGGTAGGTCACAAGGTGGGAGAAACCTTTGATTTAAACCTGAAGTTCCCGGATGATTATAAGACAAATACAGAACTAGCCGGAAAGGATGTTACGTTTGAGGTGACTCTTAACGGTGTATACAAATAAAGAGGATAACACACATATATGGAAAAATCGTTTGAAGAGGTACTGGTACAGTTTTATGTTGACCAGTACAGGGAGAATGCGAAGAGAAGTACAGGTAAGCCTGTAAAGCTGGCACACTATATTCACAGGCTCAATAGTAAAGCAAAATCAATTAAATATGCGCGGTTTTCAAAAAATGAGACAATGGCACTTGACAAGCTGCATCAGGAAATAAAAAGGCTTGCATTGATCACCTACTATTCCAACAATAAGAATGCAAGGCAGATTTTAAATAGAGAAATCCTTCCGCAGCTCGTCAGGGTGGATATGGAGCAGTTTGATGAGAATGAGGCAGAGTATCTCACAGAGGATTTTCTAAAGCTTTTGCGCAAGGAGTATATAGGTGCGATATGTACAAGGAGCATGAAGGCGCTTTACAATGAGTACCGCAGCAAGGAGCTTAGAAGAGAGATTGTCACGCTGGTTCCGGCACGGCCGGAGCTTGAGTTTCCAAAAGCACAGAGCATGAAAAGGCACTTCATACTCCATATAGGCCCTACTAACAGCGGTAAGACATATCAGGCGCTTGAGAGGCTTAAGCTGGCGCAAAATGGAGTTTATCTGGGACCTCTTAGACTTCTGGCACTTGAGGTATATGAGAAGATGAATGATGCAGGCATACCATGCACCATGCTTACAGGCCAGGAGTGTCTTGAGGTATCAGACAGCAGAATTATAGCATCGACAGTGGAGATGCTTGACTGTGATAAGGAGTATGATATCGCAGTGATTGATGAGGCACAGATGGTTGCAGATGATGACAGGGGACATTCATGGACCAGGGCAATTCTTGGTACACTTGCAGGAGAGATTCATATATGCATGAGTCCGGTGGCAAAGGATGTAGTCATTCATCTGATTAATCTGTGCCACGACGAGTATGAGATAAGGGAGTATGAGAGAAAGACAGCTCTAAAGCTGGAGGATAAGCCTTTTTCATTTCCACAGGATGTGAGAGAGGGCGATGCCTTTATCGTATTTTCAAAGAAGTCGGTACTCAATATAGCAGGGCGTCTGGAGGAAAACGGCATAAAGCCAAGTGTCATATACGGAAGTCTGCCACCGGAAATAAGGCGCAGGCAGATGACGCTTTTTAATGAGAAAAAGACACAGGTTGTCGTGTCAACAGATGCGATAGGAATGGGACTCAATCTGCCGGTCAGAAGAATTGTATTTCTGGAGGTGGAAAAGTTTGATGGAGTATCAAGACGTCCGCTTGTCATCTCTGAGATAAAACAGATAGCGGGCCGTGCAGGCAGATTTGGTCTGTATGATACAGGCTATGTGACAGCTTTGGGACAAAAGAATCTGAATTATCTGAAGAATACGCTAAATATACCGGAGCAGGATATTGATATAGTAAGTCTTGGCTTCCCGCAGGTGCTCCTTACAATGGATGCGCCGCTTGATGCGATAATTAAGCTCTGGCATGAGGCAGAGCCATCAGCACCGTTTAGGAAAATCAATGTCGATGAAATATTGTTCTTGTATGGATATGCGTATAAGGAGCGATACTTTATCGCAGATTTTGATGACAAATATCTGCTTTATAAGATGATTACATGTCCTATAGATATAAAGGACAGGGAGCTTGTCAGACAATGGCTGCGCTACTGCATGTCGTATACATCTGATATCTCTCTCGACAAGCCTGATAAGCATTCAAAGTATCAGGGACTCATGAAATACGAATCCTATTACAAAAAGCTTGATTTGTACTATCAGTTTTCAGTCCGCATGGGAAAAATTGTGGATGAGGACTGGCTTGAAAACGAGCGCGACAAAACACAGGCAAAGATTATGCAGCTTCTATCAAAGAGCAAGGATGAGTATATTATCAGATGCCGGTATTGCGGCAGAATACTTCCGATTGGAAATTCACGCAATATATGCAGAGACTGCTACAGTATGATACGCAGGTAGCAGCCGGTTTATATTTTACGGTCAAGTCGTTGAATTTAGCTGTCCAATGTGGCATAATAGAAATAAGACCAAAATATGAATGGAGGAAGTTTTTATGGCAAACAATGAGTTACAGATTGCCGGCTCACAAGGGGAACTTAGAATCCGTCCTTACGAGCACCACGCAAAGTATTATGAAACAGATCAGATGGGTATAATCCACCATTCAAACTATGTCAAGTGGATGGAAGAAGCAAGACTTGATTTGATGGATCAGATAGGACTCAACTACAGGCAGATGGAGGATATGGAAATCATAAGTCCGGTGCTGTCGATATCGGTAGAGTATCACAGTATGGTACATTTCGATGATACGGTCGTCATCTACACAAAGCTGCTTAAGTATAACGGAATCAAGATGGAGCTTGAGTATGTCATGAAGGACAAAGAGACAGGCGAGCTTCGCACCACTGCAAAAAGCAGCCATTGCTTTTTGAACAAATCCGGCAAACCAATCTCATTAAAGAGAATGTATCCGGAATTAGATACAAAATTTTTTGAATTTAAAGAGGCATAATAAAATGATACAGGATAGATTAAAAGCATTGAGAAGCGAGATGGCAAAGAGGGGTATCTCGCTGTATGTGGTACCTACTGCTGATTTTCATGAGTCAGAGTATGTAGGAGAGCATTTTAAGGCACGCAAATATATTACAGGCTTCACGGGCTCAGCAGGTACCGCAGTCATCACTATGGATGAGGCTGGACTATGGACAGACGGCAGGTATTTTGTGCAGGCGGCTGCGCAGCTTAAGGATACCACTGTAAAGCTCTTTAAGATTGGCGAGGAGGGCGTACCGACAGTTGATGAGTATATAAAGGATACTCTTTCGGATGGCGGTGTAATAGGCTTTGACGGCAGAGTGGTAAATGCCGCATGGGGCAAAAGACTTTCTGAAATCGCAAAAGAAAAGCATGGCAGCATGTACGTAAATGAGGATCTGATTGACCTTATATGGACTGACAGACCACCTATGTCAAAGGAAGCTGTCATGATTTTTGACAATAAATATACTGGTGAGGATATAAGCTCAAAGCTTAAAAGAGTCAGAGAGCAGATGACACAAAAGGGTGCAACCCTTCATCTGATGTCATCACTTTACGATATCGCATGGCTTTTAAATGTCAGGGGAGGCGACATAAGCTATGTGCCTGTAGTGCTTTCATACCTGGCACTGTCACAGGACAGCTGCATATGGTTTTTGCAGGAAGAGGTTGTGACAGAGACTCTTAAGGCATACCTAGATAAGAATGGTATACAGACAAGACCTTACGATGATTTTTATGAATATGTGAAGCATATTGATGAAAAAGAGACAGTGCTTTTGAATACATCGATTGTAAATTACCGCATCTGTGACAGCCTGCCGGATGGTGTTAAGGTGATTGATGCGGAGGATCCTACAGTTGTCATGAAGGCCGTAAAGAATGAAGTACAGCTTGAAAATCTGCGCAAGGCGCATTTGAAGGATGCAGTTGCGATGTGCAAGTTCATGTACTGGCTTAAGACAAATATAGGTAAGATACCTATGACAGAGATTTCGGCTTCAGATTATCTTGCATCGCTTAGAGCTGAGCAGGAGGGCTTTCTTGATTTGAGTTTTGCCACAATATGCGGATATGCTGATCATGGTGCTATTGTGCATTATTCTGCAACAGAGGAGTCTGACAGGCAGCTTAAGCCTGAGAGTCTTCTTTTGGTTGATTCAGGAGGACATTATCTGGAGGGAACCACAGATATCACGAGGACCTTTGCACTAGGCCCTGTGACTGACGAGATGAAGGATATGTTTACGAGAGTTTGCCGCTCAAATATGAACCTGGCAAATGCAAGGTTTAAGGAGGGCTGCTCGGGACTAAACTTTGATATTCTGGCAAGAGAGCCTTTGTGGGAGATCGGCATGGACTACAATCACGGTACCGGACACGGTGTGGGCTATGTGCTCAATGTTCATGAGGGACCAAACAGCTTTCACTGGAAGCAGTACCCGGGCAGAACTGCAGAGCGTGTGATAGAAGAGGGCATGGTCACTACAGATGAGCCGGGCATCTATTTAGAGGGCAAATTCGGTATTCGTACAGAGAATGAGCTTATCTGCCGGAAGGGCGAGAAAAATGAGTACGGCCAGTTCATGTATTTTGAGAATCTGACCTATGTACCGATAGATCTCGATGCGATTGATCCAAATCAGATGACAGACAGGGAAAAAGGATACCTGAATGCTTATCATGCGAGAGTTTATGAGCTTGTTTCACCATTTTTGAATGATGAGGAGGCCCAGTGGCTTAAGAAATATACAAGAGCTATTTAACGTTACTGCCTGCACTGCAGTGTGACCGGCAGCGATTACAACAATATTAAGTAATAAGGAAAGTATAAAATGAGTGAAAAGCTTGTACTTATAGACGGACACAGTATTTTAAATAGGGCATATCACGGGCTGCCTGATCTGACCAATTCAGAGGGGCTTCACACAAATGCAGTCTATGGATTTTTGAATATTATGTTCAAGATTCTTGACGAGGAAAAGCCTGACTATCTGACGGTGGCATTTGATGTGCATGCGCCGACGTTTCGCCACAGGATGTTTGATGCGTACAAGGGCACGAGAAAGCCTATGGACGAGGAACTCAGGCAGCAGGTGCCTATGATAAAGGAAATGCTTACTGCTATGGGCATTAAAATCGTGGAAAAGGAAGGCTATGAGGCTGACGATATACTTGGAACTTTATCTGTCAGGGCAGAAAAGGCCGGTATGGATGTCGCCATCATTTCCGGAGACAGAGACCTCTTGCAGCTTGCGACAGACCATGTCATGGTAAGAATTCCAAAGACCAAAAAGACAGGAACCGAGATAGAAAACTACAATACAGCAGATGTTATCGAAAAGTACGGCGTCACTCCAAAGGAGTTTATCGATGTAAAGGCGCTGCAGGGAGATACGTCTGATAATATCCCGGGAGTGCCGGGAATAGGTGAAAAGACAGCAGGTGCACTTATAGCAAAATATCACTGTATAGAGGCAGTACATGAGGACGCTGAGAATGTAAAGCCGCCAAAGGCTTCAAAGAACATAGTGGAGTATTGGGAGCAGGCGGTTATGAGCAAGGAGCTTGCTACAATCATACTTGATGCACCGGTTGACTATGAATTTTCTGATGCAAAGCTTAGTGGCGGAGTAGAGTCACTCTACACAGAGGAAGCCTTTTTACTGTGCAAAAGATACGAATTCAAAAACATGCTGTCACGGTTTAATGTGGAGGCTCCTAAAAACAATGCCGAGGAGCATTTTGTGGTAGTAAGGGACTTAAAGACTGCAGAGAGAGTGTTTGAGAAGGCAAAGGACAAGGAGGTCGCTTTTGCGGTAGTACCGGGAGAGTCTTTGGGAAACAGCGAAAGTGATGGACAGCTAAGTCTGTTTTCGGAGCCGGTTTCGAACGATTATCTTGCTGTTTCGATTTGTTTTTCAGAGGAGGACATTTATTTTATCTGTACAGGTGATGAGATTTCAAGCAGCTTCCTTGATGAAAAATTAAATACCCTGGAAGTAAAGTCATGGATATCACCGGATTTAAAGACCAATCTGCACAGATTTAAGAGCAAAGAGATTAAGGCAGATGACAGAGGCAGATATTTTGACATGATGGTGGCTGCATACCTTATCAATCCGCTTGTCGGGGAGTATCCATATGATGCGGTTGCAAAGGACTATCTGGGGCTTATGCTCTCATCTAAAAAGGATTATCTGGGAAAGCTTGATTTTACTCAGATGATGAAGGAGGATGAGAAAAAGGCAGTGGACTGTGCCTGCTACGAGGTGTATACTACCTGGAAATCAAAGCCGGTTCTTTTGCAGAAGCTAAAGGAAATGGATATGCTCACGCTTTATAAAGATATCGAGCTGCCACTCGTTTTCGTACTGTATGATATGGAAAATGAGGGTATAAGGGCTGATGGAATAAAGCTTAAGGAGTATGGAGACAAGCTTGCTGTTTCGATAACTGAGCTTGAAAAGAAAATATATGAGGCAGCAGGTGAAGAGTTTAATATAAATTCGCCAAAGCAGCTTGGAGTTATTCTCTTTGAAAAGCTTGGACTGCCAAATGAAAAGAAGACAAAGACCGGTTATTCTACTGCGGCAGATGTGCTTGAAAAGCTGGCACCGGAGTATCCGATTGTCGCGGATATATTGGAATACAGACAGCTCACAAAGCTAAAGAGCACATATGCTGACGGACTTTCGGGATATATTGCATCCGATGGCAAAATCCATACTACCTTAAATCAGACAATCACTGCGACAGGCCGTCTTTCAAGCACAGAGCCTAATCTGCAGAATATCCCGATAAGGATTGAGCTGGGCAAGCTTATCAGAAAGGTATTTCTGCCTGAGGATGGAGATCTGTTTGTTGACTCAGACTACTCGCAGATCGAGCTTCGGGTGCTTGCGGCGCTTTCAGGAGATGAAAGGATGATAGAGGCCTTTAAGAATGGTCAGGATATCCACAGAAGTACAGCATCCCTTGTATTTGACACACCGTTTGATGAGGTCACAGACCTTCAAAGACGAAATGCAAAGGCTGTAAATTTTGGTATCGTATATGGCATCAGCGCGTTTGGTCTGTCTAACGACCTGGGGATTTCAAGGAAAGAGGCACAGGGCTATATAGACAGCTATTTTGTCAAATATCCAAAGATTAAGGAGTTTTTGGATCAGACGGTTTTGGATGCCAAGAAAAATGGCTATACAAAGACCATGTTTGGGCGTATCAGACCGATTCCCGAGCTGAACTCGAGCAATTTCATGCAAAGACAGTTTGGAGAGAGAGTTGCGATGAACTCACCTATTCAGGGTACAGCAGCCGATATCATAAAGATTGCCATGATACGTGTGCATGACAGGCTTCTTGACGAGGGCTTAAAGTCAAGGCTTATCCTTCAGGTGCATGATGAGCTTTTAATTGAGACAAAGGAAGCTGAGAAGGATAAAGTGATTAAGCTTCTGGAGAAAGAGATGCGTGGTGCGGTGGACATGAAGGTATCCATGGAGGTGGGCACTGAGTGTGGCTATGACTGGTATGATGCGCATTGATGACAGAAAAGGAAACAGTATGATTTTTATAGGAATAACAGGTGGTGTAGGTGCCGGAAAATCGGCAGTGCTTAGCTATCTTAAGGAACTTGATGGCGTAAGGGTCATGCTCTCCGATGAGATAGCACATGAGCTGATGGAGCCGGGAAGCGACTGCTACAACAGATTAAAGGAATTGTTTGCGGGCGAACCGATATGGCTTGAGGATGGGCATTTTGACAGACCGGCACTTGCCGGAGTGATTTTTTCGAATGATAAAAAAAGAGAGCTTTTAAACGAAGTAGTGCATCCTGCAGTAAAGGAATATGTGCTTAATGCAGTTAAAGAGGCAAAAAAAGATGGTCTGTTCATGCTTGTGCTTGAAGCAGCACTCCTTATAGAGGAGGGATATGGTGAAATCTGCGACGAGCTGTGGTATATTTATGCAAGTGAAGAAGTCAGAAGAAAAAGACTTAAGTCATCACGCGGATATTCAGATGAGAAAATAGATAGTATCTTTGCAAGCCAGCTTAAAGAAGCTGAGTACAGAAGGCACTGCAAGGAGGTTATCGATAATGATGGAGATATCGAAAACACGATAGCTTCAATAAATAAAGCGCTTAGCAAATACAAGGAGTAGTGGAAATGAATAATGTATTCGGTTTGGATATTGGTACAAGAAATGTTGTAGGAACTGTCGGCTATCAGACTGATGACAAGGAATTTGTGGTTACAGCACAGTATGTCAGAGAGCATGAGACCAGAGCGATGCTTGACGGTCAGATACATGATATAGGCAGGGTGGCAAAAACCATTAAGGAAGTAAAGGACGAGCTTGAAAAACAGACAGGACAGCCACTTGAAGAGGTGTGTATAGCAGCCGCAGGACGAGTATTAAAGACTGTCACGACGCATGTGGAGTATGAGTATGCGCAGGAGTCTGTGGTGACCGGCGAGGATGTCCATACGCTTGACCTGCTTGGCATAGAAAAGGCACAGGAGGCACTCAAGGAGGTTAACGATACAAGCTATAAGTTTTACTGTGTGGGATATTCTACAGTCAAATTCTTTTTGAATGATGAGGTGTTTATCAGCCTTGAGGGGCATAAGGCAAACAAAATAGGAGAGGATATCATAGTTACATTTCTGCCGGAGGATGTGGTGGACGGACTGTATGCGGCAGTGGGACAGGCAGGGCTTAGTGTAGCCAATATGACATTGGAGCCTATCGCCGCTATCAATGTGGCAATTCCGGAGAACTATCGTATGCTTAATATCGCACTTGTCGATGTGGGAGCCGGAACGAGTGATATCTCAATCACAAGAGACGGAAGTATCATAGCCTATGGCATGATACCGCATGCAGGAGATGAGCTGACAGAAGTTATTGTGCAGCATTTCCTCGTGGATTTCAATGTGGCGGAGAGCATCAAGCTTCAGTCTACGACAAGTGATACGGTTACATACAAGGATATCATGAGCATCGAGCACACAATTCCTGCAAAGGATGTCTGGGATGTGGCAGCACCTGTTGTTGATAATATTGCACAAGAGGTATCGGCTAAAATCAGAGAGCTAAACGGTGACAAAACAGTGAGTGCCTGCTTTGTAGTCGGAGGCGGAGGCAAGATACACGGCTTCACGGAAAAGCTTGCGGAAGACCTTGACCTGCCGGAGGAAAGAGTCGCTCTAAGAGGTGAGGAAGTGCTTGGCGATGTGACCTTTGAGCAGGAGGATATTAAGAAGGATCCGCTTCTTGTCACTCCAATTGGTATATGTCTGAATTATTATGACCAGAGAAATAATTTTATCATGGTCAGATTCAACGGTGAGAGAATAAAGCTCTATGACAATAACAGGCTTACAATAGTCGATGCGGCGCTTCAGGCGGGATTTCCAAACGATGAGCTGTTTCCAAAGCGCGGCACACCGATAAACTTTACGGTAAACGGCGTGGCAAGGCTTGTAAGAGGCGAGGCCGGAGAGGGCGCAGTGGTGACCATGAACGGAAAGCCTGCAAGCATCAATACACCGCTTGAGCCAAACAGTGAGATAATCATAGAGCCGTCCACAGCAGGAGAGGCAGCAGAGTATAAGATATCGCAGCTTGATGAGTACAATCATTCTGTCATTACTTTTATCATAAACGGCAGAAGGGTTTCATGTCCTAGGTTTGTCCAGGTAAACGGAGAGCTTGAGCCGGAGGATTACAGCATCAGGGAAAATGATGTGATTGAGACGAGAAATTACTATACAGTGCGCCAGATTGCGCAGTTTATGGACCTCGTTATTGACACAGACCAGATGATATTTGTAAACAATGAAGAGGCAGATCTCGACACTCTTGTATACGAAAATTTCTCTGTTGAGTGGAAAACAGATGAATATGGTGTTGCAAGAATCGACAATAACACTTATAATGACTCACAAGAGTCTGATTCAGATGATGCTTCGGTCTTAGCTGAGCAGGATGCAAACAGCACAGAGTCAGACAACACAGTGGCCAGAACATCAGAGCAGATGATGAATCAGGTGCTCGATGAACTGCATGATGATTTTGCTAAAGAAGCTGAAGCATCTGCTGTGCCGGAAAACAAACTGCCGGAAAATGAATTGCCAAAAAATGATATACAGGAAGAAATACAGGAAGAAGACTCATCAAAAAATACAATTACAGTAATTGTAAACGGTGAGCCTGTAGAGCTGTCCGGAAAGGATACATATATATTTGTCGATATATTTACCCATATCTCATTTGATTTACAGGCAGGAAAGGGCAGGGCAATAGCCACTGTAATAAATGGCAGGGATGCCAAGTTTTCCGAGGAGCTTCATGAGGGAGACAAAATAGAATTATACTGGAAAGAGAATTAACATGTTAGAATTATGCAGCATTGCCAGCGGCAGCAGTGGAAACTGTATATGTGTGGGTACGGATGATTGTCATGTGCTCATAGACGCGGGCATCAGCGGTAAGAAAATAGAAAACGGACTGAATGAATTTGATATGACTGCCACAGATATGCAGGGGATTCTTGTGACGCATGAGCATATAGACCACATCGCAGGGCTTGGTGTCATGGCAAGACGCTATCATATTCCGATTTATGCAACAAAGGCCACAATCGGGGCCATAAAATGTACCAAATCCGTTGGAAATATAGATGATGAGCTGTTTCATCCTGTTGAGGCAGGCGTCGATTTTACAATAGGCGATATAGAGTTTGAGCCGCTTCACATATCACACGATGCGGCTGATCCTGTCGCTTACAGATTTAAAAACGAAAATCATGCGATGGCGGTCGTGACAGACCTTGGCACGTATGATGATGCACTGGTTTCAAAGCTTCAGAATCTGGATGGGCTGCTGCTTGAAGCCAATCATGATATAAATATGCTCCAGACAGGGGCATATCCGTATCCGCTCAAGCGCAGAATCATGGGTGACAGCGGACATTTGTCGAATGAGAGAAGCGGGCAGTTGTTATGCGAGCTTCTTCATGATAAATTTGGCTCAGTAATACTGGGACACCTTAGTAAAGAAAACAACTACGAAAAGCTGGCGTATGAAGCCGTCAGGCTTGAGGTCACAATGGGAGACAATCCATATAAGGCAAGTGATTTCCCTATGTATGTGGCTAAGAGAGACAGGGCATCAGACCGCATAGCCGTAGAATAAGAGAACAGGAGAATAAGTTGTTATGGATAACACAAAGAACAAAGTAATCATCACAGTTGTCGGAAAAGACACAGTAGGAATCATCGCAAAGGTATGTACATATCTGTCAGAGGGCAGTGTAAACGTGCTTGATATTTCACAGACTATCGTTTCAGGTTATTTCAACATGATGATGATTGTGGATATGGCAAATGCTACAGCTTCATTTGCAGAGATTTCTGACCAGCTTGATGCACTTGGAGAAGAAATTGGTGTAACAATAAAGTGTCAGAAGGAAGAAATCTTTGAGATGATGCATCGAATCTAGTTTAGCATAAAAATGTCATACACAGTTAAAGGAGAACAGCAAAATGATAAATATTGGTGAAGTAATTGAGACCAATGACATGGTGGAGAAGGAAAATCTTGACGTGCGTACAATCACACTCGGTATCAGCCTGCTCGACTGTATAGACTCAGACCTTGCAAAGGTAAATGAGAATATCTACAACAAGATTACAACACTTGCAAAGAATCTTGTATCAACAGGAAAAGAGATAGAGAACAACTACTGTATCCCTATCGTAAACAAACGTATTTCAGTTACACCTATCGCCCTTGTCGGCGGTGCGGCCTGCAAGAGCTCAGAGGATTTTGTTACCATAGCAAAGACACTTGACAGAGCTGCCAAAGAGGTAGGTGTCAACTTCATCGGTGGATACTCAGCACTTGTGTCAAAGGGCATGACAAATGCGGATGAGCTTTTAATCAAATCCATCCCTCAGGCAATGCTTGAGACAGACCTGGTATGCAGCTCTGTAAATGTTGGCTCTACAAAAACCGGAATCAACATGGATGCAGTAAAGCTGATTGGCGAGATGATAAAGGAGACAGCAGAGGTGACAAAGCACCTTCCTGTATCAGGCTGTGCCAAGTTTGTAGTATTCTGCAACGCTCCTGATGACAATCCGTTTATGGCAGGAGCCTTCCATGGTGTGACAGAGGCTGATGCCATCATCAATGTAGGTGTCAGCGGACCGGGAGTAGTAAAGACTGCTCTTGAAAAGGTAAGAGGAGAGAATTTTGAGGTGCTCTGTGAGACAATCAAGAAGACAGCCTTCAAGGTTACACGTGTAGGACAGCTTGTGGCAAAGGAGGCTTCAAAGAAGCTTGGAGTGCCATTTGGAATCATAGACCTCTCACTTGCACCTACACCGGCTATCGGAGACTCTGTAGCCGATATTCTCTGTGAGATAGGCTTAGAGAGAGCCGGAGCTCCGGGAACAACAGCAGCACTTGCACTCTTAAACGATCAGGTGAAAAAGGGCGGTATCATGGCATCCTCATATGTCGGTGGACTTTCAGGTGCCTTTATTCCTGTATCAGAGGATCAGGGAATGATAGATGCCGTAAACGATGGTGCACTCACTCTCGAAAAGCTTGAGGCTATGACCTGTGTGTGCTCAGTGGGACTTGACATGATTGCAATCCCGGGCGATACAAAGGCCACCACAATTTCAGGAATTATCGCAGATGAGATGGCTATCGGTATGATAAACCAAAAGACAACAGCCTGCAGACTGCTTCCAGCAATCGGAAAGGATGTAGGTGATGTGGTAGAAATCGGAGGACTCCTTGGATCTGCACCGGTTATGCCGGTAAACAGATTCTCTTGTGATGCATTTGTAAACCGTGGAGGAAGAATCCCGGCACCTATTCACAGCTTTAAAAATTAGTAAATAATGGCATTGTTTACAAACATGTACTTATAAGAATAACTTATAAGTACATGCTTATTTTAAAGTGGTACTTGACAATGACAAAAATACATGCTTAAATAAAGACAGTTATATGACTGACGGAAGTGGATAACCACATGGAGTATAACAGTTGATTGCCGACCGTCTGGGCGCACATTTATATAAGTTTCCTGCAGAGCTTTATATTATTATGTGTGTTCAGACGGTCTTTTTTATTCCGGCAGGCCCGAGTAATTTGGGGATGCAGACCACATTATCAGAAAACATGGAGGATGACATGGAAAGAGTATCATTAGCAAAGGAATTATCAAGCACAACATACCCTGGCAGAGGTATCGTAATCGGCCGCACAAAGGATGGTAAGAAGGCTGTAACAGCATACTTTATCATGGGCAGAAGCGAAAACAGCCGCAACAGAGTATTTGTAGAGGATGGCGAGGGCATCAGAACACAGGCATTTGACCCTTCAAAGCTTGAGGATCCAAGTCTTATCATTTACGCACCTGTAAGAGTGCTCGGCAACAAGACAATTGTCACAAACGGTGACCAGACAGATACTATCTATGAGCTGATGGACAAGCAGCAGACATTTGAGCAGGCCTTAAGGACAAGAGAGTTTGAGCCTGACGCTCCTAATTATACACCAAGAATTTCAGGAATCATGCATATTGACAATGGTGAGTTCAACTATGCTATGTCAATCTTAAAGAGCAACAACGGCAATCCTGATGCATGCAACAGATATACATTTGCATACTCAGCACCGGTTGCAGGAGAGGGACATTTCATCCATACATATATGGGCGATGGAAATCCACTGCCAAGCTTTGAGGGTGAGCCTACATGGGTAGACATCGATGGAGATATCGATGAGTTTACCGATATGGTATGGGAGAACCTTAACGAGGACAATAAGGTATCACTTTTTGTCAGATATATTGATATCGCAACAGGCGAGTATGAGAGCAGAATCGTAAACAAAAACAAATAAAACACTATATAAACGGTCAAATATACAAGATAAGCAGATAAAAACAGGAGAACAGAAAAATGCAGGAATATGAATTAAAATATGGATGTAACCCAAATCAGAAACCGGCCAGAATATTTATGAAGGAGGGAGAGCTTCCTATAAAGGTGCTTAACGGCAGAGCCGGATATATCAACTTCCTTGATGCCTTTAACGGATGGCAGCTTGTAAGAGAGCTTAAGAAGGCAACAGGTCTTCCGGCAGCAACATCCTTCAAGCATGTTTCACCTGCAGGTGCAGCAGTTGGACAGCCACTTTCAGATGTGGAGAAAAAGATTTACTGGGTTGATGACATGGATATTGAGTTTACACCACTTGCAAATGCATACATCAGAGCAAGAGGAGCTGACAGAATGTCATCATTTGGTGATTTTATTTCACTTTCAGATGTATGTGACAAGAGCACTGCACTTGTAATCAAGAGAGAGGTATCAGACGGTGTTATCGCTCCGGGCTACACAGACGAGGCTCTTGAGATTTTAAAGGCTAAGAAAAAAGGCAATTACTGTGTTATCGAGATTGACCCGTCATATGAGCCGGCACCTATCGAGAGAAAGGATGTATTTGGCATCACATTTGAGCAGGGCAGAAACGAGCTTCATATTGATGATGATTTCTTCTCAAATATCGTGACAGAGAACAAGGAGCTCACAGAGCAGGCTAAGATCGATCTGGCAATATCTATGATTACATTAAAGTATACACAGTCCAACTCTGTATGCTATGTAAAGGGCGGCCAGGCAATCGGTATCGGAGCAGGCCAGCAGTCTCGTATCCACTGTACCAGACTTGCAGGCTCAAAGGCAGACAACTGGTGGCTTCGCCAGTCTCCACAGGTGCTTGGACTTCAGTTTGTGGATGGTATCAGACGTGCAGACCGCGACAATACTATTGACCTTTATATCGGTGAGGATTATATGGATGTGCTTGCAGAGGGCGAGTGGCAGAAGTTCTTCAAGGTAAAGCCGGACGTATTTACAGCAGAGGAGAAGAGAGCTTGGCTTGACAAGAATACAGATGTAGCACTTGGCTCTGATGCATTCTTCCCATTTGGTGACAACATTGAGCGTGCTCACAAGAGTGGTGTGAAGTATGTAGCCCAGCCGGGTGGATCTGTGAGAGATGACCATGTTATTGATACATGTAATAAGTATGGTATGGTAATGAGCTTTACAGGAATCAGACTTTTCCATCACTAATCACAAGGTATAGCGGTTATTAAGCTGAATTTAAGCATAATAAGTAATTCAATAATAGAGGACTTCATGATATAATTACAGTATACATTTTACACAGTAGTTAATCATGGAGTCTTTTTATGTCATTACAGTTTATCACAGGTAATTCAGGAAACGGAAAAACAAAATATCTCTTTAACAGGATAGTGAAAGAGGCAAAGGCAAACCCAAGGGACAATTATCTTGTAATAGTGCCTGAGCAGTTTACAATGCAGACGCAGAGACAGCTTGTAGATTTGTCGGAGAATAAAGCTATCATGAATATAGATGTGCTAAGCTTTAAGCGCTTAGCCTACAGAGTGTTTGATGAGCTTGGAATCACAAATCTCACGGTGCTTGAGGAGACCGGTAAGAACCTTGTACTCAGAAAGCTTGCGGCACAGGAGGCGGATAAGCTTGGCGTAATAGGCAGAAACTTAAACCGCATCGGCTATATAAGCGAGGTAAAGTCACTGCTTTCGGAGCTTGTGCAGTACAATATATCACCTGAGGAGCTCGGAAGATATATTGTCTCAGGCAGGCTATCGGATACACTTTCAGATAAGCTCAAGGATGTGCTCGTGCTCTACGAAGCATTTGAGAAGTTTATGAAGGACAAATATATCACTGCAGAGGAAATACTTAATGTGCTTTGCAATGTGGCGGATGAGTCTGCCCTTCTTAGAAATTCAGTCATTGCATTTGATGAATTTACTGGATTTACACCTATACAGAATCAGCTCATCAAAAAGCTCTTTGTCATTTCAAAGAAAATATATGTGACGCTCACAATAGACTATCGTGAGGATATCTTTAAGAGCAGAGGCATGCAGGAGCTGTTTGACATGCCAAAAAGGACAGTGAAATCACTCACCGAAATGGCAGCGTTTTATGGCATAGAAGTCGAGGAACCTATTATCCTTGATAAAAACTACCGGCTTGCAGAAAACGAAGAGCTAAGCTTTATGGAACAGCAGCTTTTCAGAAAACGAAGATGCTCCTTTAAAAAAGTACCAAAGCACATTCATATAGACTGTCTGCGTGACCCGAAGCAGGAGCTGACAAAGATAGCCAGAAGAATTAATGAGCTTGTAAGGAACGAAAACCTGCGTTACCGCGATATTGCTATAGTCACAGGAGATGTGAATATATATGCAGGTTATGTGCGTGAAATATTTGACAAATACAATATTCCTTACTTTATCGATGCCACACAGGAGATACTTTTCCATCCGTTTATTGAGTTTATCAGGTCAATACCCGATATTGCGGCACAAAATTTCTCGGCAGATGCAGTGTTCAGATTTTTGCGGTGCGGCTTTAGTGAGCTATTGGACAGTGAAATAGATGTACTTGAAAACTACGTGCTCGCCTGTGGAGTAAGAGGTAAAAGCGCATGGGACAAAAAGTGGGTCAGGCTGCCAAAGCATAAGGCAGGCTATGACATTGAGCTTTTAAACCAAAGCAGGGAGTATATAATGGAGCTGCTAAAGCCGGTATATCAGGTGTTTTCCGATAAAAAGTCAACGGTAAAGGACTATGTGCTCGCTATATATAAGCTGATAGTTTTGCTTGATATACCTGATAAGCTTGCAAAAAAGGAGCTGGCACTGCTTGATGCAGGGGACCAGACCGCATCAAAGGAATATGGACAGATATACAAAATAGTCATGCAGCTCTTTGAAAAATATGTGGCGGTGCTGGGCGATGAATGCATGGATGCAGAGGAATTTACACAGATACTGGATGCAGGACTGGATGCGGCAGATGTAGCAGTCATACCGCCGGGATACGACACTGTGACCATCGGAGATATTGAGAGAACGCGTCTGACCAACATAAAGGTCATGTTTTTTGCAGGCGTAAACGATGGGATTGTGCCAAAGGCAGCAGGAAGAGGTGGCATCATATCCCAGTATGAGAGAGAGGCACTTAAGGAGCTGGATATAGAGCTTGCGCCCGGGGCAAGGGAGCAGGCATTTATACAGAGGTTTTATCTGTATCTGAACATGACAAAGCCATCCAGGGAGCTTTATATCAGCTATACGAGACTTGACAGTGAAAAAAAGGCTGCCCAGCCATCGTACCTCATAGGTATATTAAAGGGGATGTTTCCGGAGCTTGTCGTGACTGAGACAGAGGATGTAGAACAGCTTTTGGATATATCAAGCAGGCAGAGTGCTCTGGATTATCTGCTGTCAAATGAGGTGGATGACAGATGGTGCGAGATTGCAGCAGCGGTGATGCTCTATGACGCATCAGTCAGTGATGCAGGGGAAGGTAATGAAGTAGACGATAAAGAATTTACTCAAAAAAATTCCGTGGAGCGGCTCATAAATGCAAGGTTTGAGCATTATTCAAAGGATCCGATTAGCCGAAATGTGACAAGAAGCATATACGGCAGACACATGGAGGGCAGTATCACGCGCTTTGAGCAGTTTGCCAGGTGTGCATATGCGCATTTTTTAAATTATGGATTGAGGCTTACAGAGCGTGAGGAGAGCGGCTTTACATCCCTTGATATGGGTAATATATACCATGAAGCACTGGAAAGATACAGTAAGAAGCTTGATAGGGAGAGTACTGACTGGTTTAGCGTGACAGATGCAAAAAGAGATGAGCTTGCGATGGAAGCAATAAATGAGGTGATTGATGAGTATGCAGGCTTTGGCATATTTGATACAGCGGAAAGCCAACATTCGATATCACATATGAAGGCGGTATTTAAGCAGACAGTATGGGCACTCACAACCCAGATACGAAGAGGCAGCTTTGTGCCTGAGAGGTTTGAGTTTTCTTTTTACGAGAGCCTTGATATGGCAAATGATGTGACGGTTGATATAAAAGGACGCGTGGACAGGACTGACACATATACGGATGAGGGCAGGCTTTTTGTGAAGGTACTGGATTACAAGTCGGGAAATACAGTTTTTGACCTGGTGAAGCTGTACTATGGCACGCAGCTTCAGCTTGCAGTGTACATGGACGCTGTCATGGAACAAAAGAAAGAGGCGCTAAAGCAGGTAAGTGTGGAGCCGGGCGGTATGCTGTACTATCACATCGACGATCCTGTAATTGATTTAAAGGATGTGACACCGGGCACTGAGCTGTCTGAGGAAGAAATCAATCAGATGATATTAAAGAAGCTCAAGCCTGACGGGCTTATCAACTCGGACGAAAAGGCATACAGAGGCATGGACAGGGACTTTGAGAAAAGCTCTGACGTAATCCCTGTCACCTTAAAAAAGGATCAGACACCGGCTGCAGGCTCAAAGGTGGCAAACGCCGAAGAGTTTGATGTGATAACAAGGTTTGCGCGAGAGAAGCTTCGCGAGATAGGAAGAGAAATATACGATGGAAATGTTGACGTCAATCCTATTAAGAACAAGAAAATAGACAGCTGCGCATATTGCGCTTTTCAGGCCATATGCAGGTATGATTCAAGGATACCGGGCTTTAGCGAAAGAAGCTTTAACGGTGACAATAAGGAAGATGTACTTGATAAAATGCGTACACAGATTGCAGTGGCAGAGCATAAAGCATGCTATGGAGATAATAATATAAAGCCATAATCGGGAGACATAATATGGATGTTAAATGGACCAGTGAACAGAAAAAGGTTATAGATTTAAGAGATAGGGATATACTTGTATCGGCGGCAGCGGGCTCAGGAAAGACAGCTGTACTCGTTGAGCGTATAGTAAACAGAATATGTGTGGATAATCCGCCGGTGGATATCGACAGGATGCTTGTGGTGACGTTTACCAAGGCTGCAGCTGCTGAGATGAGGGAGCGTGTCAGCCGTGCGATAGACAGCTTGAAGGAGCAAAAGCCGGACGATGAGAACCTGCAGAGGCAGTCGACACTGGTTCACAATGCGCTCATCACTACAATCGATTCGTTTTGTCTGTTTGTGGTGCAGAATAATTTCGCACAGCTTAATCTGGATCCTGATTTCAGAATCGGTGACCAGGCAGAGCTTAAGCTTATGCTAAAGGATGCTTTGGCACAGGTATTTGAGGACAATTATGCAAGAGAAGACAACGAGGCATTTATCAACCTTATAGATACCTACAGCAAGGGGAGAAATGACTCTGCCGTCAGGCAGATGGTGGAGGATATCTACTATAAGGCGGGCAGCTCATCATGGCCGAGAAAGTGGATGAACAGCCTCCTAAGGCTCTATGATATAAAGTCAGCTAAACAGCTTGAGGACTCAGAAATCATTAAGGAGATAGTGGATTACAGCAGGGTGCTTTTGGAGGAGGCTGTTCAGGAGCTTACAATGGCGAAAGACCTGGCATCAGCTACACCAGGGCTTGAAAAGTATGCGCTTACACTTTCAGAGGATATAGCATTGTTTGATGGAATGGCTGATGTGACAGGCTATGTCGGCATGCAGGAGTTCTTAAACAAAATATCCTTTGGCAGAATTGCTGTCATCAGGAAATTTGATGGAGACGAGAAGAAAAAGGAACGCGTGAAAAGTATGCGCGATGCCACCAAGAAGAAGGTAGACGGAATAAAGCAGAAATACTTTGGCATGTCAATTGAGCTTATGTATGAGCAGCTGGAGCGTCAAAGGCCATTTGTTAAGGAGCTGATAAGGCTCTCACTCGAGTTTTATGATGCGATGGAGGCTGTAAAAACAAGAAAAAGAGTATTTGATTTTTCTGATATAGAGCACTTTGCGCTTCGCATACTGGTGGATGAACAGACACTGGAGCCCACAGAGACAGCGCGTGAGTTTTCAAAACATTTTGAGGAAATCATGATTGACGAGTATCAGGACTCAAACCAGGTGCAGGAGGATATACTTACCGCTATTTCAAGAGAGCACCAGGGAGTCGGTAACATGTTTATGGTGGGCGATGTAAAGCAGAGCATATACAGGTTTCGAATGGCGCGCCCTGAGCTGTTTATGGAAAAATACAACACATATACATCAGATGACAGTGCACACCAGAGAATAGACCTGCATAAAAATTTCAGAAGCAGGAATGAGGTGTTAGACTTTACTAACGACATATTCTACAAAATCATGGCAGCAGATTTGGGCAATGTGCAGTATGATGACGATGCGGCACTGTATCCCGGTGCAAGCTATCCGGATGAGACGATGCGTCCTGAGCTTTTGCTTGTTGACTACAAGGATGAGGATCTGTCTGAAATTATAGAGGATGAGGATGGAGATAAGGTGCAGATAGAGGCGCTTTTGATTGCAAACCGTATCAGGAGTCTGATGGAAAACGGCATGGTGACTGATAAAACGACAGGGCAGCTAAGAGCCGTGCAGTACAGGGATATAGTGATACTTTCGAGAAGTGTTGCAACCTGGGGCAATACAGTGGCAGCAGTATTAAAGGACTGTGATATTCCGGCGCATGTAGAGTCGAATACAGGCTACTTTTCATCGTATGAGATACAGGTGATTCTGTCCATGCTTCGCATACTCGATAATCCGCTGCAGGATATTCCGATGGCAGCAGTGCTTGCTTCGCCTATAGTGGGCATGGATGATGAGGAGCTGGCACAGATTAGGTCTGCCTTTAAGGGCGTAAGCTTTGCACAGGCTGCACTTAGCGCCATGGCAGGTGAGGATGGCTATGAGGACGAGAAGCTTAAAGCCTTCGCTTTGGTATTTGAGAGACTAAGAGGTGCTGTAGCTGATACGCCAATCCATGAGCTTTTGTACATGATGCTTGATGAGACAGGCTTTTACAGGTATGCATCGGCCATGCCGGCAGGAAAACGGCGCAGACAGAATATAGATATGCTGATTGAGATGGCCGCAGCCTATGAAAAGACCAGCTACAAGGGGCTGTTTCACTTTGTCAGGTACATAGATATACAGCAGAAATACGAGATAGACTACGGGGAGGCCGATACCGCAGGCGAGAATGACGATGTGGTGCGTATCATGACAATCCATAAGAGCAAGGGTCTTGAGTTTCCTGTAGTGTTTGTTTCCGGGCTTGGCAAGGGCTTTAACACGCAGGACACAAAATCAGACCTGGTGATACATGAAAAGCTTGGGCTTGGCCTTGTGGAAAAAACAAAAAGCCCAAGGACAAAGCGACCATCACTAATCAGAAATGAGATAGAAAGCCGCATTAAAGGGGAAAATCTGGGAGAGGAGCTGCGTGTGCTGTATGTAGCGCTCACCAGGGCGAAGGAAAAGATTATCCTGACAGGGGGACTTTCAAATGCCCAAAAATCCTTTGAGAAGTATAGAGGCAATATAAATGCGAACCAGCCAATAAGCTTTGGACAAAGGGAGGGAGCAGGGTGTTACCTGGACTGGATTATACCTGCCATGCTGTCGTACCCGGATAAGTATACGGTATCCACAGTCGATGCAACAGAGTTCGCTGCACGAACTGCGATGGATATGGCGGCAAACGATATATCAAAAGCGCAGCTTATTGGGCACATAAGTGCAGCGGATGAAACAAAAGCCAAAGAGCTCGCAGAGGAATTTGATTTTGAGTATGCATATGCTTCTGATATAACTAAAAAAAGCAAATATTCTGTATCTGAGCTGAAGCATGACTCTATGGTTGAAAAGTACGACAGCACAGAGAGGGAGGCAGAGCGTCCTAAGTTCCTTTTGGAGGAGAAGGAGACGTATGTGCCGGACTTTGCGAGGGATGATGAGGCAGGCGGTGCTTCTAATGAAAGCAAAGAGCCTAAAAATGCAGCAGGTGTGAATCAGGGAGCGCTGCGCGGAACTGCAGTGCACCGTGTCATGGAGTGTCTGGATTTCAAGAGCCTGTGTGATATAGATACAAAAGACCATGTGGCAGTCAGTGCATTTGTGAAGAAAAGTATGGATGAAATGCTAAAAAAGGGGCTTATCACAGATGACATGTACAGGCTGACCAGACCAAAGCTTATAGAGCAGTTTATATCATCAGATGTGGCAGCGCGTATGGCACAGGCGGATAAGAGAGGCGATTTGTATAAAGAGAAGCCTTTTGTGATGGACTATGAGGGTGTGTTGGTTCAGGGAATTATTGATGTATTCTGGCTGGAAAATGATAAAATAGTGCTGCTTGATTATAAGACAGACAGGGTAAATGCTGCTAAAGAGCTTATCGACAGATACAGCACACAGCTAAAACTGTATGCTGATGCACTTGGAAGGATTTTTTCTACAGATGGGAAAAGCATACAGGCGGATGAGAGGCTCATATATTCATTCCGTTTACAGCAGACAATTGTTACCTGACGTGAATATAAAAAATAGTGGCAAGTCGCAGAAATCTATTATATAATGTCTAACAGGCGGTACAAAAATATACAATATATTAATACTTCAGACATAATTGCTGTATGAACAGCTGTATATAAAGCCAAAGAAAAGAGATAATTTACATGGAGGAATACAATATGTACGAGTACGATGACGAGGTTTTAGACACATTTTTAAAGAAACAGACACAGCTTTTTAGTGAGGAGGTCGCAGATACTCCGGAGGCTGCAGAGGAATTTTTAGAGGACTGCATGGCTGTGGTATGTAAGAATATAAAAGAAGTAAGAGATTACTTTGATGAGGCAGGCTCAGATATTTCGGGCATGTCAGATGATGAGCTTATGGACCAGAGTGAGGTCTTTGCCATTGCGGACGGCAGATTCCTTGTTGTGGAAGGATAGCAGGTATGAAGTATTTTAAGAAAACGATGTGTATGCTGCTTGCATCAGCGACACTTCTCACCGGCTGCAGTATTGGCGGCAAGGAGATAGTGCTTGATATAAATACCACGAACAGTCATACAGTTTTTTCCGTGGACAACATGAAGTGCGATAAGACGGAGGCACTCATATATTTAGCCAATTACAAAAATCTGTATGGCACTATGTATGATGTAAACTTGCTTGAGACAGATGATGCGTCGAACGTGGAAAAATATATCAGGGATGTCACTGTTGATGAGCTGACGCGCATATACTGCATGGTTTCAATTGCAAAGCAGAAGAAGATTACACTTACAGACAAGGAGAAGAGTAGTGTGTCAAAGGCTGCAAAGGAATACTATGACTCATTAAACGAAGCTGAAAAGAAATTCACAAAGGCTGATTTATCAGACATTGAGAGCGCATACGAGCATTATGCGATTGCGCAAAAGCTGTACAATTCTCTATCGAAGGGCGTTGATACAGAGGTGAGTGATGAGGATGCAAGAGTTATCCATATACAGAAAATCTTTGTAAAGAGCAAGGAGAGCGCAGATTCTGTGGGCCAGAAGCTATTGTCAAAGGAAGATTTTGCAGCAGTTGCATCAGGCAGCAGTGAGGACAGTCAGACAGAGCTGTATGCGGCAAAGGGCACTCTGCCACAGGAGGTTGAGGCTGTAGCATTTGAGCTTGGCGATGGAGAGACATCTGATATGATAACCACAGATGACGGCTACTATTTCATCAAGTGTATATCCAAGCTGGACCGGGAAAAAACAGAGCAGAACAAGGTCACTATACTGCAAAAGAGACAACAGGAGCAGTTTAATGATGACTACGAGCACTTTGTAAAAAAAGCAGGGTTTAGTTTAAACAGTGACCTGTGGGATTCAATCAGTATAAAGGATGAAAAGGATGTGAAAACAAGCTCATTTTTTACTGTGTACAATAAATACTTTCAGGCCGACAATTGAACAGGTAGATAATAATTAATAATAGACAGGAGCATATAATATGGATTGGGAATTTGACATCCTATATGCAATTCAGAGCATCAGAACACCATTTTTAGACAAGGTAATGGCGTTTTTATCCACCATCGGAAATGCAGGAGCATTGTGGATTGTGATAGGTGTAGTGCTTTGTATTTCAAAAAAATACCGCCGTGGAGGTATGCAGATGCTTTCGGCAGAGCTTTTGAGCTTTATAGTGGGCAATCTGATAATAAAAAATATGGTCGACAGATTGAGACCATGTCAGATAGATGAGACAGTCAGTCTTATTGTAAAGATACCGTTTGACTCATCATTTCCTTCGGGACACACGTTAAACGGCATAACAGCGGCAGTGACACTTATGTTTATAGACAAAAGAATGGGAATACCGGCGATTGTACTTGCGGTACTTATAGCGTTTTCACGTATGTACAACTTCATGCATTTCCCAACGGATATCCTGGCAGGAGCAGTGCTTGGGGTGGTATCGGCTGTGTTTGTGAACTTTTTGTTTAAGAGAGCCGGTAATTAATAAAAAGCTGTACACATGCAGGTCTATAAAACCTGCATAGTGTACAGCTTTTTTATGAGATGTTAACAGTAAAATTACTTTGTTAGATTACTTTGTGAGAAGAAGCATGATATCATTACTTCTCTTTACAAATTTAGTCATCTGGTCAACTGAAAGCGGTTGGTTAGAAAGCATTGCAAGGTCGTAAAGCTGCTCAGCAAACATTGGAACATGCTCAGAATCCTTATTGTCTAAGATGTACTTTACAAGCTCGTTGTTGGCATTTAATGTGAGTGTCTGGTCAGCAGCAAACATGCTTGGATCCATTCCACCCATGCCTCCGGCTGCGTACATCTTCATCATATCCTGCATACGTCTGCCCTGCTCTGAGAGTGTGAGCACAGATGCTACATCTGCGTTCTTAAGGTTTTCTACCTTTACAGTGAGCTTGTCGTTGTTCAAAGCCTTCTTGAATACCTCTGAGAGAGTAGTGGTTGCCTCTGTGAGGTCTGCGCCGGATTCATCCTTGAGAGACTCTGTGAGGTCTGCATCTATTCTCATGAACTTGTAGTGGTCATTTCTCTGCTCAAGCTGTGTGATGAACGAGGTATCGATATTGTGGTCAAGGATAACAGCGTTCATGCCCTGTTCCTTGAACAGCTTGATATACTGACCCTGCTGTACTACATCTGTGACATAGTAAACTGTATTTTTCTCAGGTTCCTTGTTTTCATCAGAGGCATTTGCATCAGTATTGTCAGCTTTCTTTGTATCATCAGAAGCATCGGCACTTTCTGCATCTGTTTTTTCATCATCCGCAACAGGTGCGAGCAGCTCAGGAAGAGTCTGATACTTGTCATTGATGTCCTTGAAAAGAATATAGTCGTTTATCTTGTCGCAGAACTTCTCGTCCTTTAAGCAGCCAAACTTGATGAATGGGCTGATGTCATCCCAGTATTTCTCATAGGCTTCCTTATCTGTCTTGCACATACCGATGAGCTTGTCAGCTACTTTCTTGGTAATGTACTCAGAAATCTTCTTTACGAAGCCATCATTCTGGAGAGCAGAACGTGATACGTTAAGCGGTAAATCAGGACAATCGATAACACCCTTAAGGAGCATCAAAAACTCAGGAATGACCTCTTTGATATTGTCTGCGATAAATACCTGGTTGTTGTAAAGCTTAATAGTTCCCTCAATTGAGTCGTACTCTGTGTTGATCTTAGGGAAGTAGAGGATACCCTTTAAGTTGAAAGGATAGTCCATATTCAGGTGAATCCAGAAAAGAGGCTCCTTGTAGTCTAAGAATACCTTTCTGTAAAACTCCTTGTATTCCTCGTCGGTACACTCATTCGGGCTCTTGGTCCAAAGTGGGGTCGTATCATTGAGCGGAACAGGGCGCTTAACGATTTTGAGCTGATCCTTTGCAGGAGATACCTCTACCTGCTCCTTCTCGCCCTTGTCATTTTCTTTTTCCTCGTACTTGGCGTCCTCATGGATTTCCTCGATGACAGTGTCAGTGTCACGCTTGTCGGCCTTGTCTATTGTCTCGTACTCTTCAGGAGCATTTTCTTTTGCAAGGTAAATCTCTGTAGGCATGAAAGAACAGTACTTTTCGATAACCTCACGTGCGCGGTACTCATTTGCGAACTCAAGACAGTCGTCGTTTAAGTAGAGAGTAATCTCTGTTCCGACGTCGTCCATGTCGCCATCCTCCATGTTGTACTCTGTGCCACCGTCACATGACCAGTGTACAGGTGTAGAGCCCTCTTTATAAGAGAGAGTATCGATTGTTACCTCGTCAGCTACCATGAATGCTGAGTAGAAGCCGAGACCGAAATGACCGATAATCTGGTCATCATTTGACTTGTCCTTGTATTTCTCGATGAAGTCTGTAGCACCTGAAAAAGCGATACGGCTTATGTATTCCTCAACCTCATCAGCTGTCATACCAAGACCGTTATCTATAATCTTTATTGTCTTTTCGTCAGGGTTTACAAGCACCTGAATCTTGCCCTTGTAGTCTGCAGGAAGGGAATATTCACCCATCATGTCGAGCTTTTTGAGCTTAGTGATGGCATCGCATCCGTTTGAGATGAGCTCACGATAGAAGATATCGTGGTCTGAATATAACCATTTCTTTATAATAGGGAACAGGTTGTCGCTGTCAATTGAAAGATTGCCGTGTTTTTCTGTCATTTTTACACACTCCTTGTTTTTTATTTTACATTTACGCCGCGATTATAGGCTGTGAGGTTGCGGTGTAGTAGCCAGTAATTCCTCAGAGAAAATATGAAGTCAGCCACAGGATTTTGTATGGATAGTTTGTGGCATGCTTTTGTTTGTGCCATTTTATCAGGTAATGGAACCCTGTGGCAGTTCATATTTTCTCTTCAGAACAACTGTCTGCTACCTGCAATGTTAGCTTATTTCCGCGAATGTAGGTCATTAAAAGATGATCAAATCAGTTAGACTTATTTAATCATTTGATAGCATTTAAAGGTTTATCTGTTAAATAAACACAATATGATAATAAGTCTGTAATTCGGAAAAGTCAATAGAAAATTAGCACTCATTTTTGTTGAGTGCTAATTTTTTCTTGACTTTTGGAATAAATGGTATTACTATATCTTTCAGAGAAGCAACTTACAGGAGTCAAAAGCTATTTCAAAGGATAAACAGGAGAGGATAGTTTTGGCTCCGGAGGCAGAGCAGATAAGAATGCAGTATATTGACAGATAAAGTTGCGGCAAATGATTAAAAACAAAAAGGAGTGTGGACAGCATGGCTGTAAAACATGGAAATTTATCAATTAACAGTGAAAATATTTTCCCAATCATCAAGAAATGGTTATATTCCGATCATGATATTTTTGTAAGAGAGCTGGTCTCCAACGGATGCGATGCGATCACTAAACTGAAAAAACTGGAAGTAATGGGAGAATATACTTTTCCGGAAGGATATAAACCGGAGATTCAGGTAATTGTTAATCCTGATGAGAAAACTTTGAAATTCATCGATAATGGTATTGGCATGACTGCTGATGAAGTAGAGAAATACATTACCCAGATTGCTTTTTCAGGTGCAACTCAGTTTCTTGAGAAATATAAAGACAAAACTACAGATGATCAGATGATCGGTCATTTTGGACTTGGATTTTATTCTGCATTTATGGTGGCGGATGAAGTGCATATTGATACACTTTCCTATACAGAAGGTGCACAGCCTGTACACTGGTCCTGCGATGGCGGAACAGAATATGATATCCAGGAAGGCAACAAGAATACGATTGGTACAGAAATCACCCTGTTCCTGAATGAAGACTGCCTGGAATTTGCAAATGAATACCGTATGCGTGAGATTCTTGAGAAATACTGTTCCTTCATGCCGGTTCATATTTACCTTTCCAAAGCAAATGCACCTCAGGAATATGAGACAATTGATGAATCTGAGTTAAGAGACGATGATGTAGTTGTTGAACATATTCATGAGGAAGCAAAGACAGAAGAAAAAGAAAATGATAAAGGTGAAAAGGAAGTTGTTGAAATTTCTCCTGCAAAGGATAAAGTAAAGATCAATAAACG
>OHKD01000192.1_pt1 | contig 29453 bp, 30 predicted proteins | sample 1568801 | NCBI WGS metagenome assembly OHKD01 (sample SAMEA3879525, study PRJEB24766) | human gut metagenome | biome: human-associated habitat; feature: feces | place: USA | collected 1985/1987
GTACCATAATTTGAATAATTAAAAATCATGGTGCAAAGGTACGAAACTTTATCTAGGCACACAATACGGCATTAACCGAATACTTACGATATAATAATACAGATATATCCAAAAGTGTTATTCCCAACCATATTTTTTCCAATCATAAAAGCAAATCAATTTTCTCATATACGTAGAATAATTGTTATGTTTTATCAGGAAATCATTGAAGTTTTTATTGATAAAATTACCAAGAATCGGCAATTCTTCTTCCTTTATATTCAAGTAAGGTATAAGAGCTACAGCCTTCCAAACATCCTTTCCGCTATATTTTTCTATTACTTCTTGTAGGCTGCAAGTTTTCTCATCTTCGGAGAAACTATAAGACTGAAAGTCACATCCTTTTCTTAAAGTATAATTCACCCCCAATTTATTTCCACTGTAATTTTGATCACTGTTTATTCCTACTTTCGATAGATATTTATATATTGGGATAAATGCTTTAGGAGATGTCTTGGTAAGTTGAGGATAAGCATCCGTCAACACTTGTTCTGCATTCAAATCAGTATTTTCAGACAATACATCCTTTAATAATTCAACTGCTTGTATACCTCTATAGCCTACTGCTGAACGGAATTTATTTATTGCTCCGAAGCCATAAACAACCTGAATAGTCTTATCCTTATCAACTTCAGTAGATGGCAAAACATATATCTGCTTTTCAGGTTTTTCAGACTGAACAATTTCAAAGAATTGCTTTTTGTATTCTCTAAGCACATTGGCAGGAATAGAACGTTCATAGTATTGAAGGAGTTCATAAACTTCCTTAAAACTATGTGTTTTGATTTTGATAACAGGCAAATTCACTTTATTCGCCATCATTATATCCTGACGTTCTATTGTTATAGCATAATCTTCTTCTGCTATCCATTCTACAAATATGAGGTTATCCTGCAATTTTTGAATATTCGCATTATCTAAACAAGCAACAATAGATTGTAATATCTCCTGAATATTTGAATCAGATATAGAATAACCAAGAAAAACTACAGGATGCTCAATAAAAATCGTTATGAGTTTAGCCGCCAAATATGGATACTTTTTACTGAAATTATCATAATCGTCTTCAGTAAGCACCAGACTTTTAGGCTCTCTATAGCTACCATGTATTTTGTATATTTCTCCAACACTATACGTAGAAGAAAAGATCAATTGCTCTTGTCCAATGTATGGAGTAAATTGAGGGAAAAGTCTCTCAGCCGTATCATCCCAATTTGTTGTAATGATACCATCTATACTTAATTTTTCTAAAATATGAATTTCTTCTTCATATTCTTCAGGAAAATCCCGTAAAGATTGTTTTCTAAGATATTCTGAAATTTTAAATTTAAGAACAGAGCCAGCATCTGTAATGCGATCTTGAACAGCTTTCTTGAACTCATCACCCTCATCCAAATTCCAAAACTCATCAGTAACATCTTTCGCAATCTCAGTAGCCACCTTGATCAGGGAATTTGTATTCAGTTTAGAATAATACTGTGCTAGCTTATAAGGAGCAAACATCTGTAATATTCCATCCCATTGCGGAGTATCTAAGTAATGTCGGGAAAAACCGGAACCAAGAAACAAAAAAGGAGCACCTTTTTTATTTTTGAGTATATTTATAAATTCATCTTTATTCATATTTTTTATTCTTAATACGCATACCTCAGCCATCCGAATAACAACTTCGGAATCTTCTTGAAGCAATCGTGAATCACATAAAACCTTGGTACCGATTACAGCGATAGTTTGGTACCGATACAGCGCTTTCACCTCCTTTGGCAAAGGAAATAAGAATTCGGAAAGCCCCTCTTTACAGGAGATACATCGGGATTCGAAAAACCCTTTGAAAAGGGTCATTGGGATTCCCGAATCGACCTCATGAACTTCGCTTGAATAAATTGCGGCACTTTCCATGCCATTTTCAATTGTTTTTAGAAAACATCACTATGAGAACCAGTATTAGTCATCACTAAAACTAGCTCATCATTATATTGTTTCCATATCAACAGCCAATCTGGCATAATATGACATTCCCAACTTCCCGCATATTGCCCAGATAGTTTATGCGGCTTATATTCAGGAGGTAATTTTCCAGTCTCTTCAAGTAATCGAATTACTTTCTTTAGCTTTTCCATTGGAAGATTACGTTTTTTACAACGCTTTACATCCTTTTCAAAGCGACTGGTAGCTATGATTCTGTATTTCATATTCCCAACTTTTCAAACATATCATCAACACTTTCATACTCCGTCACTCTACCATGACGAATATCATCCATTGCTTCTTCTATCCCTGACATGCTTTTCTGATGATTAGGAACAATCACAACGCCTTTCATTGCCTCAAGAACTTTCTTGAGGCCAGCCATAACACTATTATCTTCCACTTGTATAGTTAATGTTGCCATAACCTATAAATTTAAACGTTAAACTTTTCCGCAAAAGTACGCTTTTTTATTGAAACCACCAAGAAAAAAGCCGAAAATCTGCAAGTTATCAGCCAATTACCTTCAAATCCCCCCAAATATAAATAGCTAACTATTAATTGTAAATTATAAAGTAAGCGTCCAAAAATGTCACAACGCCCCTATTTGCGGGCTTTTTGCAAAGCCCGCAAATCTCATTTTTAAATATCTTTCACTAAAAATTTCATTAATCCAAGCAGATTGTCATTGGAAGCAGGTTCTCATAGTCCGTTCTACCAGATTTCACGGCCTTGAGCAAAGCCTTGAAATATTGCCTGAACGAGACTCCGACTTGCTTGCAAGTCTGGATAAAGGTATTGTACATTGCCGATCTCAATGCACCCTGAACACTAGCTTCAATATCTCATAGCCCTTATCCGCATAGTTGGCCAGATTCTGGCGATGAGTCTTCAAACCCATCTCGGACAGTCTGTTTTTCACCTCACGACAAGCAGGACAGGCCATGTCATACATATTCGACGTTTCTTCCGTCAAGAAGTCTGATGTTACATGAGTACCAGGCACAATCTCGTCATAGAGGTAGCCATCCTTATCATTCTTCTGAGGCATAAAATACGTTTCCTTATGACCATCAGGATAAGTCAAGACAACTTCCTCGAACCAATGTTCCTCTACTTTAGTTATTGTATGAAGTACCTTCTTCGGATTCTTCTTGATATGAAAAGTTACGCCTTCAGGCAAGTGTCTCAAATCGCACTTATGGATAATCGGCGTACTAACTGTATGCTTATTATAAGTACGACCCTTACGAGAAGGACCATGATATATTGTCTTAGGAGTTGGTGTTCCCGGAGTTCCTTTACTAGAGTCTCTGTCTTCCGAAGAGTTATTAGGCTCTCCGGATTGAGATTTCTCTGATTTCTCGCCATCGGAGTTTGCCTCTGAGGACACATCATCCTTACGATTTGCCTCTGGTAAAGATGCATCCGTACCATCGAAATCATCCCTGCCATCATTAGCTCCTACCTCTACCGCAGAACGACCTGACTGCTGGCTCTTTGTTCCACTGTAAAGATCAGAACGAAGGAGAGCGATATCATTCTCCAAGTCCTTACGCTCCTTGGCATCCTTCTCTCGTTCAGCTTCCAACTGACGGTTCTTCTCTTTGGCATCTGCCAACAGGGTCTCAGCAGTTTTCAGTTTTCTCTTTGTATCAGTAAGCTCTTGTCTGGTTTCTTGTAATTGCTGAAGCACAACATCCAACTTATGAGAATGGCTGGCACTTACCGCCTTGTTTTCATCATTGTATGTTTGCTGTTGAAGACGAGACAATCGAACCTCATCCGTCAACTCTTTAATATTGGCAGTAAGGCGGCTTATCTCCTCATCCTTGGACTGAATCTGCGAATACAAGAATTTACAAAAGTTATGTAGTTCTTCTCCTGTCATACCTTGGGACGGGTCATAGTCAGCAGAAGTCCGAGACTCCTGCTGAATTTGATCGAGACAGTTTTGTGCCTCTATATCTATGCCTAATTCGTCTAGTTCCATAACCTTTGTATTTTAGTACAAAGATACAAAAAATATTTGAATTATGCAAATTTATAAAACGCATAACCACCTGATTATTAGTTAATTATACTTAAATACGAATTATACTCTAATCTGCTTTATAACAGGCGATTCCAATACTATCATCACGGTCTTCCAATCCATCTTATAGGTAGGAACTCCTTCTCGAAGTACAACTTTCTTAAATCGATATTCATTGCTGAAAGTACGTTCGTGAAGGTCATAGACATGATGCTTATATTGAAACAACCTTATCGTTCGTCGGTCACGAGACATATAAATATAGATGTCACCATTGAGAGGGTCACGATGATATATATTACGTATGATCTCAGAGAGACGAGGCCCCTTGTACCTCATATCATGAAGCATGGGTAAGTAGTAGAAGTTGTCAAGACCTGAGAGCCTTAGCATAATCCCTCCAATCTAGACACTAAGTCCTTCATGCCGGCATAGTCAAGCCCACCCTTCTTGACAAACAAACCATCCGTCGTTTGGATGGTAATGAGTATGCCACCCTTCGACTTCTTTGTTTTTGGCTTGGATGCTGTCTGAGGTGGGACTTCAACATCATCTGTCTCTTCATCTGTAGGTGCTCCTTCTATTTCAACAGGGATAACAGTATCCTTGGCATGCTTCTTGAACCACGCATAGAATTGCTTGTATGGAACACCTTGGTTAATACAAAAGGAATTAATTGAAATTCCATGTGGCTCCCCTTCCGTCTTGTAGCGGAACCAGAATGTCTGAAAGTCTTTGTCGCTGTACATTTTACTTACGTTTAAAATTACTGGCGACAAAGTTACATCTTCTTTATCAAATCACCAAATCCGTTTTTGGACGCTTACTACTCAAGTACATATAATACTGTTTATTATTTTACAAAAGCTAACTTCTATATATTCTCTCATGGATATCTAGCCTACTTTGTTCTTATCTTGAATAACTAAGATTGGTCCTCCATCCTTATAGCGTAGCTATGCCGAACATCGAAGAAGAGTTAAATAATTTGTTTTACTTCATCCACAGTCTTGTTCAACATCTTAGCAATATCATCAAGCGACATACCATTTTCCTGCATTCCCTTAATCATCTTACGAAGCATCTCATCCTTCTCCTTCAATTGACCATCCTTCTCCATAATAAGGGAATCTCGGGCTTCCAATTCTTTAAAGAATTCATCCTCTGCATTCATCTGATACCTCATATCAGGATCCGCAGCAGCCGATTGAAGACGACGGACAATGTACTCCATATCATTATCGCCCTCAAACTGCTTATCATCAACCTTAATTACCTTTTTGTTGTCCGCAACATTCGTCTGGTCAAACAAGCAAAGAACCTTCTCCAAGCGATTGTTTACCCTACCATGCAACAAAGGAATCTGTACAATGATGCTATCATGCTGCAAGCTCTCAACAAAAGGATCAGGAATACCCTCCTCTACTTTTTTGCCATCATAAGTATAAGCATGATGGTTAACATATATAACAGGTTCCTCTATCTTACCGATACAATGCCCCAAAAGATAGATAGCTACCATAGGAATAGCATACTTTTCATGCTCTTCCTTCAACATATTCTCCTCGTTGTTATATTGCAGTGCAAGATAACGACGGAAACGCAAAGTCTCAGTTGGCAGCCAGGTCTTTTGAAGTTCAATCAACATCAAGTGCGGCTTGTTGTCTTCATCCAAAACAGTAGCAGCAAAATCGATGCGAAACATGGAGATAGACTCACGACGAGTAAGATTCGCATATTCATTTCTGCGAATCTTCACATCGATAACTTTCTTCTTCAATAATGCTGCAAGAATGGTCTTCGCTATGCGGTCATCCTCCATCAAGTATTTGAACACAGCATCATAAAGTGGGTTTGCTACATATACAACCATAACCAATCCTCCAATTATTAAATATTCAACTTACAGTCGCAAAATTACGCTTTTTTCTCGAAACCACCAAGGAAATCACAAGAAATCTGCAAGTTATCTGCAAATTACCACAAAACCAGCATCATATAATCATTATAGCCTTCATAAGCAAGGCAGTTCCTAAGATAATTCCCACCTATAGCAAGGCGGTCCCATCCCGCATAACCATGGCGTAGACCTTTGATTGGTCCGCCATCCTTAGAGCGAAGCGGTTCCGAGCACCGAGTAGGGCGGTTTCCCTCTTCTTCCCTGAGGGGAGAAGACCGAGATGAGAGGTGGAGCCCTCTTTAAGGGTAAAGAGGGACGGGGTGATTTTCGAAAAAGGGTAAGGAAGGTTTCTGTCCCCTGTAAGGGGAACCGAAGGGGTCGCAAAGACTATTGAAGGTAGGTTTTCGAAATAAGACATTATCTGTCCTTATACATCTCCTCATAATACTTCTGATACTCCCCAGAAGTAACATGATCCATCCATTCCTGGTTATCGAGATACCATTTTACGGTTTCCTCGATACCCTCCTCAAACTGGAGAGATGGCTCCCAACCGAGTTCCTTCTGCAGCTTTCTAGAGTCAATAGCATAACGCATATCGTGACCCTTTCTGTCTGTTACATAAGTAATCAAATCCAAGTCAGCACCCTCAGGGCGACCGAGCAATCTATCAACAGTCTTGATTACCACCTTGATGATATCGATGTTCTTCCACTCGTTGAAACCGCCGATGTTGTAAGTCTCGGCAATCTTACCCTTGTGGAAAATCATATCGATGGCACGGGCATGATCTACTACATACAACCAGTCGCGCACGTTCTCACCCTTACCATATACTGGCAATGGCTTGCGATGACGGATATTGTTGATAAACAGCGGAATCAACTTCTCTGGGAACTGGTATGGACCGTAGTTGTTAGAGCAGTTGGTCACGATGGTAGGCATACCGTATGTATCGTGGAAAGCACGGACGAAATGGTCTGAGCTTGCCTTGGATGCAGAATATGGAGAGTGAGGATTATACTTGGTTGTCTCTACGAAGAACTCCTCGCCGTAAGCCTCATGGTTCTTATCGCTGGATGCCTTGGTGGTGAAAGGAGCAGGAATACCCTCAGGATGAGTCATCTGCAAGGCACCGTAAACCTCATCAGTAGAGATGTGGTAGAAGCGCTTACCCTCGTATCCTTCAGGAAGACTCTCCCAGTAAATCTTTGCCGCCTGGAGCAGAGACAGGGTTCCCATCACGTTGGTCTGAGCGAAAGTGAATGGATCCTTGATACTTCTATCTACATGGCTCTCGGCAGCGAGATGGATGATGCCATCCACCTTGTAGTCCTGCATCAGCTTCAGCATCAGATCGAAATCACATATATCACCCTTAACGAAAGTATAGTTAGGCTTGTCCTCGATGTCCTTGAGGTTAGCCAGGTTGCCTGCGTATGTCAACTTGTCAAGGTTGATGATGTGATACTCAGGATATTTGTTCACGAAAAGTCTTACTACGTGTGAGCCGATGAAACCAGCTCCACCTGTTATTATTATATTATGCATATATATATTTAAATTATAGGGAACCCTCATCCAGGCGGTCCCATCCCGCAAAATATGGCGAGACCTCTGACGGTCCGACAACCTTAGAGCGTAGCGGTTCCGAGCACGCCAAAAGTGTGCGGTTACATCCCCGCTTCCTGAGGAAGAGGGGCTTGGGGAGAAAGTGGAGCTCCCTTTGGAAAGGGAGACGGAGGAATTCGAAAAATATTTAATACTCAAGATTCTTTGTCAAAGAAGCTTCATTCTCTTCAAGAATGGAAAGCAGATACTTGCCATAGTCATTCTTCAACATTGGCTGAGCATTCTCTCTCAACTGTTTTGCCGTAATCCAACCCTGACGGTATGCTATACCTTCCAAGCAAGCTACCTTCAAGCCCTGGCGCTTCTCCAAGACTTCGATAAAGGTAGATGCCTCTGAAAGGGAATCATGGGTTCCGGTATCGAGCCAGGCGAATCCTCTTGCCATGGTCTGTACCTTCAGCTGCTTATCCTTCAGGAACTCCTGGTTTACTGTTGTGATTTCCAACTCACCACGAGCAGATGGTTTGATATGCTTAGCCACTTCCACCACCTTATTAGGATAGAAGTATAAGCCCACTACAGCATAATTGCTCTTTGGATGCTGAGGTTTCTCCTCGATGCTCAGACAATTACCTTGCTCATCAAACTCAGCCACACCATATCGCTCTGGATCACTTACACGATAACCGAAAACGGTTGCCTTGTTGTTCTGCTCTGCATCTACTACAGCCTGATGCAACATCTGGTTCAAACCTGCACCATAGAAAATATTGTCGCCAAGTACAAGGCAAGCAGACTCATTACCGATGAACTTCTCACCGATTATGAAAGCCTGTGCCAAGCCATCTGGTGAAGGCTGCTCAGCATACTCAAATTTCACACCCAGCTGGCTACCATCACCAAGCAATCGCTTGAAGCCTGGCAAGTCAAATGGTGTTGAGATAATCAGTATCTCACGGATACCTGCCAACATCAAAACCGAGATAGGATAATAAATCATCGGTTTATCAAAGATAGGAATCAGCTGCTTGCTGATACCCTTGGTGATAGGATACAAGCGTGTACCGCTACCACCTGCTAATACGATTCCTTTCATGAAATATCTTATTATAATTTTTTCTGATAAAATTTCATCATTCTCATTGCTTCACTGTGAGAATCAAATCCATTCTTCTTTACCTCTTCAGCATAGCTTCTTCGCTTGCTAAGATTTGCATTCACCACATTGATAATAGTATCAGCCCAAACTTCAGGCGATTCATTTAATCCTATGTAGTGTGCCAACTCTGAAGCTGTAGTCTCTTCTGTTATATTCTTAGAGAAGAAGATTGGTAAACCTGCACATTGAGCTTCTATGCCAACAACAGGCATACCCTCATACAAACTTGGTAGCAAGAATGCATCAAAAGCATTATAAAATTGCTTGATGTCATCACGACGACCTAAATCCTCTACTCTATCTTGCAATCCATATTCTTTTATCTTTTCATGCATTGCCTTTTCTAATTCGCCAAAGCCAATCATGACAAGTTTAGCTTTAGGCTGTTTTTTAGCAATCGCATTGAATATATCAATCAGGAAAAGAGGATTCTTCTGATCAACATATCGTCCGATAAAGCCATAGATCACCTTGTCTTCCCATCCAAACTTCTTTCTGGTTTCATCTCTAAGAACCTTATCGAAAGCATTGGCATCAGCATTGATTACAGTCTTGAATATTGTAATATCACCTTTATCATAGGTTTTCTTACCAAATTGCCAAACTCCACAATCTATAGAATTTGCCATGTAGTAATTAGCAAACCAATGGGAGAAAGGACGAAGAGCCAGTTTTACTATAGTTTTCTTCTCATTCTTGTCACCTTTAGATATACTCTCAGAGATTCTAACCTTTACACCAGCTAGCCAACCCAAGAACATAGGAAATACATTCAAAGTATTATCAAAGGCATGCATGATTTCATATTTATTGTCCTTCAATATTTTATAAGTCTCTCTCATATGCGCTCCAATATGCTTGTAAGGAGCAACCTTATAAACCCTGCCACCTAAAGAAATAATTTCTTCCTCAGGAATACCATTTGAATCAGAATCACAGATAAAGTCAAACTGAATCTGGGTTCTATCAATATGTCGGTAATACTCCATAATAAGATTTCGTTTTCCGCCAGAATGGAGTACACCTGCAATAATTGCAATTCTCTTCATAACCATTAACTATTTTACAGATTCATTATAAAAAGTAGAGATACCATTCAACATAGGAGTCAACTCAACTTGTGCCAAACGTTGCATCTTTTCAGTATCCAAAACCATGTTAGACACATCCATAGGGCGGGCATTCTCATAGACAATCTTAAAATCCTTCTTTGTGATAATCTTCAAGAAAGCAAGAATATCATTCACAGAATAACCTCTGCCACTGCCCAAGTTAACGGTCTCGTTGTAGACATCCTTATCTATCAACTGATAGAATACCTTTGCCAAATCATCAATATAGATATAATCACGGATTGCCGAGCCATCACCCCAAACTTCTACAGGTTTATCCTCCAAGATCTTACCAATTGCTACAGCCACCAATCCTTGCTTACCATGTAAATTTTGACCATGACCATATGGATTAGATGGACGAACAATTAAGTACTTCAACTTTTCTGTACGATTTTTAAAAAGAATACTATTCTCCATCATTTGCTTTGACCAGCCATAGTAAGAAATAGGTGCCATTTCATCTGTCTCAACAAATGGTAGCATCGTTGAACGATTACCATATATAGTACCACCAGAAGAGAAATAAACAAACTTGATATTCTCCTTAGCACAAATCTCCATCAACTTGATGGAAGGGAATATCATGTTCTTAAACTCATTGTTGAAATCATCATATCCACTACCAGGAATCAGCGTAGACACAAGATGAACCACGATATCTATCTTGTTACCAATCAAAATCTTTTCAACCTTGTCGATATTACCTAAAGCCTCTCGGTAAATCTTTACATTAAGGCCATCAAGTCTTGACACATTGGCAAACTCTGGTTCTACAACAAAAACATTATATTTTTCGTTTGTCAAAAACTGCTTGACCAAACTGGAGCCAATAAATCCCGCTCCTCCTATAAAAAGTATATTCATATTATTGCATATTACTATTAAATCTCAGCATAAAGAAATCCAACTGCATAACATCATTGAATTCGAAGATACTTTCGTTTCTACGTGCTGGCAGTAACATCATTTTGACTTCTTCTCGCAATGAATCACATCCGGTTTCTCCTTTCTTATAATCTTGACCGCCTCTCTCAAAGCCTTCAAATCATTCAAAGGATTGAGCGAGCGGAACAATGATATTTTACCTCAATACCATTTCTGATGACTGGCTGATGCTTATCATCCTTACCACAGGCAATGATATACTCATTACCTTCCACCTTATTACATATAATAGTGTTTCGGATATAAATATCCAAGCCTCCTATCATCTGACCGATATGTAAAACCTTCATTACTTAAACTTTTTTCTTCTACAAATACTCAATTATCTAGCCAATTATCAAGTCAAGCACAATATCTTTCATATTTCTTGCTGCACCCTTAATGTTATCGAAGCTCACCACTAGACTGTCATCCCAAGTATTAATCCGCTCAACACTAAAAGAAAAATCTCTTTCATCATAATGACAATCATAGATTTCTTTGTTTACACGTACAGTAAAACTATCTCTCTTACTGCTGATGCAAAATAATGGCATGAACATTCTTACTGCTAATTCTCCCTGTAAGTTCTCAATTAGCATTTCGAAAATACCCCCAAGCGATAATCTCGTAAAAAACCGGATACAATATAGGAGTTTTACAAAATCAATATTTGTAGGAATCTTTATCTTATCATTTACCCAATTTGACTTTATATGAGTTTCAATATTATCGTCAATAAATTCCTTACACCTCCGAACAGAAAGTCCCTTTATAGCAACAAGTAAGTAGAATGTATCCGATTCAAACTTATGAGGATACAAGGCTCCCCTGATATTGAGAATATCAGTAATCCCGAAAGTTTGGACAAGTTTATTTTCAACTTGCTTTTGAGCTTCGTCCGAGATAGAGAATTTAAATGGCAATGTATTCAGAAACTTATTCATATACCCCTCATAGTTCGCCTCCTTACCATAGAAATGGTGGAAGAGATGACGAGCTATCTCGTAATCCATCACAAGGATTATCTTATCAAAACCGAACTTGTTACCATGAGGAACCGCCGAATAATAGGGATTATCTACCTGAGAGGATAAGACATTCATGATGCGGAACAGATGAGCTGGATCTATTCTGTCCAAATCTTCAATAATCAAAACGGACTTAGCCATCATCTGCTCCAAAGACTTCTGGATAAGATAAGTAAAAGCATCACATTCGCTGATACTACCCGACTTCCCATAAAATCCATTGAGATAGTCATCTACTACATGAAGAACATCTTGTTCTTTACGTTTTTCATCAATCGTAGAAACAAGCCCCTTCAAAGCCTCATACCCATCTTTCAATCCTTCTATGGGAATGATTGAAGCAACAAAGTTGCCTAACTTTAACAAAGACTCTTTGTTGCATACCGCATCAAATATCTTATCATACCCCTCTTTAAAGTCATAGATACGATTATCCTTTATGAGTTGAAACAGAATATCACGCTTGATATACTCAATGACATCCCGATTCTCCTCAACCACGTAGTTTACTGGATGGAGAGTGATGAAATAGTAATCATTCTTCTTTTCATCATAGCTCTTCATGAACTCATTCAGAAAGTAAGACTTACCATCTCCAAACCTGGCAGAGAAAATGATTCTACTCTCTTTTTCAAACACCTGCTTAAAGTCTTGAATGTTTTGAGAAATATCAATTGTATCCATTGTTGTTGCTAAATCAATTAAAACTTGGGCTTTTGAAGAAAAACATTGAGATATCAATAAGTATTCAAGAACATCTTACTTTCTTGTTTTCACTTTATTGAAGAGTTTTTGAACAACTCCAAATCCAATAAAAGATAACAAACAAGCAATTCTTGCTTTCTTTCTTGCTCTATTGTCCATCAACACAGACAAACGAATCATTTTTATACGACGTTCTAAATCTTTACGATGCTCATACCCATTAGGCATTTGCAACAACAAATGAAAAGCAAAACTAACAATGCGACAATTATAACTTTTAATGATTGCTTGAAGCTTATCTCTATCCTTATCCATCAGAGCCATCAATCGCAAGCCACTATCCAACTTATGTGGAGAGAAAGCTGCACCTTCAATACTATTGCTACGAAGTAAATAAAAATAACTCTGCTCGTCATTAAAAACTACCTTATTTGCTTTCAATAAAAGACGATATGTCGTTGGAAGGTCTTCAAATAGTAAACCTTGTGGATAGCGAATACCATCAAACAAGCTAGCCTTATACATTTTTCCCCAAGCTGTAGTATCAAAATGCTCTTGGTAGAACATTATTTCTGCTGCATGAAGTCCATCTAAAACCCAATCTTTAGTTGATTTTGGGCTTGGATTTGGAGATGATCCTTCGTAAAAAGAACAGAATGTATTAACACTAACATCTGCTCCATATTTCTCTATCAGATGATAAAGGCCCTCTATATGAGTAGGCGATATATAATCATCGCTATCCACGAACACCACATACTCGCCAGTCATCACGTCAAGAGCCACATTGCGAGCATCAGCCAATCCACCATTCTTCTTATTTATTACTTTGATGCGAGCATCCTTCTTGGCATATTCATCACAAATCTCACCACATCTGTCAGGTGATCCATCATCCACTAACCAAACTTCCAAGTTTTGGTAAGTTTGGTTGAGAATGCTATCTATACATTGAGGTAAATATTGTTCAACGTTGTAACATGGAACAATAACACTTACTAACGGATAATTCATAACCTATCATTAATTTTCAAACTTTTGTAAGCCCAATCATTTCATTAATTTAAAATGTGAAATAACAGCATTGATGACTTTTAGTTGGCATTTATCAAACTTTCTTGCATAAAGAATATCAGGATTTAGAAATAGTTCTTCAAGTTTTTCCATTGGTACTAACTCTGGTGACGAACCATTAAATTTTGCATAGCGCAAGTTTCCCTTTTTCGAGAAGCGGAATTTGCCATCCCATAATAGCATTTGCTTATATAGCTCATCCGCACACACTGTGTATTTAAATACTCCCCTGTACTTCGGATATTCAGATACCAAATATTGCACAGCTTTATGTGTTAGACTCGCCCATTCCGAACCATATTTAAATACTAAAGGAGTGTTTCTTAAGCGATTGACATGAATTATTTTTTGCAACAAAAGTAAAGAATGGCGAATAATCTTATATACGACACCATAGCGCATATGTTTTGTGCAAAACCAATAATATTGTAGTCTCTTGATAGCATCAGGATATTCACTACAATCTAAGAACTCTACATTTTTATTTTCAGACTTGGCAAAATATTCAAGTATATAAGATGCAGATTTCATAGGCAAATCTTGTGCCGAGATTAGATGTATTCTATCATAATCATTCTTAGAATCAAGAACAGCCTTGAATAAATCTAATTCTGATTCTACCAACGAAATATCACCCCATCTCACATCATGCCTGTTTACAAAATACAAATGTGAATGACTAGGAGAGATAATATCGCTCTGCATGATAGAACTCTTAAAATCTAAATGCAGGAATATGTCTATCAAAGGATGATCTAACAAGCTTAATAACGTATTTATTTGTTCTACGTTTTTATGAGCCATGATACAAATTGCATGTTTACACATTTTTTCCTATTTATGAACTATTGTATACTCTATTTTCCTAGCAAAACATCCTGCAATTTTCGAGAACAAGCTTCCAAAGAATAGTTCTTTCTTATAAAATCAATCATACTTGACTTTGAGAAATCTTTATTCAAACATTTAACAACAGCTTTTCCTATTTCATCAACACTATATGGATTGACAAGCTCCGCATGTCCATGCCAATATTCTTTAGGAGCACCCAAGTTCGTCAAAACGACTTCCGCTCCAAAGGCAGCAGCCTCCATAGCTACCATTCCCACACCTTCCAATAGACTTGGCAAGGCAAAAACTTTACATCGTTTATAATATGAGATTAATTCTTCATCTGATATTCTCCCTACATAATGAATATTTTTAGAATCACCAATTTGATCATCCAACCATTTTTCTTCATCACGGCCAACCAAAGTTCCTGCCAAAACAAGTTCAAAGCCATACTTTTTAGCAGCTTCGATTATACGTGGAACATTTTTGTTCTCGGCACTTAATCTACTACAATGGAAACAGAAATTTTCCTTGTTCTCTGGCATCGAATCCGCAACACCGAATCGCAATGATAAAGGTACAATTTTGATTTTTTCACTGCTAATATCACAGCATTCCGACAGATATTCCGTTTCTTGTTCGCTTCTTGTAAGATAAAGTTTAGCATCTCTTCCATAAAGATAAAAATCATGGAAACGAGAAGATAGTCCTAAATGTTTTTTTGCGCCCCAATATTTAACAAAGAACTTATATACCTTTTTCGACCATTTTGGGTCAATAATAGGAGCAATCGCTATATTAGGATTAATTTTAGACAATCCTCTTATAAGATTAGGGAACATTTCACCAAACGACAAAAGAATAATCCAATCATATTTTCTCCAATCATTATCTTCCCAAAAATTAATTAAGTCACATTCGTGCCCCAACAGCTCTAAGCCATCATGCCACATAATTCCTTGTTGTAATACACCGCCTCCAATTGACAATGCTGAATTTGTATTAATAATCGCTATTTTCATAAATCGTTAATTATATAATTTGCTATTGTATTTCCCTTAGCTAATGGTAGTTTCCATGAAAGTTTATGAATAACTTGAGAATGATATATCTCATTCCAGGTTGTATCATCAAACTCCAGGTTAAGCATTTTTGTCATTTTACAGACTTCAGGATTATCTACAGGATTCTCATCAATCACATTTCTAAACTCATCGAATTTATAATAAGCAATAGCTATTGAGTAATCCACTAGAAAATAATCTATCAGGCTATTCTCTTTACTCCAATAATTAAGGAATAAATTTAAAACATACTTAGCTACAGCATTCTTATGACCTGTACCTATAAAGAAAGCAGACCACATATTTCCCCCATTTACATGCCTTGGGTTATAGGTCTTATTTTTTATACTATAAAATGGTGAGTCATAATGAGGCAAGAAATCAGAAAGAAGAATTGTTGAGTCTATCCAAAATCCACCATACTCACTCAACAATGCCATTCTGAGCAAGTCAGAGAAATGAGTGAGAGTTATCTTACCAGAATGAAGTTTTTTATATATATAATCTGGAAAACTTACATATTCTGATATATTGTTTTTGTCTAAAGCTATCACTTTATGGCTACCAGCATATTTTAATAGATTAGAATACGCTTTCTTAACTATTGGTGGGGCATTCTCAAAACTTTGATGCCAATACACCCATATAGGGCAATCGTCTCTTATGGGTTCTTCCAAGGAGTATCCTTCTGGTAAAGAATCCCCGGCATATCTTTGCAGATAAGTTAATATTTCTTTATGCTTTTGCCCATTACCAATTTGGGTATATGGAGCCAAAGTAAAAGCTGCAGCTTTCACTGGATTGAAGAAATGGCACTTGCAGAACCACTCCTTCTTCAAGGCTAGAACTTTGTTATAAATTCGTAAATAGTTCATATTATAAAACGACTATTTTATTAAAAAACTATGATATTCCTTGTCACTTGCTAATGTAAAGAGTCTTATCAGCATAGCATATCGCTCTGCGCCCAAAACTCTCAATGCGAGTCTCAACATTGGCTTAACGACTTTGTCCTCCAACTTCTTACCTTTATTTTTCTCTTCCTTTGTATAAGAAGCAAAACCAGTCTGCTTGGTACTTGCCTTCAAAAGCAAGCGACTATTCTTCAAAATTTTATAGAATGGCGTATTAATCTCAAAAGGATTAAACTCTACCTTATGCTCATTGAGATAAACTCTAAATATTCTTCTCTGCAAAGGAGTTATTACAGAGCCATCAAAATAATGATTGAAACCATAGGTCATCTTGCTAAATCTATCATAACCATTCGCATAAACCCGCTCTCTATATTCCTCAATAATTGGCTTAAATGAAGGATAGGTCGTTACATTGAACTGTGGATGACGACGGTTGATGACAGAGGTCTCAAATGGATCAAATCCAGAGAAATGGAAGAACAACAGCGGAAATTCATCTCCTGTTTTCTTTCTGCGAATCATGTACCCTTGCTTTTCATCGATGAAAAGCTCACGTTCATGCAGATTCCAAATAGCGACATTCATACCATGGTGAGATGACACACAAGTTGCCTGTGGGAAGAATGCAGGAATATAGTCCATCCACTTTTGATCGACAAAAAGCCCTTCAGAACTTTGCGAATAACATTTATACTGTAAACGATTCTGCCACCACTTTGCAATTTCCTGACCTACTTTATCATTCTTTAAAGCACAAAAACCTAAGTTGTATATGCCTACCTTATTAAACGTCTCTTCTGATACCGCACCATCAAAATGCTCTTCAATATCACAATAATGAGGAGTCAGAACCACAGACTTATTATTTAAACATTCATATATATAATCCAAAGGACGAGTTACGTAAATATCTGGATCGAGATAGATAACCTTCTCATAACCCTCCTTAAACAGCTTACCAAAACAGAATGGTTTAATGGAAGTATTGAACTCTATGACATCATATTTGAATGCCATATTCACCCAATCAGGTATCCAACTTTTATCCAAAGCAACTACACGATCTACATCTTCCACTCCATCTATCTTGTCAGCCAAGAAGATAAAGAAATTCAAACTCGGATTATGCTTCAAGAACGATTCTCCCAAAGTCAACGCTTGTGCCAAATAATTTTTGGCGCATATTGTAAATGCACAATTCATATCAATGTATTCTATTTTTTATTATTTTGTTACTATTTTCTTCAATATCTTTGCAGGATTGCCACCTACCACACAATAAGGAGGCACATCCTTAGTTACCACGGAATTGGCTGCAACTATCACGCCATCGCCAATATGTACATTCGGCAATATCGTACATTTGTCACCAATCCATACATTATCACCAATAATAATCTCACCCTTACTCTCCACTTTCCTTAAAGAAGGACGTTGGCATAAAGATTCAAACGAAGAGTTACCATGAGAGTTGTCTGTAATGGTAACCCATCTACCTGTTAGCACACCATTGCCGATATAAACTCTATTGACACAAGTAATATGGTTAAACTGACCGATATCACAATGCTCACCTATTACCAACTCTGGAACTTTTTGAGTAAGCGGCCATGCTGTGAGTATATTGTTTCTATCTATACGAGTTTCTTTACCGATAACAATAAACTTCGCTCCCCTAAGGAATAATCCTCGCTGGACAAAGCCGTCACATTTTTTAAATTCATTCATTATCCAAAAGGAATAAAGCCTATCAAGCCATGTTGATATTTTTATGAAAACCAAATGGTAGCCAACCAACTTATCTATAGGATAAAATATCTTTTGAAAAGAATAAAATACAATATTTTTTATTACATGAAAAAACGAACGGTTCATTACGCCATTACTTATTAGGCATATTTCTCTCTACGCGACGGTCGATGGAACATTCCGTCAAAGATTCCAGCAAACATGGCAGACAGTTTCTTCCATTTGTTAGATTCACCTAAAACGATTTTGGCAAACCAAGTTAAAAAGAAATCTATTAGTATCTTCTTTTTCGTCTCCTTGGACAGAGGATAATCATGCCAAAGGATAAGATAGTTGCGCATGATACCATATAGACGCATCGGCGAATAATTAGCAACTTTAAAACTTCTCCCAAGGAATCTTCCATAACCACCTTCACCATACTTCTGAACGATGTGACTGTTGCCTACGAGCAAACATAGCAAATGATGTTTACTTGCCTCCAGCATCAGCCAATCATCAATGGCATCAACGAAGAAATCGGTATTGTAACCTCCGATTTCATTCAAAAATCGGATTGGTATTACTGCACCAGAGTTGATACCACCAGAATATATATATGTGAAAGGTGTGTCATTACCTGCCGAAGTAGATGCGAAATACACAGTGTTAAACTTTGTGATACTTTCATGGCTAGAAATTTGGCTAATATAGGCATCAAGACCTACCCAATGGGAATCTTGATCCATCGTCATCAAATAATCATAGCCATTTTCTGAGGCATATTTCCATGCCTCATTATACGCATGGGATAGGCCTAAATTACCCCCCCCCATATTCTCCCCTTCGACTAATAACATAGCCTAGGAAAACATCCTTGCCACAACCACCAGGGGTATTATCCCATAGGAAGAAATCGTCTATATATTTAGACATATTTCCCAAAAGAGACTTTACGTTATCCCAGTCTGGTTGGAACAATATGATAGTACAAAGAATTTTCATGATTTTATTTTTCCCACATTTATGAACATCCGTAAGAAGAGAATACCTATAAGCAAAAGGAAACAATTTACATTGATTGCCTTTGATTCTTGCAGTGTCATACGTTACAATCTAATTTTATTATTATTATCTAATATACCATCATTTCTCAATCCTGCTAATATATCATCTCCAATATGAAATCCATAATGTGATATATAAGATCGAACTTTATTTTTTAGAGCATTAAATTTTGGTTGCAATAAAAGTTTATTTCCTGTATTTGGATAGGAAACTATAGGCTCTTCCTTTATTTTCCATCCCTTCAAATATGCATAAAATGGCAGTAAATCCTCTCCTAAGTAGCCTAAGATTCTATTGCATCTTGAATAATTTGACAATGGGTATATCTTACGCAAATCTTCAAGGATTCCAAACTGCCATTCTGCAAACTCATCAAATAGCTTCTTCTTACACAAAAACATATTACATGGATACAAATCTATACCATGCACAAAAAACTTCTCAAACTGAGGGAAAATATCTGTATGCTTTTGTTTCATATAAAGATAAAACAAAGCAATATCTTCTGGAATCAATCCCATTTGCGCTGCACTAATTATATTACATGGCAAACAGGTCTTTTTTACCAACATAATATCGTATCCATGCATTAAGTCATCTACATTATCCTCTGTAATTATAGTTTTAAAATATCGTCTATAGTGACAAAGTCCAATATATTCAACATCTAAATTTTTCCAGCCCCAATATTGAGCTGTTAACTCACAATAAAGAGGATTCAATCTACTGATATTTTCACCAATATCATCGCCTTGAAACCCTAAATCAACATCCTTATGTAATGCTTTTCCAACATGTATTGGAAGATAGACATTATTTTTAAAGACTTCTGCTTGTTTATGACAAGCTACTAATATTTTAATTTTTTCCATTTTTATTTAAACGCTTAAAAGATAGTGTACCATAAATAACATAGCAAATCATAATATACCCCAGCCATATACGATAATTAAACAATGCCCACATTCTGCTTATATAATATTCTGAAAAGAATGACATAAAACAAGCTGGTACCAAAGAGATGAAAATATAAAGAAGAACGGTCATTCTACCAGTTTGCCATATATTGCAATTTTTTAATTTTGAATAAATACTTTGGATAAAAATTCCGATTACAAAGCAAACGACAAACGTCCCCCAAAAGCCAAAATCAATATAGTAATTATGAAATGTTGTTCTTACATTACCTAGTCCATATCCTCTGCGAGAATTAAAGTATAATACTTCATCTCTGTGGCTTTTAACCTTAAAATTAGCCCAAAAATTTTCCAACGTAACCTCTCCAAAATGCGTTGTCTTCACTTGAACATGATCGCTATAAATAAAATCATCTAAGTTTTGGATTTCTGCTCCACAATATTCTACAAAAACAGACAGTCCAGAATCTTCTGATTCTTCTCTTCCAATAAGATAACCTAACTGTTGAAACGACATCGCAAATGTATAGATTGCCAACAATGTTATTATTATTTTCTTAACATTTATTTGAATGTTATTATGCTTCATGCAAATAAAATAAGAAACTCCAAAAGCAACAATCATCCAAAGCATAAACGTTCTTCCAGAGGACAAAAGTGATCCAACTAAACAAAGCACAAAGATAGCCCATATCCAATTTCTTTGTCTTCTGAAATCCTTTTTAAAACTATAAACTGCACTTAAATATGCAAATATATTGCCACATATGTCTGGTAGCCCAACGAAGAAACTCAAACCAGAGGGCAGCTTCATAGCATCATCACCAAATTTCAGAGCTTCTGTATGAAGAACTAAAGCTGCCGCCAGACTACCACCACCATAATAACTCATTAGAAAGTACACCTTTATAAGGTATAAAACAATAATAGAGAAAAATATCACTTTCAATCGTTTCACCTTAATTATAGGCGTAAGTCTAATAATATCCTTTTCAGAAAGAGTAGAACTTGTTATCTGTAAATTTCCTTTTGCTAATTGAACTACCAAACAGCCTAAAGTGAAACTTAAGACCCCTCCAAAAATTAACCAAAATGTACCTGCATGTATATTTATATTCCATTCTTCTGTATATATAGAAAGACTCAGAGAGCAAATAAACATACCTGCCGCAAACAAAAAAGAAGGAGCTGAAAATTCTTTCTTAAAAAGAACTATATAGTCTATAAAAAGTAAAGTGCCTAAAGATATGATCAAATAAAACAAATACATAAGAACCTTCTTTATTTATTATATTTGTCTATTACCTTCTCAATAACTGGCGCCATGTCGTAATACTTGTATTCCGCCAATCTACCACCGAAGATAACATTCTCCTCCTTATCCGCCAAAGTCTTGTACTGAGCATAGAGCTGAGAGTTGACATCATCGTTCACAGGATAATATGGCTCCATACCATCCTTCCACTCCGTAGAGTATTCCTTGGAGATAACGCTCTTCGGATTGTCATAAACTTCGGCACCAAACATGTCAAAGTGCTTGTGCTCAATCACACGAGTGTAAGGTACTTCACGCTCTGTATAGTTCACAACTGCATTGCCCTGATAATTTGGTTTATCAATAATCTCTGTCTCAAAGCGTACTGTACGATAGTTAAGTTTACCAAACTGATAATTATAGAATTCATCTATCTTACCTGTGAACACTATCTTGTCGGCGATACCCTCCCAATAAGAGCGGTTTTCAAAGAAATCTACATTCGTTTTCGTCTCTACTCCTTCAAGCAAGCCATCAATGAGTTTGTTATAACCACCAACAGGGATACCCTGGTACTTGTCATTAAAGTAGTTATTATCGAAGATGAGACGAACTGGCAAGCGCTTGATAATGAAAGCAGGAAGTTCTGTACATTTTCTTCCCCACTGCTTCTCAGTATACCCCTTGATAAGCTTTTCGTAAATATCTTTTCCAATCAATACCTGAGCCTGTTCCTCTAGGTTACGTGGTTCTGTAACGCCATCAGCTTTCATGCGAGCAACAGCTTCCGCCTTCTGCTCATCAATCTTAGCTTGCGCCTCTTCAGGTGTAGTTACGCCCCACATTTGATAGAAGGTATTCATATTGAAAGGTAAATTATAGAGTTTACCTTTATAGTTAGCTACTGGTGAATTGGTATAGCGGTTGAACTCAACGATAGAGTTTACAAAGTCCCACACCTTCTTATTAGAGGTATGGAAGATATGTGCGCCATACTTATGCACGTTGATGCCCTCGATGTTCTCACAATAGATATTGCCACCCAAGTGAGATCGCTTGTCAATGACCAAACACTTCTTGCCTTGCTTATGAGCAAGATGGGCGAATGTGGCTCCGAAAAGACCGGAGCCTACTATTAAGTAATCATAATGATTTTCCATATAATAATTATCGTTTTATTTTTGACAATATTTGAACTAGCATTTCGTCCTTGCAAATACATAGAATAATAAAATATGTCAAGACACCACAACAGCCTTGAACCAACAGGGTTGTTAGCGTAGGCAACTGCAAGAGACTTATGCCATATAAGGCTAAAGCCATCACAATGCAACCTAACGCATAAGTGAGATGTGATTTCTTAAAATATATGATAGGTATATACCTGCGACCAATGAAATACATTGACACAGTCGTGGCTACCTCTGCTCCCAAATAAGCTATAGACGTACCTATATAAGAGAAGAACGGAATCAAACATAGGTTGAGAGTCAAATCTGCAACTGCTCCTATACCGCAACACAAAGTTACGATATTGATTTTCCCTTTAGGAAACAACACCTGAATACCAAAGACATTAGAGATTGCGACCATTAATATAATAGGTGCTATAATCTGTGATGGCAATATAGAATGTTCGAACTTAACTCCACATAAAGCCGTGATAAGACTTGGCGCACAGAAGATGAGACCAATCGTCATTGGAAGTGCTATCGCCAAAGTGAAATCGTAAGACTTTTGAATCAAACGATTGAATTCATCTTCCTTGTTCTCAGCAATGAGGTGGGATGCTCGTGGCATCATAACAGAACCAAGACAGGCAGACATCGTCAGCAACATTTGCATCACCTTAGTGGCTGCTGCAAAATATCCTACCGCCAAAGCATTCTTCAAGAATCCCAATAATACAGTATTCAGTTGGAGATAAATACTGGTTACCACAGAGAACGAGAATACCTTCAAGACTGGCTTGACATGTCGCTTGATATGAAGTTCTGAGAAGATGATGTTCTCACGATGGATGTACTTACGAAGACGGAAGAAGTTGAAGATATTACCACCTAAGACTCCAAAGACGGTATAACAACCATAGTAGAGCAAATCTGTCTTACTCTTCACAAAGATGAATAAGAGAACGACAGAAACCGTCTTGATGATAAGTCCTCGTATGGTGATATATTTAAAATCCTCTATTCCCTGATAAAACCATTCACAGCCGATAGCCGTAAAAAAGATGGTAAGGCTCAGAATCAAGAATAATGGTATGTTGACTTGAATCTGCGGAACAGTCAAACATAGGATGGCGACTATAGCGTATCCCACCAATGTCAGCATAGAATGCAGCAACAGGATCTCCATCGCCGTTCGATTCATCTGTACCACATCACTTCTATCTCTTGCTATCTCTCGGATGGCATACATCGGTATGCCTAAACAAGTGAACAAGGAAATATAACTGATAATGGACTGAAAGAAATTAATCTGTCCGATACCATCAGCTTCTATAACTCGGCAAATATAAGGAAAGGTTATCAACGGGAAGAGCATCTGTGTTCCCGTATTGATAAGATTGAGTATATAATTAACTTTTACTGATTGTGCCATTACTTAAAAATATGAGATAAACTTTTCATTTTATAACTAATGCTTTGTAAAGTGAAGTTCTTTCTATTGAATGTATATCTTTAAAATCTAATAAGAATTTTTCTCTGTCATTCTCTGAGACAATACAATCCACTACAATTGCTTTCTCTACCAAGTATTCATAACAAAGGTGGAATGTATGTGTTCCTGCTTTCCAATATTCATTAGCAGCAGCTCCCAATATATTCTCATCTTCCGAGAATCTTGCAACATCCAAGATATTATCAATCTTATTCATATCACCTCTATGATAAATATTTATAGGCGTTACCTTATAAATATGCCCACCATATTTGGAGAAGAACGTTAAAGCACCCAATAACTCACAAAAAAGAAATAAACATTTACCTCTTTCAGGTATATTACTTGGTCTTACTTTATTCAATATATTCTCGACCATTAGAGCCTCACCCTTGAGAGTATCCTCAAATTTTGATTGCGGTTTTATCTCATCGCCAGGTTTAAATAGCCTTTTATCTACTCTATATAAATACATATTTTCGGTTTTTAATGTATAACTTAATGGCGCTCTTTCCAATATACGATTGTATAACAAAGGGATTGAAGCATATCATCTAAGTGTGGAATATCATTTGGTGGGCACTCAAATCCTGTACAAGTATAATTAGATTTTGCATGCACAATTTCATTTCTGGTGGAATAGAGATAAGTTGCCAATGTCTTCTTCATTCTATCTTCGCATCCCTTGATATTTTCATAAGTCCACCGAACATTTTTTCCATAATTAGAATCTGTCATCATGCGCTTTTTTATTGATTGAGGAATTAAATCTTGCAGTTCAACCAAATCGGCACACTCGTCAAGTACTAACTTAGCCAATTCTCCATCTTTCATAGAATTGTCATACGCCCTTGTTAAATTTATCAAAGAATCTAAATATTCACTGTTTCGTTCAGAAACCAGTAACTTATCTAATTTCTGATTTAACTTCTCATAAACAAGTTTTTGAGCTACGAAAGGAGATATGTATTCTAGAATCTTATAGAACATCAAATATCGCAAAGAATAATCTTTTACTTCTTTTGCATTGATATACATCTGAAGCATAGGACTAAAATGGGGTAAGCTTTCAATAGATATGATATCAACATCAGTCTGCTCCGAATCTGATTCGACCACCTCTTCATCATAGACATCCATTGGGTTATGGTCAGGAAGCTGTAACAAGGTAAAAGTTTTCGAATATCTAGAATTCAAAGAGAAAAGTACACGTTGTACTAACTTCACCTCATCTTCTGCCGACAACTTGTATTGCTCTTTCTCATAGCTAATCTCTAATGCTACATACTTCTCAAATGGACTCCAATAGTCAATATCATACGTATCTTCTTTTATATTTCTTAGTCCAATGAGCAGTGGGTCTTCACGAATAAAAACGGAAATACCTTCCTGATTAAATTCATCATAAAGATAAGAAGCATCAAGACCATGAAAATGTCCTTCAATAGCAATGTTGAATTGGGTATATCGTCCACATCTTACACAATAGTCATCATAGGACATAGACTCTATATTTTCCGTTTTTATAAGGAACTCTGCTATATCGAAATTTGTTTCAACTGAGCCAATATCTACACAAACTTCCTCATCGTCTTCTGCTATTTCTGCTATTTCATCTTCCAATTCCAATCCTACGTAATGGAAAACTTTACTAAAGTGCTCCTTTATAACGTCAATATTATCTTCTGTAACTTTCATACTTCAGATTTTAGCACGACTATTTTCTTTCACCTATCCTTATACATGTTATCGTAATACTTCTGATACTCCCCAGAAGTAACATGATCCATCCATTCCTGGTTATCGAGATACCACTTCACCGTTTCCTCGATTCCCTCCTCAAACTGGAGAGATGGCTCCCAACCCAATTCCTTCTGCAACTTTCTAGAGTCAATAGCATAACGCATATCGTGCCCCTTTCTGTCTGTTACATAAGTAATGAGATCCATATCCTCACCTTCCTTTCTGCCGAGCAATCTATCAACGGTCTTGATAACCACCTTGATGATATCGATATTCTTCCACTCGTTGAAACCGCCGATGTTGTAGGTCTCAGCAATCTTACCCTTGTGGAAAATCATATCGATGGCACGGGCATGATCTACTACATACAACCAGTCGCGCACGTTCTCACCCTTACCATATACTGGCAATGGCTTGCGATGACGGATATTGTTGATAAACAGCGGAATCAACTTCTCAGGGAACTGGTATGGACCGTAGTTGTTAGAGCAGTTGGTTACGATGGTAGGCATACCGTATGTATCGTGGAAAGCACGGACGAAGTGGTCTGAGCTTGCCTTGGATGCAGAGTATGGAGAGTGAGGATTGTACTTGGTAGTCTCCAGGAAGAACTCCTCGCCATAAGCCTCGTGGTTCTTATCGCTGGATGCCTTGGTAGTGAAAGGAGCAGGAATGCCCTCAGGATGAGTCATCTGCAAGGCACCGTAAACCTCATCAGTAGAGATGTGGTAGAAGCGCTTACCCTCGTATCCCTCAGGAAGACTCTCCCAGTAAATCTTTGCCGCCTGGAGCAGAGACAGGGTACCCATCACGTTGGTCTGAGCGAAAGTGAATGGATCCTTGATACTTCTATCTACGTGGCTCTCGGCAGCGAGATGGATGATGCCATCCACCTTGTAGTCCTGCATCAGTTTCAACATCAGGTCGAAATCGCAGATATCACCCTTAACGAAAGTATAGTTAGGCTTGTCCTCAATGTCCTTGAGGTTAGCCAGATTACCTGCGTATGTCAACTTGTCGAGGTTGATGATGTGATACTCAGGATATTTGTTCACGAAAAGTCTTACTACGTGTGAGCCGATGAAACCAGCACCGCCCGTGATAATGATATTCTTCATTGTTACTTTACTTAAAGAGAGATAGATGAGTTTGAGAACAGAGCGAAAAGTAGCTTATAAAAATGCTCTTATCCTCTCCCTCACCTATCTTATATTTTAATATTCTAAATTCTTCTTTAATGTACCATCTGCTTCATCAAGGATTGAAAGCAGATACTTACCATAGTCATTCTTCAACATAGGCTGTGCATTCTCTTTCAACTGTTCTGCGTTAATCCAACCTTGACGGTATGCAATTCCTTCCAGACAAGCCACCTTCAAGCCCTGTCGCTTCTCCAGGACCTCAATAAAGGTTGATGCTTCAGAAAGAGAATCATGGGTTCCGGTATCGAGCCAGGCGAACCCTCTTGCCATAGTTTGCACCTTCAGCTCCTTATCCTTCAAGAACTCCTGGTTAACAGTGGTGATTTCCAACTCACCACGAGCAGATGGTTTGATATGCTTTGCTACTTCTACAACCTTGTTAGGATAGAAGTATAAACCTACCACAGCATAGTTGCTCTTTGGATGCTGAGGCTTCTCTTCGATACTCAAGCAATTGCCTTGTTCATCGAACTCTGCGACACCATATCGTTCTGGATCGCTGACACGATAACCGAAGACGGTTGCCTTATTGTTCTGCTCTGCATCTACTACTGCCTGATGCAACATCTGGTTCAAACCAGCACCATAGAAGATGTTATCTCCCAAAACAAGGCAAGCAGAATCATTACCGATGAACTTCTCACCGATAATGAAGGCTTGGGCTAAGCCATCTGGTGATGGCTGCTCAGCATACTCGAACTTGACGCCGAACTGGCTTCCATCGCCTAAGAGTCGTTTGAAACCAGGCAAGTCAAATGGTGTTGAGATTATGAGTATCTCACGGATACCAGCCAACATCAATACTGATATTGGGTAGTATATCATCGGTTTATCAAAGATTGGTATCAGCTGCTTGCTGATTCCCTTTGTGATGGGGTACAAGCGTGTACCGCTACCACCTGCTAATACTATTCCCTTCATTGCCTTAATGTTAAATGATTAGTATCTTGTTTACTTGTATAAATCTACATTGATGTCGAATGGACTATCAAAGTCTTTCAGCATAGCATGTTTTGTATCTTTCTCAGAGAGATTGGCATGCTCTGTAGGAATCTTCCAATCAATACCGAGGGTATCATCGAGGATAGAAATACCTCCATCTGCCTCTGGATGATAGAAGTTATCACACTTGTATTGGAAAACTGCTGTTTCTGAGAGAACGGCGAAACCATGAGCAAAGCCCTTTGGAATGAAGAATTGGCGATGATTATCTTCTGTCAGTTCTACAGCCACATGCTTGCCATAGGTTGGTGATCCTTTGCGGATATCTACAGCTACATCAAGCACTCTACCTTTTACGCAGCGTACCAGCTTGCTCTGGGTATAAGGTGGGCGCTGGAAGTGCAGACCTCGCATCACGCCATAGCTGCTCATAGACTCGTTGTCTTGGCAAAAGTGAACACTGTGTCCCAGGATTGGGGCAACCTTTTCTTCAAACTCTCGCTCGCTGAAGCTCTCGAAGAAGTAGCCTCGAGCATCACGGAAGAGGCGTGGCTCTATAATGAGTACGCCTTCTATTTCTGTTTTTACTATATTCATCGTTTTTAATATTCTAAATTCTTTTTTAATGTTTGATCTTTCTCTTCAAGTATTGAAAGGAGATACTTGCCATAGTCATTCTTCAACATTGGCTGAGCATTCTCTCTTAATCTTTCTGCGGTAATCCAACCTTGACGGTATGCAATACCTTCCAAGCAAGCTACCTTCAAGCCCTGGCGCTTCTCCAGGACTTCAATAAAGGTGGATGCCTCTGAAAGGGAATCATGGGTTCCTGTATCGAGCCATGCGAATCCCCTAGCCATGGTCTGTACCTTCAACTGCTTATCCTTCAGGAACTCCTGGTTTACGGTGGTAATTTCCAATTCACCACGAGCGGATGGCTTGATATGCTTAGCTACATCTACCACCTTGTTAGGATAGAAATACAAGCCTACCACTGCATAGTTGCTCTTAGGATTCTCAGGCTTCTCTTCAATGCTGAGACAATTGCCTTGCTCATCAAACTCGGCTACACCATATCGCTCCGGATCACTTACACGATAGCCAAAAACGGTAGCCTTGTTGTTCTGCTCTGCATCTACTACTGCCTGATGAAGCATTTGGTTCAATCCTGCACCATAGAAGATATTATCGCCTAATACGAGGCAAGCGGAATCATTACCAATGAATTTCTCACCGATAATAAAAGCTTGGGCTAAGCCGTCTGGTGATGGTTGCTCAGCGTACTCGAACTTGACTCCGAACTGGCTTCCATCGCCTAAGAGGCGTTTGAAACCTGGCAGGTCAAATGGTGTTGAAATAATAAGTATCTCACGGATACCTGCCAACATCAATACTGATATTGGGTAATATATCATTGGTTTATCAAAGATTGGTATCAGCTGCTTGCTGATACCCTTTGTGATAGGGTACAAGCGTGTACCGCTTCCACCTGCTAATACTATTCCTTTCATATCATTATTATTTATTGATCAATAACATGTTTTCTAAAATCATCCCGTCCTTCTTTACCATTAAAGAAGGCTCCACCTCTCATCTC
>OHKD01000194.1_pt1 | contig 29242 bp, 18 predicted proteins | sample 1568801 | NCBI WGS metagenome assembly OHKD01 (sample SAMEA3879525, study PRJEB24766) | human gut metagenome | biome: human-associated habitat; feature: feces | place: USA | collected 1985/1987
TGGAAAAGTATTGGGGAAGCGACACCTTCGCTACGGAGGCCTTGACGCAGGAGGCGATCAAGGCGTTGGACAAGGCTAAGAAATATAACCAGCCGTTCTACCTATATATGTCACATTATGCGATCCATATCCCGATTGATAAGGACAAGCGTTTCTACCAGAAATATATCGATAAGGGGTTAACGGCTAAAGAGGCGGCTTACGCTGCCTTGATAGAGGGTATGGATAAGAGTCTGGGCGATTTGATGAACTGGTTGGAGAAGAATGGCGAGGCGGATAACACGGTCGTGATCTTCATGAGCGATAACGGCGGTCTTTCCAGCGAGCCCGGATGGCGTGACGGAGAGATCCATACGCAAAACTATCCCTTGAACAGTGGTAAAGGCTCCGCCTATGAGGGAGGAGTCCGTGAGCCTATGATCGTGCGTTGGCCGGGGGTGGTGAAGCCGGGAAGCAAATGTGATAAATACTTGATTATCGAGGATTTCTATCCAACTATCTTGGAGATGGCAGGCATAAAGGGGTATAAGACTGTACAGCCGATAGATGGCGTCAGTTTCATGCCTTTATTAAAAGGTACGGGAGATCCTTCCGTGGGACGTAGCTTATTCTGGAACTGCCCGAATATATGGGGTAATGACGGGCCGGGAATCGGTCCGACTTGCTCGGTTCGTAATGGAGACTGGAAACTGATCTATTATTACGAGACGGGGAAGAAGGAATTGTTTAATATCCCGGAGGATATAGGGGAACATAATGATGTGGCAAGGCAGCATCCCGATATCGTAAAGCGTCTGTCCGGGGAATTGGGTACGTATTTACGGAAAGTGGACGGGCAACGTCCGTCGTTTAAGGCGACAGGTAAACCGGTTCCTTGGCCGGATGAGATATAATAATTAAAAAAAGAAAGAGCATATGGAGTTTTACAAAGCGGAAGAGAATCGCTATGCGGATATGGTATATCGGCGGTGCGGACGGAGCGGTATCTTATTGCCGGCCGTTTCCTTGGGATTGTGGCACAACTTTGGTAGTGTGGATGTGTTCAGTAATTTTATCCAGATCGCTCACGCCGCATTCGATCATGGCGTGACTCATTTCGACTTGGCGAATAATTATGGCCCGGCCTACGGATCGGCGGAGGAGAATTTTGGCCGGATATTGAAGAAGGGCTTGGGCGCTTATCGGGATGAGATGATTATTTCTACGAAGGCGGGCTACGATATGTGGCCGGGACCGTATGGGAATTGGGGAAGCCGTAAATATTTAATGGCTAGCTTGGATCAGAGCTTGAAACGGATGGGACTGGAATATGTGGATATCTTTTACTCCCATCGTCCGGACCCGGAGACTCCGATCGAGGAGACGATGGGGGCCTTGGCTGATATCGTCCGGAAAGGCTTTGTATGTAGGTATCTCCAACTATGACGCAGACCAGACCCGTAAGGCTTTGGCCGTACTGAAAGAGCATAAGGTGCCTTGCTTGATTCACCAAGCCCGCTATTCGATGTTCGATCGTTGGACGGAACCGGATTTATTGCCTGTATTGAAGGAAGAGGGTGTGGGTATGATAGCGTTCTCGCCGTTGGCGCAAGGCTTGCTTACGGATAAGTATTTGCGTGGAATTCCGGAGAATTCCCGTGCGGCGAAATCGACCGGTCATTTGCAGACCTCTCAAGTTACCCCGGAGGCCGTGGAAAAGGCCCGTAAGCTAAACGAGGTAGCCGCCCGCCGTGGACAGACCTTGGCGGAGATGGCGCTCGCTTGGTTATTAAAGGACGAACGGGTAACTAGCGTATTAATTGGCGCTAGCTCTGTCGCCCAATTGATGGATAACCTGAAAGCGTTAGATAATATCTCTTTCTCCGGGGAAGAATTGCAGGAGATAGAGAACGTCTTAATATAACGTGAATCGTATCCGATTGTAGAGACGGGGCGTGCCCCGTCTCTACAGCCTGTACAAATTTTTGAATAAATGAAACCGTTCTTATATCAAGTAGCGTCTCTTTTTTACGAGAAATGGGGGGCGGAGGTCAGTCGTCTGGCCTTTGTTTTCCCAAACCGGCGTACGGGGCTTTTCTTCCAGAAATATCTCTCGGAGGTAGCCGATATTCCCCTTTTCTCTCCGACAATCCTTACGATCAACGATCTCTTTATCCAGTTGAGCGGAAAACAATCCGCCGACCGGATCAGTATGCTTTTTACCCTGTACGACATCTACATCCGCCAAAGCGGTTCCACCGAGACTTTCGATGAATTCCTGTATTGGGGCGAGATGTTGCTCAACGACTTCGACGATATCGATAAGTACATGGCAAATGCCCGCATGCTATTCAGTAACGTGACGGACCTACGGGAGATAGAGAATGATTTCGATTTCTTAAGTGATGAGCAGATCGCCGCTATCCGTAGTTTCTGGTCCAGTTTTTATCCCCGGGGCGATACGCCGAACCAGCAACAGTTCTTGGCGGTCTGGCAAGTGCTATACGATCTCTATGAGGAATTCCGTGCGACCTTGGCCGCCGAGGGAAAAGGTTACGAGGGCATGATCTTCCGGGAGGTCGTGGAAAGCATGGAACGGGGCGAGTCTCCGGATTTACCTTACGAGCGAATTGTCTTCGTCGGTTTGAACGCCTTGTCCGTATCGGAAGAACGTTTCTTAGCCCAGTTGCAGAAGCGGGAGATAGCGGATTTCTATTGGGATTATGTATCCGATAAGGTAACCGATCCGGATAATAAGGCTTCTTACTTCGTCTCCCGTAACCTGAAGAGCTTCCCTTCCTCGATGAAATTACCCCCCGAGGAGAAGATAAAGACCGAGATTGAGGTGATCGGCATCCCTTCTGGTATCGGGCAGGCCAAGCACGTCTACACCCTGTTGAGCGATTGGTGCAAGGAAGCGGAGATGAGTTCGGAAGAAGCCCTGCGTACGGCGGTGATCTTGCCCGATGAACATCTGCTGATCCCGGTGCTGAACGCCATACCGGAGCAAATCCGGCGTATCAACGTCACGATGGGTTATCCCTTGGCGGGAACCCCGGTCGCCTCGTTGATCGAGTATATCTTGGCGTTGCAGAAGAACGTACGCTACATAGACCGGAATCCGTTGTTCTATTTCCGTGACGTGCTGCCGGTATTGAACCATCGCTACATCCTCTCCACCTCACCGGAGATTATTTCCTCCTTGGTGAAAGAGATCACGGAGAACAACAAGATCTATATCTCGCATACGGAGTTAGGGAAAACGCCTTTGCTAGAAATCCTGTTCACGCCGGTGACCGGGGTGGAGGCCTTCTCGGATTATCTGATCAAGGTGTTGGAAGAGCTGAACAAGGTTATGTCCGCCCTTTCCGATGAGGAAGAGGAGGACGCACCCCAGCGGACGAACGATTTGGAGCAAGAGTTCATCTTCCATTATTTCACCACGGTAAACCGCATGAAAGAGGTAATGAAAGACGCTCGTATAGAGATGAAAATAGATACCTTCTTCCGCCTATTGAAGCGGGTGACTGATACCATTACGATCCCCTTCCACGGCGAGCCGCTTTCCGGCCTCCAGATTATGGGTGTGCTCGAGACCCGTGCCTTGGATTTCGACCGTCTGATTATCTTATCCATGAACGAGGGTATTTTCCCGCAACGGAAAGCGGCGAACTCCTTTATCCCTTATAACCTACGCAGGGGTTTCGGGTTGCCTACCTACGAGCATCAAGATAGCGTATGGGCCTACCATTTCTATCGTTTGATAGAGCGTGCCAGCCACGTGAGCCTTTTATACGATACCCGCAGCAACGGATTGCAGACGGGAGAGGTAAGTCGCTTTGTCCACCAGCTGCATTATCATTATGAGGTGCCGATGCGAGATAAATTGGTGGTCTATAACGTATCTTCCTCCAAGACCCCGCCATTGGCCGTGCCGAAAAGGGAGGATATCATGCGCCGTTTAGACGCTTACCGGAAAGGGGGGAGCAAGGCGATCTCGGCGAGCGCTATCAATACGTATCTGGATTGCCCGTTGAAATTCTATTTTTCCGTCGTGGAAGGCATTCGAGAGGAAGAGGAGGTGAGCGAGACGATCGAGAGCGATGTATTCGGAAGTATCTTACATAAAGTGATGGAGGAGCTTTACAAGCCGTTCCAAGGGAAGATGGTTACCGTGGATTTGCTGAAAGCGATCCGTAAGGATACGGCCTTGCTTACCGGAGCTATCGCCCGGGCTTTCGCCAGCGAGTTTTTCAAGACAGAGGTGGTTCGCTCCCTTACCGGACAAAACTACCTGATCGGCGAGATGATCCGCAAATACGTGGAGAAAATCTTGGAGCGTGACGGCAAGCTGACCCCTTTCGTTTACATCGAGTCCGAGCGTAAGATAAACGGTCTGATCAGCCTTTCCGACTATTCCGAGATCCGGTTGAAAGGCTTTATCGACCGTGTGGACGAGGTTCGCGACGCTATCCGTATCATCGATTACAAGAGCGGTAGCGGAACTACGACTTTCAGTAGTATCGAGAGCCTATTCAACAAGGAGGAGAAAGATCGTGCGAAAGCCGTGATGCAGGTATTCATGTATTGCTGGATGTACGCCCATCTCACCGAGAACAAAGGAAAGACGATACAACCGGGCATTTATTACGTCCGTTCCCTTTTCGCCGATCCGTTCGACCCATCGGTCTACCACCGTATCGAACGGGGGAAGTCGGAGAAGGTAGAGGATTTCTCCGGTTATGCCCAAGCGTTCGAGGAGGGGCTGCGGGGCTGCTTGGACGAGATCTTCAATCCGGAAATTCCCTTTACGCAAACCCCTACGGGGAAGGCTTGTTCTTATTGTCCATTTAAGGGTATTTGCGGTAAGTAGCATTTGTCCCGGTACTTCAGGGAGAGTACCGGAGTACTCCTTGCGAAGTACTGTGGTATTTCTTCGGAGAGTACTGGAGTACTCCTTACAAAGTACTGCAGTACCTCTTAGGCAGTACTACAGTACTTCTTGGGAAGTACTGAGGCGAGGCTTACTGATGAGGAAGCAATTCCACTATCTTTTCCAAAAAGATCTGATCAGTCTCATCGAAACTATCCGGTTGATCACTGTCTATATCAAGGACAGCGATTACCTTATCCTCCCATATCACGGGAACTACGATCTCAGAGCGTGACGCCGAGCTACAAGCGATATGTCCCGGGAAAGCGTCTACATCCGGTACGATGATCGTACGGGTCTCCTTCCAAGCCGTGCCGCATACCCCTTTTCCGTATTTGATTCGTGTACAGGCGATAGGGCCTTGAAAAGGCGCTAATACCAACTGATTGTCTATGACCCGGTAGAAACCCACCCAAAAGAAACCGAAAGTTTGCTTGAGTGCTGCGGCGACGTTCGCCATGTTAGCGATTAGGTCGGTCTCGTTACCTACCAATGAGGCGATTTGCGGGAGCAACGTCTCATACATTTCCTGTTTATCACCATTTTTAATCCGTAGTTCCTCTGCCATATTTAAACTATTATAAGGTCGCGAATATAAAGAATAAATCGAAATATCCGTATCTTCGCGGCATGACAAAACAAAATTCTCCATTGGTATTAGGGACCGAGCCTATCGGTAAATTACTTACGCAATATGCGATTCCTGCGATTATCGCAATGACAGCTTCTTCTTTATATAATATGGCCGATAGCATTTTTATTGGCCATGGAGTGGGGGCGTTAGCGATTTCCGGCCTAGCCTTGACCTTTCCGTTGATGAACTTGGCGGCCGCCTTCGGTTCGTTGGTGGGAGTCGGTGCCTCTACGTTGGTTGCCGTGAAGCTGGGGCAGAAAGATTATGAGGGGGCGAATAAGGTATTGGGGAATGTGTTGATCTTGAATGTGGTTCTGGGCGTCGCTTTCACGATCGCTTTCTTGTTCTTGCTTGATCCCGTGCTGTACTTTTTCGGTGCTAGTGAGAACACGATCTCATATGCCCGTGATTATATGCGGATTATTCTGTATGGCAATGTGGTTACGCATATGTATCTGGGATTAAACGCGGTCTTGCGCTCCTCGGGGTTCCCGAAGATGGCGATGTATGCTACGTTAGCGTCGGTCGTTATCAATTGCGCCTTGAATCCGTTGTTTATCTTTGGGTTTGGATGGGGTATCAAAGGGTCGGCTTGGGCGACGGTGATCTCGCAGGTGATCTCGCTTACCGGACAGTTGATCCATTTCTCGAGACCGAAACAACTCCTTCATTTCAAGAAAGGTATTTATAGGCTGCGCTCGGAGATCGTGAAAGGCATCTTGTCGATCGGTTTATCTCCGTTCTTGATGAACCTTTGTTCCTGCTTGATCGTGATCCTTATCAACCGGGGATTGAAAGAGCATGGGGGAGATATGGCGATTGGCGCTTATGGTATCGTGAACCGTATCGCTTTTCTTTTCGTGATGATTATCATGGGATTTAATCAGGGTATGCAACCGATAGCCGGTTATAATTATGGTGCCCGACTCTATTCCCGGGTGACGGACGTGACCCGGCTGACGATGCGCTGGGCGGTAGGAGTGGCTACGCTGGGGTTCTTGCTTTGCCAGTTGGTGCCGTCGTGGATCGTCCGTATGTTTACGAGTGACGGGGAGTTGATCAGTGCCGCCTCTTATGGCCTGCACATCGTCTTCGCCGTATTCCCGATCGTGGGCTTCCAGATGGTGGCGACTAACTTCTTCCTTTCCATCGGCATGTCTAAGAAAGCGATCTTTCTCTCCTTGACCCGGCAGATGCTTTTCTTGATACCCTGTTTAATCCTCCTCCCCCCGTTATTCGGAACTCTCGGTGTCTGGATCAGTATGCCTATCGCCGATACGGTGGCGGCGATCGTGACGGCGATCGTGCTTGTGAAACAATTTAAACAATTCAAATATGGAACATAACGTGATATTACCTGCGGAATGGTATCCGCAAAGTGCCGTGCAGCTTACGTGGCCGCATGAGAATACGGATTGGGCCCCGATATTGGACGAGGTGATTCCTTGCTTCGTGGCTATCGCCAAGGAAGTGATCAAGCGAGAGAAGTTATTGATTGTCTGTCCGGACGAGACCGCCGTACGTGAACAATTGGGTGAGGTTGATTACGACCGTGTCATTTTCCGTGAGATGGATACGAACGATACGTGGGCACGGGATCACGGGGGAATTTCCGTCTTCGATGAGGGAACGCCCATGCTTTATGATTTCGTGTTCAATGGCTGGGGAATGAAGTTCGCCGCCAATCATGATAATCTGATTACCCGTAACCTTTGTCATATGAAGACCTTCTCCGGTGAGGTGGTGCCCGCTAATATGCAACCTTTCGTGCTGGAAGGCGGTAGTATCGAATCGGATGGGAAAGGTACGTTGATGACTACCGTTGAGTGTCTGGCATCCGTAAACCGTAATGAGTATTTGCAACAGGAGGAATTGGAACGTTATTTGAAAGACGTATTTGGCTTGGATCGTATCCTTTGGATTACCAGCGGTTATTTAGCCGGAGACGATACGGATAGCCACGTGGATACGCTCGCCCGTTTCTGTAGCGAGGATACGATCGCTTATGTCCGTTGCGAGGATGAGGAAGACGAGCATTATGAGGAATTGAAGGCGATGGAGGAGGAGATCAAGGAGTTTACTAGGGCGAATGGGGAGCCTTATCGTCTGATTCCACTTCCGATGGCCGATAAGGTGGAATGGGAAGGGGAGCGCTTGCCCGCTACCTACGCTAATTTCCTGATCATGAATGGGGCCGTATTGGTTCCGTTCTATGACTCACCGAAAGATGAGATCGCTAAAGCGGCTTTGCGGGAAGCGTTCCCGGACCGTGAGATCGTGGGTATCAATTGCCTTCCGCTTATCAAGCAACACGGTTCCCTGCATTGCGTGACGATGCAATATCCGGAAAGCTTTATCGAATAATAACTACAACCAATTAAATATGAAAGTAGGATTAATACAACAAAAGAATACCGCTGACAGAGCGGCGAATATAGAGAAGCTAAAGGTAAATATCCGTAAGGCTGCCCGGGAGGGAGCGGAATTGGTCGTCTTGCAAGAACTGCATAACGGCCTGTATTTCTGCCAGACGGAAGATACGAGCATGTTTGACTTGGCAGAGACGATCCCCGGCCCATCGACGGAAACCTTCGGTGCCTTGGCGAAAGAATTGGGTATCGTCTTGGTGCTTTCCCTTTTCGAGAAGCGTGCCCCGGGCCTGTACCATAACACGGCCGTCGTCTTGGACCGGGATGGAAGTATTGCCGGAAAATATCGTAAGATGCATATTCCTGATGATCCGGCTTATTACGAGAAATTCTATTTTACTCCGGGAGATATTGGCTTTGAACCGATTCAGACCTCTTTAGGCAAGTTGGGTGTGTTGGTTTGCTGGGATCAATGGTATCCGGAAGCAGCCCGTTTGATGGCTATGCGTGGCGCCGAGATGTTGATCTATCCGACCGCTATCGGCTGGGAAAGTAGCGATACGCAGGAAGAGAAGGACCGTCAGCTGGGTGCGTGGGTGACCATACAGCGGGGACATGCCGTGGCGAACGGACTCCCGGTCATTTCCGTAAATCGTACCGGGCATGAGCCGGACCCTTCGGGGCAAACGGGCGGTATCCGGTTTTGGGGAAACAGTTTTGCGGCCGGTCCCCAAGGTGAGCTATTAACCGTATTCCCGAATGACGAAGAGGAGGTACGTGTGATAGAGATCGACAAGACCCGTAGTGAGAACGTGCGTCGTTGGTGGCCTTTCTTCCGGGATCGCCGTATCGATGCGTTTGGTGGTTTGACAGAACGATTTTTAGTATAATGACCGAATACACGCAAGAAGAGGCCGTCTTCCGCATGAACGAAATGGGGAAAGCGGGACGGCCTTTTCTTTTTATCATTGATTATAAACGAGAGCGGATCTATGTGGAGAGTCCGGAAGAGATCGCTCCCTCCGAGTTATTGTACGATTTGAACGGCTTTACGAATACAAATCACGAATGTAACTTGCGGGATTCCTCTCATCTTATATCCGGAGAACCTGTTGAATGGCAGCCCTCGTATGTTTCTTTCGAGGAGTATGTCCATTCATTCGAGACCGTTTCCCGGCATATCCATGCGGGTAATTCTTATTTGGTAAACTTGACATGCGCTACTCCGGTATATACGAACCTCTCCTTGAAAGATATCTTTTACCATTCCAAGGCGATGTATAAGCTTTGGATGCGGGATCGTTTCGTGGTATTCTCGCCCGAGATATTCGTGCGGACGCGGGATGGTCTCATCTATTCGTATCCCATGAAAGGTACGATTGACGCTACGCTGCCCGATGCCCGGAGACGTATCCTCGATGATCCCAAGGAAGCAGCGGAGCATGCCACGATCGTGGACTTGATCCGGAATGACTTGAGTATCGTAGCCTCCGAGGTTTGTGTTCCCCGGTATCGTTATATCGATGAACTGCGTACGCATAACGGAAGTTTGTTGCAGGTCAGCTCTGAGATAAGAGGCCGGTTGCCGGAAGGATGGAACGGCCATGTCGGGGAGATTTTGTTCAGCCTCTTGCCTGCCGGCTCCATCACGGGCGCTCCCAAGAAAAAGACCTTGGAGATCATCGCCGAGGCGGAAACCTATGAGCGGGGCTTCTATACGGGGGTGATGGGGTATTTTGACGGCCAAGATTTAGACAGCGCCGTGATGATCCGTTTTATGGAACAAGTCTCTCCCCATTCGTTTGTTTTCAAGAGCGGTGGGGGAATCACCTCTAAAAGTGATGTGAGATCGGAGTATAACGAAATGAAACAAAAAGTATATGTGCCCATCTATTGAGACCTTATCAGGGAGTCCGTTTGTGGAGACGATCCGTATCGAGAAGGGACGGATACATAACCTTCCGTACCATAATGCCCGGATGAACCGTACCCGCAGGGAGCTATTCGGAGCGAGAGAAGAAATTGATCTCGCAGGTTATATTCATCCGGGGCCTCATCAAGAACGTACCAAATGCCGGGTGGAATATACCCGCGAGGTCTTACAGGTAGAATACGTTCCTTACCGTATGCGTCCGGTTCATTCCTTGCGATTGGTTACATGCGATGAGATCGATTATTCCTATAAGAGTACGGATCGCCAATGCTTAAATGATTTATTCGCCCAACGAGGGGGACATGACGATATCCTGATCATCCGTGACGGTTTGCTGACCGATACTTCCATTTGCAATGTCGCCCTTTGGAATGGCACCTCTTGGATCACTCCCGCACGCCCTTTGTTATGTGGTACGATGCGTGCTTACTTATTGGATAAAGGCTTGGTACAGGCCGGGGATATCCCGGTAGAGGATCTGCCTAAGTATACCCGGATCCGTCTGTTTAACGCCTTGATCGGGTTCGGCGAAATCGATGAGATCACACGTATATACGTATGACACTACGCGAGTATCGGCGTGGCCCAGTGCCTATACAGGTAAGGGGTTACGCCGATATCTGTGTGGTCTCTTACCTGTATAGGCATGAATCAAGGTGTTTCCTAGAACAATATATCCACCTCCATATTGCTGATCCATTCTACGGGACGGCCGGCCACCTTATTGCAAGTGACGGCGAATTTCAAGGGGAGGATAATTCCCAACGGGATGCGTAACCATCCCGGCATATTGAAATTATGGACACCGATCAGGGAACCTAGCTGGATACCGACCGAGGGAGCTACCAAGAAACGGGTCTCGTCATTACGGCGGTCTATACCCATCTCGAAATAACTATACAGGCCGAGGAAACGTTTCGGGGAAACGAATATATCCATGTTATAATTGGCGCCCGCCTTCACGTTCCAGTTCTTGATCGTGTAGGAGGAGGAAGGGGCGTGCATATAATAACCGGAGATCGTAGGGGATACCCAATGAGCGATGTCGCCCAGCTCCATGATCATGCCTTTCCCTTTCCCGAACTTATGCCAATTGATCATGCTGACGTTCAAGCGACCGCCATACGTCATGACACCATCCCGGTTGCTATGGATCGGCGTGCCGATCAGGAACATGAAGGAGTTGGCTACCCTCGACCGGATAAAGTTGCGGGTAAAAGGCTCTTGTACGATCAGCTGTAGCTCATCCTTGCGGTCGGCGACGGAAGCTTCCAAGGGGACGTCATCCAAATTCGTCCCGAAGGGGATCGGGAAATCCTTGATTACCGGGAAACGATCGTAGACGAACTGAGGTAGGTCGTCTCGTTCGGAAGGGATCTCGTTCAAGATATTCTCGTCTGATCCTTCCAAGGCATTCTGGTAGGCTTTCCAGACTTCTACGATAGACTCGCAGGTGGCGGTCACGACTTGGTAGAATACCTTCGTCTCCCGCTCGTAGCTATCGCCTTTCTCCAAGGAATAAGGATGTTTCTCCGTTACCCGGATATGCCGGTAATCATCGGCCTCGTTGTACTCCATCATGTTTTGGTTCAGACGTTTATCGCCGTAAGCACTCCATGTCTCGCCTTTTAGGTTAGCGGTCTGTACGGGGATGGTATTGTAGAAATCGTGCAGGCTCTTATTGTTGGATACGGCGGAGGCGGAGAAGCCCCTACGTACCATTTGGTGTCCGGAGGCGAAGGAGTCTTGTAGGAAATGCTCGGCGAAAGCCTCGTACATCGTGGCGTAGAACATAAGGTTGCTCGCCATTCGCGTATCTCCTTTACACATCTCTTTGCCTGCCTCTTGTGCTAGATAGATGGCGAAGATGTGGATGCAGAAATACTTGCTCATGGAGGGCAACTGATTTAATTTATCGAAGACCTTGTTTACTTCCGAGGGGCGTTGAAGGCGGCGGATCAGCTCGGGGTCGATCATCTTCAGATGCTCGTTCAATCCCTTGCCATAGGCGTAGAAGTGGGAGAGGTCCTTGATTGCTAGGATACCGTAAGCCAGATTGATGTCGAGCAACTCCTTGCTGTTGGCTCCGGTGAGGAACTCGTTCATGGCTTGTGTCTCCAAAGCCAGCGTACGGTTCGTCTTGGAGAAATGGGTCTGCAGGCCTGTCTCCAAGAGCATGGGATTTTCCACATGGTCGCCGGCCAATCCGCAAAGCGTACCGTAGGTCACGATATTCGGCAACTGCGTCAGCTCATTCATGGCGTAGGCGTTCGAGCCGGGCATATGCGACATGTTGAGGATCTGCAGCAAGGCGCTATCAGCGACGGCCTCGTTGGGGAAGATCCCATTTTCCACCAGATAACGTGGGAGAAGGCTCATGGCACGGTCGCCGATCTTACGATGCTCGGCGAAATCCCATGCGAAGGCCGAACTTGTTATTGCGCTGATACCCATAAGTAGGCATCCGCGGTGAAGAAGTTGTTTAATAGTGTTTCTCTTGTTCATATCTATACTTGTTTATAATTATCTGAATAACTCAAGCGCGAACTTCAATCCGACGCTTTGATACTTGAACTTCTCGAAGCCTAGGAAAAGCGCTATATGAAAAAGGTCGCTACCGATACCATACCCGAGCTCGCTGTAATTCGGCAATACGGGAGTCCATAGCTGGCTGAGGTAGAAACGTTCGGACACGAGGTATTTATGCGCCTTGGGATTGGGCTTGAGGAATCGCAATAGAATGAATGGGCTCTCGTACATGAGGTGCCCTTGAATATATTTGTCGGAGGCATTGCACCAATCCCCACCTAGATTATGAAAGATCCCGCCAAACCGGTCGCCCCAAGGCTCGGGGAAATAACGTTTGGCGAAATAGCTGAAATCGGCGAAGTACATGTTATGCTGGTTAAAAAAGAGTCCACCGCTTAGATTGTAACTCAGTCGTTCGGATAAGCCCAGCCGTACGGTCTGGTTCATGCCGGCCTCCATCCGCCAATAATTTCCCGTACAGCCGAGCAGGTCCGGTATGCTTCGTGCCAGCTCGATCCGGAAGGTCGGGTAATGGGAATGCAGGTACTCTTTCCGGTAGCCGTCCATCCAGTAATATTGCCGGGGCGTGTAGGTAAGGCCGATAACCGGGGTGAACTCATTATGATCCTTAATATCCAATCCGGTATCCTTGCTCTTTTTCACGGGCGTACGATGGTGGTATGCGAGTCCGGCCGAGAGCCGGAAGCCGTTCATCAGTTCTATCTGGTTCATCAGCTTGGCATAGTAGTGCTGGAAATACTTCAAGTTGAGATCGTCGAAACGGATTGGGGTATCTTTTAGGATCTCGTTGATCTGGTGGATCACTTCGGAGGAATAGCTTTGGTTGTCATTGGCTATCGTGAGGTTGAGGATGCCTTGACGCTCGGGGTGATACTCCCAGTCGGTTGTTAGCCGTAGGCGTAGCTCTTTCTCCTTGAATAGGAAACCGATCTCGGGGTGGAAGCGTAGCTGACGGTCATGCTCGAATGTCTTACTGATACGTGCTTCTTGCTTATAGGTGATCCCGTTGCTTCCGAAAGATAGCTGGAACGGGTTGAGAAGGCCGGAATACTTCACACGAGTACTCTTGTAATCCCTGTTGACCGTGCTGGTGAGCCGCTCGCCGAGTTGGAGGTAGCGAGTGAGAGCGCTGCTGTCCGCTTCCGTCCTCACCACGTTCGTTCCGGTGGTGTACAAGGCTTTCTCGTCGGTAGTGAGCGGCTTGTCCCTCCGGCTGTTCCAATAAGTGCTGTCTTGGGTAAAGGAGAGTGTGTCGGAGGTGATCGTATAGTATTGGGTTTGATCGAGCGAGTATAATTTCCTGCTCTCATGGTCTTCCTCTACCCAAGAGATCGATTTATAGCGGAAAGCGGCGTGGATGTCGCTCTCTATCCGGTTGCCTAGGGCATGGTAGCAGACTTGCAGGTCAGCCTCTTCCGGGAGGATGAAATGCTTCTCGTCACGGTTGAAACGTATGCTTAGGTTGAACTCGGAGAAAGAGGAGTGCCCTTGTATCTCGATACGGTCGATGGTCCAGAGTTCGTCGGTTACGTACAGGTTTCCGGATAGTAGTTTCTGGCTCCATTGGCGAGGGGTGAAACGGATGTTATACACAGGGATGCCGGAGATCGTGTCCGCGCCTTCCTGCCGAAACGTGTAATATTTGAAAGCATCGGGCGAGAGTGGCATGATCATTCCCTTATTGTAGATCGTGGGGGAGTAGACGTTCAAGTTGACGAACGAGGCTATCTCCTTGTAATGCCTTCCGGCGGCGAGATGGCTGCTGTTGATGGCTACAATCTCGTTGCGATAATGGTTGGGAGCGTCGTAGCGGGTGAGGCCACTCATCTCGAAGAAGGCATCGCGGGGATGACGCTCTATCGGGAAGACCAGATAGGCGTATCGTAGCAGCTTGTTCTTCCGGGGAACGTGCGTACGGCCTTTCACGTAGGTCTCCGCTTCATAGCTCTCGAGGACGTGCTCGTAGATGGGGGCTTGATGGATTACCTGCCGCATGATGGAGTCGGCTCGTGTGACGGGTGTCTTCTTTTGTGCCCGCAGGTCTGAATGGACTAGCGGGCACAGAAGAAGTATGGATAGTAGAATAAGGTGTCCCGTCTCGATCCTCATCCTGTCAATGTATGGCGAAGGTTGGGCATACTAATGCGCAAAGATGGCAGCCGACACATTTTTGCTCGTCTATCACCGGTTTGCGCATAGAGGTGAAACGGATAGCTTGATGTCCACCGTCGTTACAGGAAACGAAACAGCGTCCGCAGCCGAGGCATAGGCTGTTATCTACTGTCGGGCGGTGTATCTGCGTACGTTCCAGTTTCTCGGGGGGTACGATGTTCGGTAAAGCGATACCTATGAGGTCGGATAGGGTTTTATATCCGTTCTCTTGCATGAACAGTCGTAACCCTTCGCATAGATCGTCGATGATCCGGAAGCCGTATTGCATCACGGCGGTACATATCTGTAGGTTCGTGCAGCCTAGTAGCAGGAAATCGAGGGCATCCCGCCAAGTCTCTATACCGCCTATCCCGCTGATAGGCATCTTGCCGGCAGAAGGATCGCTCGCCAGCTCATGTATGAACCGGAGAGCGATAGGGCGCACGGCTTTCCCCGAATAGCCGGACACGCTGCTCAGTCCGCAGACAACGGGCCGGGCCGTAAGTGCTTTCTCATCGATACGGGTGATACATTTGATGGTGTTGATGGCGGCTATCCCGGTGGCTCCTCCTTCGTGGGCGGCGAGCGCCACGGGTGTCATCTGCCCGATATTCGGTGTCATCTTCGCTAGTATCGGCAGATGGGTACCCCGGCGTGTGGCGGCGGTGAACCGGCGTACCAGTTCCGGGCTTTGTCCTACGTCGCTGCCCATCCCTTCTTGCGTCATTTGTGGACAAGAGAAGTTACACTCAATGATATCGGCCCCAGCCTGCGTGGAATATTGGGCAAGCCGTGTCCACTCATCGTCTGTCCGTCCCATAATGGAGGAGATGATTAATTTGTCAGGATAGCGTTGCTTGAGGCGATAGAGAGTATCGAAATTCTCTTCGACAGAGGCTTCCGACAATTGTTCCATGTTCTTGAATCCGATGAAAGGCACGCCATCCACCTCCATTTGGTCGAAGCGGGGGGATACCTCATGGCTCGGATAGAATGATATTGTCTTGAAGCAGATACCGGCCCAACCGGCTTCGAGGGCCCGGACGCATATCTCGTAATTATGGGCTACGGGTGAGGAGGCCAGTATAAAGGGATTGGCGCAGCGGATGCCGCAAAAGTCGATCGCCAAGTCCGGAGACGAAGTGAGGGGAGAACTATCCGTCGGGTTTGGCATATCTTGCAATTGCCGTACGATTTGAGTGATGGATATCGCCCGGTCGGTTCGTCCGCGGAGGCAGGCCTTCTCGCAAGGATGCCCGTCGCAATCCCTGCAGGCTTCCATCTGGTAGGCCCGGAGGATAGCTCCCGCTAGGTTGTCCATTTTACAGGCCCGCAGCAAGCGGCCCGGATCTAGTCCGGGCTTGCATGCCTTTGTGCAGACAGGGGCATCGCATAGATAACAGCGATTCGATTCTTCCGTTAGGAGGCGTTTTCTCTGGAGGAGGTTTGTCTTCATGGCTTCTAACTGTATTATCTCACTACTTTCTGTACTTTCCGGTAACGTTCGGTCACGACCTCCACGGTGTACAGGTGTCCGGGCAGGCTGAAGATTGCTTTTCCGGATACCGCTTGCTGGTGACCAGCCAACGTGCCGTTCATGCTGTAGACGTTGACGGTGGCTCCCGGCAGGCAGTCTACCGTAAGCATGCCGTTGAGAAAGCGGATAGATAGGGGCTCGTCGGCCGTTACCACCTCATTTCCGGTGATGCTCACGTCACCTCGTACATAGGTGATGTTGTTGATGTCCCACGCCAATACGAAGGGTTTGTCGCTGTTTACCATGAAGGGAAAGGTGTCGGTGCCGAAGCTAATCTTCCGTTCGAGTAGCTTGGGGTAGTACTGGTCACGGAGCGTGTTCGACTTCTCGGCAGTGAGCAGATAGAGGGTGGATGAGAAGGACTCGGCTGTCTCTTCCGGCCTGACGTGCTTGTCCGTGCGTCGTATCTTCGAATAGGATGCGCTGATACCCTGCGAGGTTGTCGCCGTGGTCTGGTCTGTCCATTCCCAAGAACTTTGGTTCTCCAGTTGAAAGAAGGGGAATTTCAAATCCATAAGGCTGATGGCACCTTTGGTCTGACTGTCGGAGATTGTGCCGCTGGTTTCCAGCGTCATGTCGATCCGTTCGGAGTTGAGGCTGAAGTTGACGGACTTGCTGACATTTGGCTCGCTGGCGGTCATGGTGAGGATCTCACGGGCCTCCCAGTCTCCAAGTTTGCTTGGATTGTCTATGCGGAAAGGCTCTAGGTCGAGAGGCACTTCTACTTGTTTGATACTCTGTCGTGTCATGTAAGTATAGCTGAATATGGGCATTCGTACACTCTGTCTCCGGGTGGGGGAGAGGTATTCTAGGTCGCAACGGGTCAGAATGGGTACAGAGTAGAGGGCGATGGCCCGGTAGTCTGCTGTGTCGTTTGCTTCGAAGGTAACGGTGATGGACTCGGACTGGCTTGTTACTTCCTCGTGTTGTTTCTGGAAGGAGTATCCGCCGCCGAATGCTGCCGTGAGTTTATCCGTATGCGGTCCGAAGGAGCATTTTAGATCACTTTTATAGAGTCGGCTCACGGAGTTGCTGGTGCCCGATCCCATGGTGAAGGCAAGGCTTGAGGCTACGCCGAGGTCGCCGAACCACTCGTTATTATCCACTACCGTTGGAGGTGGTCCTTCGATGATGCCGACGAGGCGCACGAGATTGCGTAACTCGCTGTTGCCGAATAAGGCCTTCTCGTCGTTGAAAGAACTACGTCTCTCCACGATCTCGTTAGATCGGATGGAGGCGACGTAGGAGTGCTTGAACCAGTGGTATGGTTGCTGGTTACCCCGCAGTAGATAGATATATTGCTTGTAGTAGAGTCCTCCGCCGGGAGCTGTCTCAGTGGTAGGATCTGCTGCGGTGGCTACGGCCGTGTAGCCGTAGGGCAGGTCAGTGTAGATGGGTGCGTCGGCGGCGAAGCTGTTGCTGCCGGGGTAGAATTTCTTTAGGAAGTGTTCACCCGTCCCTTTGCCATCATAGGAACAGTAGCTGAAGATTAGGGGATTTGAGGACGCTTTGTAGCCATTGGTATTGTCGGCCGCATAGCCTTCGATGTCAGCTTGGATGAGCTTGAGTGAGAAGGTCTTCGAGCGGCCTATGTCGTGGTGTGCGTATTCTTCCCACTTGGAGGGCCATGTGTTATCCTTGCCATATTCGCCGCTGTAGCTGAATGCCTCGAATGCACCGCTCTTGAGTCGGCCTACGATGAGTTTTTCCACGTTCTTTTTCTCGGTGTCGTCGTAGCCGTACCACGAGGTGGCGTCCCAGTGGTCGTCGGGATCGTATTCCATTGATATGCCTGTTGAGCCTTTTAGCTCGATATTATCGTGTCCGGCGTTGCGCACGGTGCCGCACCAGTCCCAGCCGCTGTTCAGCTCGGGGTCGCCGTATTGGTAGACTTGCAGTTTCTTGTTGGTGCGGCGGTGTAGGATGACGCAGATCTTGTCACGGTAGATGGTGGCGGCGAAGTTGGCGTAAGTTTTCCCGTCATCAAGCATACGGGTTTTCTTGTATTCTCCCTTTTTCATATCCACCTCGCCGATCCATATCTGGCCATTGGTATTATTCTTCCAGAGCACATAGAAGCGATTACGGTATACGATGATCTCGGCATCTTGGTATACGCCGAACTCATTGAGACGGATCTCTTTTTTATTGGTTTCACCAATGGTAGATTGCTTCATTGTCTGGGTCTCGCCGTTCACCTCGAAAGCCGTGAGGCATACGGCTGAAGGTCCGTTATTATTTATGTAGACCCCGTAGAGCTTCCCTTGGTAGTATTGTGCGTCGGTGAAGCAGTAATAGGCACCTCCGTCTGATTCGTAATTGTGGAATTCTTTCACCTTATACAGTTCGGGATGTTGGCTGATCTGTGCCTTGACGGTGGTGGTAGAGGCGGTGATAAGCAAAAATACGGCGATCAGCCGTATCGCTTGTGCTTTGAGTGTCGTTCTCATGTATATATCTGTTTAAGAGGTTTAGAAACTGATATTGAATTGTAACTGTACGGACTGCCTCTTGCCGAAGCTCCCGTTTACTCCGAGCGAGATGTTGTCAGCGAGGAAATAGTTCACCCCGGCCAAAGCGTACAGCTTGTGACGGGCGTGGAAAGTCTCGTCGATACGAACGGTATAGTCCTTGCCGGCATATGTCTTGGTGAACTCGTACCGGTCTTTCATCGTGTAGTCCTTGTAGAGGATGCCGGCATAGGGCACGAAATTCCCCAGTGCGTATCCGGCCACCACGGGCACGGTCCACTCTAGGTAACGGCGGTTGAGGCTGAGGTCTCGCAAGGGGATGGTCTTGCCTTGGTAATACACCTCGGTGGTCATGTTATCGCTGTTGGCATAGCGCACGCCGGGTTGGGTAGACATGAAAAAGCGGTCGGTGAAGGCATGGCCGTAACCTAGCCCTCCGCTGTAGATGGGTACCATGTTCTTGCTGAAGATGGTACTGCTTAGGTCGTCATCATCTCGGAAAGTCTCCTCGTGGGTGAAGTTGGTGGTACCGATGCCTGCCCACAGGCTGAGATTGTCCCATACACGATAGGAGAGGCGCAGGGAAATACTGTTCATGATGAGTCGGTGACTTACCGAGTGATTGTCCTCGTCGATTTGTTCGGATGTCCAATTCTCCGGGTTTCCCATCTGCCCATCTTCATCCACGCCAAATGACGTGGTGGAGAGCCAAGGGGTACTGGTATCGTGACTTCCGTTGATCTGTAAGTTGAAACGTTTTTCCCCCGTAGGATATTTGTCTAAGGGGATCAATATATCCGCCTTGGCTTGATAGACAGTAAAAACGGATAAGAGTAGGAGTGTAAAATGTCTCATATCGCTATTTATTTAGTTGAATCATTTACGTTGTTATAATATAGGTTGGCGAAGTACTCGATGGGAGTGTTGCCCGTCACCTCCTTGAATTGGCGGTAGAAAGAGGTACGGGAGGTAAACCCAGCCGTCTTGTATAACTCCTGCGGCTCTTGTGTGAGGCACTTGGAAAATTCCCGTATGAGGTACTCTACCCGATAGATAGCCAGCCAGCGACTGAAGTTCATACCCGTCTGATTGTTCAAGGTAGAGGATAGCCGGGTACGGTTCGTGCAAGCGAGGTTGGCCAACTGGCACAAATTGAACTGTGGATCGAGATAAGGCTTCTTATCCTCCATGATTTGTAAGATGCGGGCATATAGCCTGCGTTCGATTAGGGATGGCTTTTGCTTTTCTTCCATATTGGTACTGTCTTAAGTAACCCGCATAAGAGGGACTTGCGAGGTCAAATATAGACAGTCCCATTTGGTAAATCAAGGGATGAGAAAAGATGCGAACGTATTGAAACTTGATCCGAACGATCTGGTACACCAAAGGCCGTAAAGCCCCTGCATCAAAGGCTAGACACGTACTTTAACAGATTATTTGCCGGTCTCTTTTCGTACGTTTCTGTATTGGTTGGGCGTAAGTCCGGTGACTTGCCGGAACTGCCGGAAGAAGGAGGTTCGGGAGGTGAAGCCTGATTCGGAGGCTAGTGCGGTGATGTCGCTGTCGGGACGTAGGGCGACGAGCGAAAGGAGGTGGTGTACCCTGTATTCAGCCAGCCAACGACTGAAGTTCATTCCCGTCTGCCTATTGAGGGTGGTGGATAGTTGTGTTCGGTTAGTACCCACTAGACGGGAGAGGGTCACAAGGTCGAGATTAGGATTTAAGAAAGGCTTTTGCTCTTTCATAACTGATAGGATTCGTTGATATAGGAGATTATCAGCTTTTGTTGTGACCTCGGTGTTTGCCTCTGAATGATCTGGTAACTTTATTTGTGGCCGGGAGATTAGCGGAAGTGGATCGTGTATTAGCAACCAAGCTGCATGATGGCTTATCAATAAATCGAATAACTGGCGTAGGCGATGGCGATGATTTCTCCACCAAAGATATCCTCCGGTTAGGATAGCCATGAGTAAAATAATGATTCCGGTTAGGATATACTGGATGAGCCGTGCCTGTTCCGCCTCCATCTTCTGACTTTTTAAGCGGGTGGATAATAGTTCGTTTTGTAGGCTTTCGCTGATCATCTTTCTGCGTATGTTCATTTGCTCTTGGGCATAATGGGATTGTAGGGAGTCAGCCCGGTTTGCCTGTTGGATGGCTTCCGATTGATTTCCGGTCGTATAATAGCATTCGGACAACATACGTGCCACACGCACCTTATATTCCTCGATATTGTCTTTGTTCCTCAAGAGAGGCGTGGCGACATTATTGAATGAGACTCTGTCTAATTCCTCCAATACGGATAGTGCCTCTTTGTTTTTTCCATGTTTCCGGAGAGAGACGGCGTATTCCATGAAGAGTTGATATTGCAGATAGCTGATCGTGTGTATTTGGTGTTTCGCCTGAAAGTGGCGGATATCGGTAATGCATCGTTTGGTCCATTCCTCCGCTTCGGCGGTCTTTCCCGTACGGCTTAATGCTATAGCTTTTACTAAGTGAGGAGAGCTTATCACTTTATATTTCAAGTTCACCAATGCTGAATCCGCATAGATGAGTGCTTGGGGATATAATCCACATTCAAGACAAGCGTTAGCCGCCGTGATATACCAGTTTTGAGGATTTATATATGCATATTTTCGTGCCTCGTTTATCCATCGCTCGCATTCTGCGGGTTGGCGTGTCTGTGCGTGAAGAAATGCCATACGCAGGTGATTCATGAGAAGGTGCTTGTCTTTTATGCGGATGGCATAAGGTTTCATGCGGTCGAGTAGCATTCTCGCATGAGCCGTGTCCTGTAATCTGCAATAGCGAGTGTATATGATTTGGCGGGTTGCCAGCAAAAGCGAGTCATTCCCTATTTCTTGGGCATGGGTTTCTATCTCTTCGCATAGCTGGTCGTTCAAGCGACCGCTCAACAAAGAATAATCATTCAGTTGCGCTATTTGCTGATCCAATTGCTGCTTGGGTGGAAGAAGAGAGTGGGAGTCGCAGGCGTAAAGGACTGACAGTAGGAATATGTAAAGTATGCTTGTTTTCATGATGTCATAGTTTTATTTGTAATTCCAGACCGAAAAAAGGCTGGGTATTTTGTTGAAGGTAAGATCTCGTGCTGGCTGAATAGCGAGTGGGGCGTAAATCGGCGAGGTTGTTGGCAAAGAATGCCAGCGTGATGTGCTCTCCGAAAGCTTTGTTTACCCGAATATTCAGCATACCATATGGTTTATAAGAGTTTGGTAGGAATCGTTCCGGTGCGGTGGTGGAGAGTAAAGGCGCAAAGGCTGGATCCTCTTTCTGTGCCTCGGTGAACGGATGTATGATTCCGTCTGTTCCACACCAATATAGGGGCCATACATTCTCGCCAGTGCTACCGTTGTAGAGCGTACGATATTTATAGAGCCATATCATTTGCCACGTAAGGGTAGTGACCAGTCCGATTCTGGGGATGCGGGTGATGAAACGGAAGTTCGTGGAGATGATCTCCGAACGACTTTCATTTCCCGGTCCGCCTTGCCTGTCGTAAAAACCTACGTAGGGGTATTCTGTTTTATCTGTGTACTGGATCGGCCAGATCCCGTTAAGGGCCGTATTCTTTTCTCGTACATATAACCAAATCCCGTCTACGATTAGGGAGGTACGCAAGGGTGAGAAAGTCCCGAGGTCCGCTACCATCTCAATCCCATGTTTCTTCCTATGGAGTGTATTGACTGGTACAGATACCGGCGTGTAACTATATTTCTCTTGATAAGGGACAGCCTTACCGTTCACCCATACCTGTCCATCTTTGTATTCAGGACGAAGTTGGGCGGTTGATAGATAATCATATTCCCGATAGCTGAACGGAATATATTGCGCCGAGGAGGAAAAGCCATCCGTTTGTTTCTCGAAAAAAACGGTCATGTCTAGTCGGATGGCCGGAGTCTTCCCTATAAGGCCAACCTCTATCTTTCGATTTACGGTAGGTTTTAATTTCATATTTCGTTCCATTCCGGGGGCATGTGTCGTGAGAATACCAAGGGTGTTTCCACTTTCATTGCTATCATTATAATAGAAAGAGACCTTATCATTATAAATAGCTTCCGGGTAGAGTTTTTCCAATGTCGGCATGAAACTGATCCATCCGACCCCGGCTTTTAAACTCAATGTATAGCCGGAGGGAGAGGAGCAGAGAGACCATAAGAGATTCAGGCGAGGTTCTGTCTGATAGATTAAGGCATAATCCCGGCTTTTCAATCCTTGATTTCTTAATCCGGCTTCTACATGGAGGTTGGGAGTCCGGTATGTGGCCTCAATGAAGCCACCGAACGTATGCAAGGATGGGATTTCCCGGAATGAGCGGGGACGGATAGATGTAGAAGGAGGCCTTTGCCGATCGAAATCCCTGCCTCGCCCTTCGTTGCCCTCACCACGCCATGAGAATCCGGCGGCTAAGCTGATTTCACGTCTCTGCCGTAGCGGAAATGAGGTAGACGCCAGCATCTCGGTTTCTACATAAAAAGGTCGGCTTTCATTGACTAATGTGTACATGTAGTTTGAGGATAAAACATGGGCTTCCCATTCGCCGCTCTCTTTCTGGTCTGTATAAAGCTGGCTAGAGGCATTGTTGACCTGACTCTTTGTTTGTTTGCTTTTTTGAAGGGAACCGTCTATTCTCAGAGACAGCTTCTTGAGCCAACGTCGGTCGGGTTGCCATTCCCCTTGTATGGAAAATCGCTGATCCAATCGTTGTCTTTGTGTATGATTCTGCTCGTTGACGAATTGCTTTTCCTTTCCTATGCGAGAGGTGTAAGTAAGGCTTAATTCTAGTTTTTTCCCTGTGGGCAACCAATGGCAAAGGTTTGCCAAGCGTATGCCGCCGGTATGGAAATCGCCTTGGCTGGTATAGTCCGCTAACAGGTTGAGCGTATGGCCTTGTGGGGAGATACAGAAGCCTTTTCCAAGCATATATTGTTTCAGTTTCGGATTGTAACGTATGCTGGTGGAGAGAGGCATTCTACCTTGATGAGTCTTGAGTAATAATACGCTATTTGTTAAGTTTCCGTACCGGGCAGAAGGTATTCCCCGGATGATTTCCGCCTCTTTCACTTGGTTGAGAGATAGAAAACGGGCATCATATCCTTCGTAAGGCTCGTTGATGCCGGTGTTGAAATGAAGAGGAGAGCCGTCTACCCATATTTGGGCACCCATAGCTGCGTTCTTATGAAATTGGTTTACCCCGTTCTTTAAAGAAACCTCCCGCACTGAGAAATATTGTGCGTCTGTCACCCCTGAATTATTGGTGAGACCTCCTGGTAATAACTGTGTCAGATCAGCGATTGTGATCGGTTGCGTGTGTTCCAATGTTGATGCAGGAAGCAAGGAAACCGTACCCGGAGTCTTAGACTCGATGGCTGTTACCAAAATATTGGGTAAATAGAAGGACAGAGTATCCGGTTGCTCTTGCCCGTGAAGGTAATTGCCCGGATGAAGTGATGATAATAAGAGAAATATCGTCACGATCCTTATTGGTATTTTGTACAAAGTTGAGTAACGCATAGTATTAGACCTATTTATAGCCAGATGACAATACTGAAGTTTCCACCCCCTCCGAGGGTCGATTGAGGACTTGTCGTTTGTTCGAGACTACCCTTTAAACGAAATCCCGCTGATAAGGCGGAATGAATGGGATGCCGATATTCCATTTCCGTACCGATACCCAGACGGGTTGCCATGCGAGCAATAAAATCCTCGTTCACTTTTTGCATGTTCTGCTCTAGCTTGATTTCTGCTGAGCCATTCTCATCCTTCTGCGTTTCCTTCTCCCATTTGATCTCGGTACCATAGCCCGATACGATATACACGGACGGGCGGATACTTACCTTGTTTTCTTTAGGTAGGCGGATTTGTCGAAAAAACGCGACCTCTCCGTGGAAGAGCCCTGTATATTGTTTGACCGTAAAAGGATATATGTAGAAATCATTTTCCAAACGATTCCATCCGACAGTCATTTGCCATGTGGATACCTTTTCGCTCGAAGTATCATTCTTTGTCGCCTCGTAACTTAGTTGGGTAGATAACATCCGTTGCCTTGCTAGGCGATAGGTGGCGAATGTAGTCCATATGGCAGACGAGCTTGTGGTGGGATTCCGTTGTAATATGCGGTTGGCCGTAGTTTGGTTGAATCGGGCTGTGGGCGACCAGATATGCGTCCACGATTTATTCGTTCGGGTAAAATGACTTTGGTAACTGATTTGATGCAGCCGTTCTTCCCAGCCTCTCAAGTTGCCGGAGTTATTGGGATTGTCCGCTAATTGCTGGGTCTCGTAGGAGAGATCATGGAAAAGACTCCAATGCTCTTTTAGGGTTTCCGCTTGCAAGGAAACACCTAGGCGTTTTCCTTGACTGCGAAACAGGAAACTTCCCGATAATTCTTGCATCGGAAGCCAATAACCCAGAGGAAATGTATAAAGTTTATCTTTACTATCCGTATCATACGTTAATTCCTCTGTACGATGGGTATAATGGATCGAGGCTCCAAAGCGTCTGCGTACTTGTTCGTAAACGATACCTCCTGATATCCGGATTAAGTGTGCCATCCCATGGTAGATATGGTAAGAGGAGCGATCTTCGTTGCTTGTAGCTGTATAGTCTCCATCTATCCCGACCTTGATTTTCGGGGATAAGACGTAAGCCGCTTGTCCGTAGATCCTGTATTTCTCGATGCGTTGTGGCTCTCCCAAGGAATCGCCGGCCGTAATCAGATAGTCCGGTTGCGATAATAAATTCCATTTTCTCCCTTCCAGTAGGCTTTGCGACCAATCGATACCACCCGCCAGCCAAAGCAGACCCAGCTTTCGGTTACCGGATACATAAGCCCTATAGGTCTGTGTTTGATCCGGCTGGTCGCTGGCAGGCAAGGCGGCTTGATGGATCAAATAACTTAAACCAGCTTCCATAGCGCTGTCCTTAGGCACATAGCTGATGCTGACAGGATTGGTGGATAAAGCCCATGCGCTTTCTTGTTGAGCCCATGACCGTGAGGCATAGACAGATATTGATATCATACATAGAATGATAGTGATCTTCATAGAGGCTTACCGTTTTAAGGAAGGTGGACTTTTCTCGAAATCCTCGGCGGTGTTATTGGAATCTTTCCAGCGGAAGCGTTTCCCCTCTTGCTCATATTTCCGACGCATTGCCAGGCCGGAACCGCCGGACGTGGCTATACCCGGACTCACATCCATAGAAGATGGGATACGTGTGTAAGCTACCGTAGAGGTTGAAGAGACGAAATTCGCGATATCCAGCACCCAATCAGCGGGTATATGGAGGTATTTTAGCGTATTGAAACTCTCAGGTTCTTTTTGGATGTGATCCGGATTGGCGATCCATTCTCTTAAGTCCGTTTTGGGACGGAACAAGAGGATCGTCGGGCCGTTCATGGAAAACAGATAGGAGAAACCGGTGCCACGCCATACCAAGTTTAGAGGTTTTACACCGGCGGAGATTTGGCTTCCGGTCAAGATAGGATCCCAAAAAGCCCATTCCACGCTGGATAAATCGAGCGAGGCCGGAACTCTCACTTCGCTATTGGTATGGTTTATGGCGTTAATCGCTATCGTTTGTCGCTCCCCCGGTTGAATGGGATATTCGGTTCCCGTTCCCGGAAACTCCCAGCACATCATGAATAAAGGTATTTCTTTCATATCGGTATGGAGCATCCATCCGGAAGGCTTTGTCACGCTTACGGGCCCTGCTTGTGCGATACATAGGCCATCTAGGAAAATCAAGTCATCGGAGTTATTGACCAACGTGAGGTATTGATCTTTATTATAGACATTTTTCCCGTCAGGCCAGAGACAACCGCTGAAATAAATCTCGCTAATCAGCAGACGGCCTCGTTCGGACACTTCCAAAGGTATTTCCACGGATCGTTCTTCTCCATTGGCCTCGAACTGGATATTGGAGAGGCTACCACTCAATATATAATCCCTGTTGCCAGTCGTGGTTTCCTGATTTGCGGAGATTGCGCATATGCCAGCGGTTAGTTCAAATAGAGCTAGTCCATTTGTGTCGGTGGTCGTGGTGTAGACACAGCCTATACTTTGATTGATTAGTGTGACCGGGATATTCGCCAAGGAGATATCTGCGTATCCGGAAGGTTTCTTCAATTGGATATGGATACTCCCCGTTTTGAAATACTCATTCTCGCATCCTGCCAGAAAACACAGACAGAGCAGGTGGGTGAGGAGAGAAAGATGTTTGTCTATCATGAATATGGGGCATTGTGCTTAATAACTGTAGACAAATATATGTGATTTTTTTATATTTTCCATTTAGGAGCTAAAAACATTAACATGTGTTCTTCTTATTTCGGTAGCTTCAGCACGAACCGGATCAAGGCCACGAACACCTTCCCGTACCGGTCCAGCTTGATTTGCCCCACGCCCCGGATGTCGCTGAACTGATCCAAGGTGACCGGTTTCTTCTCCACCATGTCTTCCAAGGAATCGTCGGAGAAGATGATATAAGCCGGCGTATGCTCTCGCTCGGCAATTTGCTTGCGAAGCTGGCGGAGGGAGTCCAGCAAGGTCTCGTCCGTAGAGGCGGACCGGATCGGCCGGATCGGCTGGGCCTTGAAGGAGGATTTCCGCTCGCCTCTCCGGACGGGGCGTGTCAGCTCATCCGGTTCCCGATAGATGACGAGCTGGGCCTTTTGCTCCCCGTACAGGACACGCCTGCCTAGCGGGGTCATCCGCAAGACACGCTCGGCGGCGTAGTCGATCTCCATGTACCCGAGTTGGATCATCTGGTAAATGTACTCCTTCCATTCTTTATAAGAGAGATCCCGTCCGGCGCCGTACGTCTTTAGCTTATCGTATCCTCTCTCAAGGAGTTCCGCCCGACCGGAGGCACGTAATATGTCGATCAGCATTTGCATGCCTACATGCTCGCCGGTCCGGATGACGGCGCTCAGCGCTTTTTGTATCAAGACACTGCCATCGAAGCGTTGCGGAGGGTTCTTGCACACGTCGCAGTTGCCGCAATCATGGTCCGCCTCCTCGCCGAAGTAACTGAGCAGGACACGGCGGCGGCACATATCGGACTCGCAATACCGTCTCATCCGGTTTAGTTTCTCCAAGTTCACCTCGCTTTGGCCACTCTCCTCGGCGAAACGGCGAAGTACGATCAAGTCGCTCAAGGAATAGAACAGGAGGGCATCGCTTTTCATCCCGTCCCTTCCGGCACGGCCGATCTCTTGGTAGTAGTTCTCGATACTCCCCGGCATGCTGTAATGCACGACCCAGCGGACATTGCTCTTGTCGATACCCATCCCGAAAGCTACCGTGGCACACACCACGTCCACCCGGTCGTTGATGAAGTCGTTCTGGGCCTGTTCCCGTTGGGCGGGCAGGAGGCCGGCGTGGTAGGCGATCGCCTTGATATTATACATCGCCAACTCATCGGCCAGCTCGGTCGTATCGTTGCGGCGCATGCAATAGATGATACCGCTTTCACCGGGATGGCGACCGATGAAATCCAGAATTGCTTTACTTTTTTCTTTCTGTTGATATCCCCGTTTTACGGTAAGACTCAGGTTGGGGCGGTCGAAAGAAGAGATGAAAACCTTCGGCTGGTTGAGGTGTAACTGCCGTACAATATCTTCACGTGTAATTTTATCTGCTGTAGCTGTAAGAGCTATGACCGGAATATTTGGAAACATCTCGCGTATGAATCCCATTTGTGCATATTCCGGACGGAAATCATGTCCCCATTGTGAAATACAATGCGCTTCATCGATGGCAAATAATGAGATGTGCATATCTCTTAAAAGATAGTTGGCTTCTGCTATTAATTTCTCAGGCGAAATGTAGAGTAATTTCAGCTTTCCTTCCATGCAAGAACGGCGTAGAGCGGCATTTTCCGTCTCGTCGTTACTGCTGTTCAGAGCACCCGCAGCTACACCGTTGGCACAAAGTGATTCCACCTGATCTTTCATCAGGGAAATTAAAGGGGAAACTACGACGGCAGTTCCTTCGCATAACAGGGCCGGAAGCTGGTAACAAATGGACTTTCCACCTCCGGTAGGCATCAATACCAAGGAATCTTTTCCGGCCAGTAATGTGCGGATAATCTCTTCTTGTAAGGGGCGGAAACTATCGTAACCAAAATATCGTTTAAGCGTCTGTATCATTTTCGTTGATAAAGTTTTATCCTGCAAAGGTACATTAATTATTGTATATAAAACAAGCTGATAAACGTATTCATTTTATATCATAAGCTCTTTTGTAAAGGTTAAAGTTTCTTATTAAATCGGCTTAAAGACTACTTTTCAACCTTTTTCGTTGTTTATAGATCAAAAATATGTACGAGAAAAGTTGCGTATTAGAAAAAAATGTCAGACTTTTGTAAAGTCTAAAGGAAAATCCTTCGGGCTTTCATTTTTTAACAAACCCTAACCAGTTAATTCAAATGAGTGATTTAGAAAACAAGAATCAGGAAGCGGCTACAAAGAAGCGCCCCTATAACCTGAGAGAGAAAAAAGAGAAGAATGCTGCTTACCGCTCGTTGATTCGTCCGGAATTGGCAGATGAATTGTATGACAAGATATTGAATATCGTGGTTGTGCAGAAGAAGTACAAAGATCCCGATTACTCGGCTAAAGACTTGGCGAAAGAGTTGAAAACCAACACTCGCTATTTGTCTGC